>Ga0307984_1001275_pt1 | contig 10618 bp, 21 predicted proteins | sample EllFjometageno78_FD_203169 | JGI IMG/M metagenome (GOLD analysis project Ga0307984, IMG submission 203169) | Marine microbial communities from Ellis Fjord, Antarctic Ocean - #78 | ecosystem: Environmental > Aquatic > Marine > Unclassified | place: Southern Ocean | collected 2014-10-09 | reverse complement strand
AAAGCGGTGTTGAAAAGGTAGTAAAATACCTAGAAAATATTGCTGTTCCTGTAAAAGGGGACATGATTGACCAGATTGCTACTATATCTACAAACAACGAACCAAAGCTAGGTAAGATAATTGCTGACGCTTTTAGAGCTGTAGATAACACTGGAATAGTTATGATGGAAACATCGGCAGAAGGTACTACAGAAGTAGAAGTAGTTGATGGTGTACAATATGATAAAGGAATAACAAATTCTCATTTCATAACAAATACACAAAATAAATCTGCTGAACTAGAGAATGCATTAGTATTACTAATAGAATCTCCAGTGGATACAATTAGGCAAATTCAATCAGTGCTAGAGTACGTAATAAAAAACAATAAACCTTTGCTTATTATAGGCGACTTAGAACAGGGTGTTTTATCTGCTTTAGCTATGAATAAAAATAAGGGTAATATTAAAGTTAATGTTATCAACGCACCAACATATGGTGTAAATAAGAAAGAGATCATGGATGATCTAGCTTTATTAACAGGGGCTACGGTTATAAATGAAGATCTTGGAGATGATATGGATATGATCCAAGTAGAACATTTGGGGGTTTGTTTAAAGAGTGTTACAACACATGATGAAACAATTCTACAGTTTGGTGAGCCATCACAAGAAATACTAGATATAATTAAGCATATTAAAAAAGAGTTATTGAAAGACAACTCTGCTTACAATGTTATCAAGTTAGAAAAAAGATTAGCGATGCTTGCAGCTAGAATAGCGATTGTAAAAGTAGGTGCTAATTCTGATATTGAATTAAAAGAGAAAACAGATAGGGTCGAGGATGCTATTTGCGCTACAAAAGCTGCTATTAAAGAAGGTATAGTTCCTGGAGGTGGTATTGCACTGTTAAATGCTTATATGTATTTGAAAGCTGAGTCTGATGGTGAAAGAGTGTTGTTTGAAGCAATTACAGCACCTTTTAAGACGATTCTAGAGAATGCTGGTATAACAGACGCAGAATTACCTAAAGCTAAAGGAAGAGGTCTAAACGTGGTTACGGGGAAAATGGTAAATATGATTAAGTCAGGTATTATAGACCCTTTACTAGTTACCAAGAGCGCTCTTCAAAACGCAGCTTCAGTAGCGACTACTATCTTATCAACCGATTGTGTAATTAACAACTTAAGGATTGATGAAAGCGATAGGTAGAAATATAATAATAAATAAAATAAAGGAAGGGACAACCGCTACAAAAGGAGGTCTTTTACTTGCTGAGAACCAGCGTGAAGATATTCGTTACACTGAAGCATCTATTATATCAATAGGTGATCAGGTTGAAGGATTAAAAGAAGGCGATAGTATTTACTTTGACAGACACGCAGGACACAAAATAGAAATAGATAAGAAAACATATCACTTAATTAAGTTACAAGATGTAGTTGTTGTTTTATGAAAAGGCTAGACTCAGGGGATTTGAAAGACATGAACCTAATGAAACATTACCGTATAATACGCAAATGGGCCTGTAGAAACAACAACCTTAATGATGCAGATCTAGAGTTATTAATATACTTAGACTGCATGGATATGTTTACAAAGCAAGATTTCAAGACAGGTTGTTATTCTTATAGTTGGGATAATCGCCGTTGGAATCGTTTACTGAAAGAAGGTTGGATTGTAGTGTGGAGGAATAGAAATAGGACTACGCAAAAATACAATATATACAAGGTCTCTTTTAAGTGTAAGATATTAATAAAGAAAATGTATAGAATAATGCTAGGTGAAGATGACCTACCAACAAGTACACATAGGAATACTATAATGAGGGGTAAAACTTATACAGATAAGGTTCTTATTACATCAGTTAAAAACGTTAATAAAGATAAAAATAGATAATATGGCAAAGAAAAACTCACCTTTCTACCAATTTGGAGCATTATCCGCATCATTAGCTGGTAGTAGCGGCGGAAGTCAAAGCATTATTAATAGTTTAGGCAACAACCCAACTGCTCAAGGAGTTGGTTCTATGATCGGAGATAAGTTCACCCAAAGGAATATTGCTAGAGCCCAACAACAAGCTGTAAATAGAAGAAATGCAGGTATGTATGCTAAAGGAGTTAACCAAGGTCCTGTAGAAGTAAATGCTTTTAGTAAAACTCCTACACCGGTAAATATAAATCCTACTATTGGGAACGGTGCAGAGAATTTTCAAGAAGATATGGCTGTTAATCCTTCACCTTATAACGATATAAATGCAAGGGCCGTATCTGCTTCTCCTGAGACTATGACAGGTTTATTTGAAGGAGCCGGTGGTCCAGAGGACTACGAACAACAAACATGGAACGCACAATAAATAAATATAAGTTATGATAAAGAAAACAAACAAGTCGGCTAAGAGTAGTGGAATGAACGCTTTATGGGATGGACCGTTAAATACGGAAGGTTTCCCAATGGGTAAAGGTTCAAGTTCAGGAATTACAGGTATGCAAGTATCTAAATATCCAACACCTTATAAAGCAGGACCTATTACTCAGCTAGCAAAAGTATATAAGTAATGAAATCTCCATTTTATAAAACTGGTTGGATTCAAGATGCAACTGCAAGTATAAAAGAACGCGGAACTGAGGGTGTTTGTACTGGGAGTAAATTCGGTGGACCAACGTGTCCTTCTGGAAGTAAAAGATATAATCTAGCTAAGACTTTTAAGTCGATGGCCAAAAAGAAATAATATGAGTTCACCATTTCAACAAAAATTTTCAGGCAAGAGTCCTTTAAATCAAGGAGCATACGAATCAGCGGCGGATAATCCTGTTGTGATTTCCAACCAACCCGCAATAGATGCTATGTTTAATGCACTAGGGGAAGTTGGTGCAGCAGCTGTAAAAGCCAATGCGGATCCTGACAATAGGGCTAAGCGTCAAGAGAAGAGAGTTGCTAGAAGAGACAAGAGGGCAGATAAAAAAGCAGGTAAAGAAGGATGGACTAAAGGCGTAAAGCCATTAGATGCTATTACTGCGGATACCAAGAAAACTTTTACTGATCGTGCAGTTTACGCTCCAGAAACTAAGTGGGAGCTTGGTAGAGATGCTGTTATTGAAGTTAAAGCAGGTGATAAGCGTAAGAAGTTTGATGAAAAGACTAAAGAGATAAAGGAAAGATCTATAGCTAACAGAGCAGAAGGGGAGGTTAATAGAAGAAGAGATAGGGCTACTCATGATAAGTATGGTAGAAGAATAATGTATGGTGATGAGAAAGACACTACAGAGAATGATATGTTTAGCGGATTCAAACTCGATACACAAAACCGTACTATTGATGTCCCTAGTCTTGAGGCATCATACAATGAAGCTACAGGTTTTAACAAAGTAGGCAAGTCTAAGTATAGCAACTTTGATTTTTTAAATCCACCCGTAGCCTCAGAAACAAAAAAGCCAGTTGAAAAAGAAGATGAAAAGGGAAATACTGGAGGCCACATGGGTTTTTGAAGATAAATCAACTATAATATAAAATAACTATGCATAAAGGACATTCAGGAGAATACACAGGTAATTCAAAATGGTCTAAGGTTACTCAAAGTAATTTTAAAGACACTAAAAGTGATGATGAGAAACATATGAGGTATCTTAAGGAAGATGTTAATTATGATAGCAAGCATGGGAATAGCGATAGCAGCATGACTAATGACGAGAAGCACATATCTAAAATCGCGGGAGATTTAAAGTACGACGAGAAAAAACATAAATAAAACAGAATAGGACTGTGATAAACCTAAGCCAAACATAACATTAACTTAACACTAACACTAACAAAAATGGCAAAATTTTTAAAGTTTAAATTAACAGCTGGGACAGGCGAATTATTGATTCCAATCAGCGAAATTGCAAATGTAGAGACAGTATCTACAACAACAACTAAAATCGACTTAGTAAATGGACTTTATAAGTACACTATTACTCATGAAACATCTCCAATTAACGTTAACGGAATAGTTCAAGCTATTTACGCAGCGATGACTGCAAACCCAGGAGGTATCAAGTCTACAGTAGTTGGACCAGTAAGAGTTGCTCAAGTAGCTGCTCCAGTTGATCACGGAAGACAATTAATTACTACTCCACAAGACAACGTGAGCTTCACGTCTGCAGTTTACTCGGTAGTATAATAATTATTAAGTCTAGAGGTTTAGGTGATGCAATTGAAAAGATCACTAAAGCGACTGGAATAAAAAACGTAGTAGATAAAGTCGCAGGAGGATTGAAAGTTCCTTGCGGCTGCTCTGCTCGTAAAAAAACATTGAATAAAACATTTCCATACAAAGCTAAATGAAAACAACTAAAACAGGTTATTTAAAAAACAGTCCTGACGTTAATAACTCTACAAATGTTATTAAAGGAGGAGATATAACTATGAAAGGTGTTGAATTTAAGGTGTTAGGAACTGATGATAGAGGTTACACTAAAGTAATGTACCCTGGTCACGACTACAAATTCCCGAATGCTAAGTATGTAACAGAAAAACCTATGAAGTAATATGGGGTATAAAATGAAGATGGGTAAATTGTCTATTGACAATACACCTATATACCAAATCGATACGGAAGACGGTATAATGGGTCAAGCTAATGACAATGGTTCTATTGTTGTTGATAAAAACTTAAGTCCTTTGGAACAAGAAGATGTCGTGAGACACGAAAAAGTGCACTTGGATCAGATGAAAAGAGGGGACTTAGAATACAACGATGATAGTGTTACTTGGAAAGGTAAAAAATATTCAAGAAAATCAATGGATGAAGGTAATAAAAAACTACCTTGGGAAGTTGAAGCATATAAAGCAAATAAGTTGTAAAACGTGTAATAATTATAATATAACACTTAAATCTTATATTATGAAAAAACTAATTATAACAGCAGTATTACTATTAACTCTTTTAACAATACAAGCACAACAGCAATTCCAAGGGATGTGGGTGTGCAATGAATCTTCTTACGTAACTACAATATTAACTAGCAAGTCTAAAATCGTAAAAGCTTTTAGCTTTAGTTTTGATGAAAACGATGTTTTAGAAGAGAATATAATTTATTATGATAGAAATTCACTTGTAACTTCAATACACAATAAAGAGAACGGGTGGAAGGTGACAATGGATTATGAATATATAGACAGTAACACATTACATTGTACTTTTACAGGTGATCACACTGGATTAGTAATAATGACACGATTAAAATAAATATATTAATTATACAAAAAAATAAACAATGAAATTTCAACAACACCCTGGGAAAGCCCCAAAACAAAAAACTGGACACGGATTACCTGAAGGAATGACCTCTCCTTTAAATCAAGTTAAAGTAGAAAAACCCAAAGATGTTAAATCTGGACGTAAAAGAGTAGATGTTAATGTTACAGCTCAAGGAGATATTCCTGGTTATTCAATGAATGTATTCGAAAATAGTGCTTATCACGAAAGCGCTCAAGAACACGGAGCTGTCATCGCAACCCTTAACCCTGGTAAATTCAACAGCCCCTGGAGAACCCCTAATTTAACTGGTTTAACAAAAGAACAGAGCAATGCTAGAAAAATAAGAAATAACAAACAAGAGCTTAAAGAGAGAGCTGATGGCACGTACTTTAATAAAGACGGAAGCCTTACACAGTGGCCTAAAGATAAAGTAAGTGAATAAAATTTTAGCATGGCTTACAGGTGGCGTTATCAAAGAAGTTGGTAATGTCATCGACAAGCTTACAACTACCAAGGAAGAAAAACTTGAGGCGCAGAGACTGATACAAGAGATATTAGAGAAAGCTGACAGTGAAGCTCAAGAGCAGGTTAGTAGACGTTGGGAAGCGGATATGAAATCAGATAGTTTTTTGAGTAAGAACATTCGTCCTATGGTTTTAATATTTTTAACAATAATATTTTCAATCCTTACTTTTTCTGATGGTAATATAGGTGAATTTAAAGTGACAGAAGAATACGTACCAATATTCCAAACATTACTAGTTACCGTTTATGGTGCTTATTTTGTTGGGAGAACATGGGAAAAAGCAAAATCAATAACAAATAATAAAAATAAATAAATGGGACAATACGGAAACCAACCAGACTTTGGTACATTCGCAGTAAATTTAACTCCAAGTGACACAATAGATGCTACAACTAATTTAGATAGTGCTTGTATATATGTTAGTGGAGCAGGTTCTACTGCAACTATAAAATGCATACTATCTGGTGTAACAGGTGTACAGGGAGTTGTAACAAGTGCTAATTTACTAGGGGCAGGAACAGGATATGCTGTAGCAGCAGGTTTAGCTGTAACTTCAGCTAGTGGGCTTGGGTCAGGAATGACAGTGGATATTACCCGCGTCCTTGAGAGTACAGGTATCGCAACTATAACAATAGCTACTCCTGGAACAGGTTACAGACAAGGGGATGTAGTAACAGTTGTACAAGGTGGCGGATCAAACGGGCAATTCCGCATAAATGTGATTGATTCTTTGCCTACGGCTACGGATGCAGTTATTTTTGTGGGATATCCAACAGGATCTTTTCTACCTGTGATAGTTGATTATGTTTTAGCTACTGGAACTACTGGTACTTCTAACTTATTAGCAATTAAATAATGTCGTTAAGGCTAGGTTTAGGTATTGGAATTCCAATGGGTTACCCAGAAGGAGGAGGGCCTTATTCCCCAATAGTTGCAGCTTATATCGCTAGAGTAATAGCAGATGGTGGAGTTGTAGAATCACCTCAATGTGTTGAGGCAGCTAATTTATAAAATAAAAAATAATGGCAACACCTTCAATAGCATTAATACCAAGTGGGTATAAAGCAAATAAAGTATATAGCGTATTACCTGAAAATGGTGATGGGGATTTTGCGTTTACAAGAGCAAGTGAAGCAACAAGAATAAACGAAGAAGGATTAATTGAAACGATGGCAAATGGTATTCCAAGATTAGATTATGGTAGTGGAACTTGCCCAAGTTTATTGTTAGAGCCACAAAGTACAAATGTCCTTACTTATTCAGAAGACTTTGGAAATGCTGTATGGACTACAAATGGTTCTGCAACAATAACTCCAAATTCAGGAGTTTCACCTGATGGAACAACAACAGCAGTATTATTTGATAGTGTTTCAGGAGGACCAAACAGGATGCAGCAATTATACACAGGGACTCGTACAGGTCAATTTACAGCGAGTATGTATGCTAAAAAAGTAGATTCAAATAAATCTACTTTAAGAATTACCGAAGGGGGTGGTATAGATAAGAGAGTATCGTTTGATTTTGATAACGAAACTATAAGTGATGACACCACAACACCTGACGATTATGGGTTTGAAAAATTAGACAATGGTTGGTATAGAATTTGGATGACATTAACATTTACAGGGGGGAATGTAAATGTACTTATAAATAATGCAATTAGTTCAATTACAGGAACTCAACAATATATTTGGGGAGTTCAATTAGAATTAGATTATCCGACCTCTTATATTCCAACAGTTGCAAGCACAGTAACAAGAGTTGGTGATTTAGTAAATGGAGCAGGTTCAGTAGATAATTTCAATAGTTCAGAGGGTGTTTTATATGCAGAAATGAGTGCTTTAGTTGAAGATAACACAAATAAAAGAATCACAGTAAGTGATGGAACTAATAATAATAGAATAGAGTTAAGATATAATTCAGACAATACAATAGTATGTATTTTAATATTGTCAGGGGTTAATCAAGTAACTTTACAAGTCGGTTTAGATAATTTAATTACACATAAATTCGCTTTTAAATATAAACAAAATGATTTTTCATTATTCATTGATGGGGTTGAAGAAAATTCTTCTTCATCAGGGAATACTTTTTCATCAGGAACACTTAATAAGTTAAATTTTACATCTGCTAATGGGACATCCAATCCTTTATATGCAAACTTAAAAGATTTAAGAGTTTACAAAACAGCATTAACAGATTCGGAATTAATTTTACTGACGAGTTAAAATAAAAAATATGATTTATAAAACAAATTTCAGCACAGAAGCGGCAGGTGAAGAAGCTTTAATTGCCAAAGGTGTATTAGGAGTTGTAGTTGACGAAGGAGTGGTATCTACACAGTACATCAACGGGACACAAGCAGTTGTTAATATAGGTAAGGTAATTGACCAATCTAAAACAACAGACCCTGAAAATCCTATTTTTTATGATGGTTGGGCATATGATATTATGTCTACTGATACATTAGATTTTGGAAGTAATGAAGTATATCCTGGTGACGAATCAGTACATTCTTTCGCTGGTTATCCAAGAAATGCAGAAGTACCTGAATAGGTAAGTATATTATTGAATAAGTAACTATATAATTATGAGTAAAACAATTAAATTAAATAAAATGAAGAAAATTACAGAAGAACAATTAGCAAGAGTAAATGAGAAGCAATTAGAAATGTCTAAGATCACTAATGAGATTGGCTTTCACGAATTACAAAAGCATGCTTTATTGCATCAAATGGCAGAGAGTAACAAAGACTTAGAAGCCGTTAAATCAGAACTTGAGAAAGACTATGGTCCTATCAATATAGATTTAAAAACTGGAGAGTATACAGTTATTGAAACTGAACCTGAGTTAGTGCCAACAGAAGAAGTGTAATGGACTCAGTTGTAAGAAAAATTAGTATAGGTTCTGACTACAAAAATGATGCGATGCATTATGCTGTTGGTCAACAAGTATATGGAGGAAACGAAATACATGCTATACTACACAATAAAGATAAAAACTCTTACAGTATATACATAAAAAAAGGAGACGAGATAATGCCGTGGAAGAACTTTAATTCTAACATGGCTATATCCGTTGAATATGATTTAGAGTATTAGTGAAGAGTCTATACGACTTTATCGTGAAACCTTTAGGGGAAAGATACGAAAACGAAATTAAAGTAGGGGATAAAACCCTAGTTTTAAATACGAAGATAGAAAGCTTTAAATCTGTTAATAATTTAGCAGTTGTGGTAGAAACACCTAAAGCTATCAAAACAAGTATAAAAGTTGGGGACATAATAGTTATACACCATAATGTATTTAGAGTATTCTATGATATGAAGGGTGTTAAGAAAAATAGTAGATCATACTTTAAAGATGGTTTATATTTTTGTGCTATTGACCAAGTATATTTATATAAAAATACTGGTGACTGGAAAACATTTGGAGACAGATGTTTTGTTTCACCTATAAAGAATAGAGACTCTCTAACGCTTGATAAGGAAGAAAAACTAATTGGTATACTAAAGTATGGTAATAAGTCCTTAGAAGCGCTTGAAATCAATCCTGGAGATCTTGTCGGTTATACACCGAATGGGGAATGGGAATTTATAGTTGATAAAGAGAGAGTGTATTGTATGAAATCTAATGATATTGTTATTAAATATGGATACCAAGGAAACGAAGTTGCGTATAATCCAAGCTGGGCAAGTAGCGGTTCAAGAACTGATTAAAGTTTCTGAAGCGCCTATTATAGATACAGGAGCGGATGATGATCTTTCTGCTGACAAACTTAAGAATGCAGCAGCTACAAAGAAGTTAGCTATTTTTGATGCTTTTGAAATACTTAATCGTATAACTTTAGAAGAGGAAATGTTAAATGAGAAACCTAAAGAAGTTAAAGAGGAACAAGTTTTTAGAGGTTTTGCTGAAGGTAGATCTAAGAAGTAATGTACGAGCAAAGTTTATATAAGGTTTTAAAAGACCACGTAAAACCCAAGACTCTTAAACAACAGAATAGGTATAAGAAGTGGGAGTATGGATTTAATGAGGATCATGATATGGTCGTTATTAGTACAACTGGTGAGATTGGTGAAATATATGAAATACAAGGTTTAAAAATCGCATTACCAAAAGAGGATGATGTAATTGAGTTTGAAAATGATAAGTGGGAACACACTCCTTATCCAAAAGAACTTAAGAAAATAAAAACAGTATTTGATTGGGAAGAGTATCCTTTAGATTTTAAAGAAAAATATTATGACTATATCGATAAAGAATTTATACGGCGTGAAAAAGGCTTTTGGTTTATTAACAAAGGTAAGCCTACTTATATTACTGGTACTCAGTACATGTACTTGCAGTGGTCCAAGATTGATGTTGGGCAGCCAGACTTTAGAGAGTCAAACAGATTATTCTACATATTCTGGGAAGCTTGTAAAGCGGATACCAGGAGTTATGGAATGTGTTACCTTAAGAACAGAAGGTCAGGGTTTTCCTTTATGGCTTCAGGGGAAGCAGTCAACCAGGCGACAATATCTACAGATTCGCGATTCGGTATACTGTCAAAATCAGGACCAGATGCGAAGAAAATGTTTACGGATAAGGTTGTGCCGATCTCCATTAACTATCCCTTCTTCTTTAAACCGATACAGGACGGTATGGATAGGCCGAAGACAGAGCTTGCATACAGGGTTCCAGCGTCGAAATTCACAAGGCGTAAACTCGACTCAAACGAACAGATTAAAGAGATCTCAGGACTAGATACAACTATTGACTGGAAAAATACTGGAGATAACTCTTATGATGGTGAAAAATTAAAACTACTAGTACACGATGAAAGTGGAAAGTGGGAGAGACCTACAAATATATTAAATAACTGGAGGG
>Ga0307984_1001274_pt1 | contig 10622 bp, 12 predicted proteins | sample EllFjometageno78_FD_203169 | JGI IMG/M metagenome (GOLD analysis project Ga0307984, IMG submission 203169) | Marine microbial communities from Ellis Fjord, Antarctic Ocean - #78 | ecosystem: Environmental > Aquatic > Marine > Unclassified | place: Southern Ocean | collected 2014-10-09 | reverse complement strand
TCAACCATCACATATTCAACCGTGTCGTGTTCACCGCAGTGTGGGCATCTAAGTTTATCTAGGTCTTTAGCTTCATTAATCTTCCATTCACCGTTGCACTTACCGTTACCACATTTATAAATATATGTATGGCGTATAAATACCTTGTGGCTCAACTTTTCATCATGTTAGTGTTAGCGTTATTGCTTTGCTTACCCCACCGTTAACAGCTGTCATAACTATAGTATAAACCGTGGTTGCTAATTTCCCCTTGCCTGTCGTTGTTGTTATCATCTCGCCAAAAGATATAGCCGTCTTCGACCCTCCCGCTAGCGAAACCTTAGCTGTGTTGGCTGTGATAGCCGATGCTTGAGCCGAGGATATAACAGTTGTGTTACCAGCTAAAGTAGTCTTATTAGATGTCCCAAGTCCTGGGAATGTTACTTTAGCATCATTTGCTGCTACCTTTGTTGCATGAGCGTTTATCAGATCTGTCAACTCTGCGACTTTGTCATACAGCTTCTGTACCCCTAATGTCTCATCATCGAAGCGTGGGTTCTCAAAAATCCCTTGTGATTCTTTTGTTCTATCGTCAGAGCTTTTTTCGTCCTCGTTCCATTTATCTAGATCTTCTATCGCCATAGTGTGTGTGTATTAATCGTAAGTAACTCCCACCCCGCCGTGGATGTACCAATATGATCCGTCTGTACCTCCACCCGTGCGGGCTACGGCTAGTATCACACCGTCTCCAGCAGCCAAATCCGTGCCGCTTTCAAATGAAGTTAGTGTTTGCGAGGCATGCATAGAGTTAGTATCAGCGTCTGCCGTGAAAGTAATCTCACCTATAAAATCCATAACAGCATCCGCAGCACTGTGGTTAGCTATTGTAGCTTGTGCTCCGTGTTTCCATATACCAACAGTTATATCTGCGTCACAATTATTTTGGTAGGCAGAGCAAACAAAACTATCAATAGTACAAGCGTGAGCAACTGTAAACTGTCTGTAGTTAAAAGTAGCCCAGTTACTAGCGGTTGTATCTGTGTAATTAGAACCAGATTTTGTCGTAGCTAAACTGTATACCTCCGCGGACATGTACCAGTTCTCAGCATATCCGGCTACCCACTTAGCTGTGCTAGAGTTAACGGTGACTCTTTTGTGAAAAGAAAACGTCTGTTTACCTCCTCCGCTGCCACCTCCACCAGCATCAACCAGATCCTTAACGGCAGCTGATGTCATTAGGCTAGTGTCGTTATCCACATGTGATTCTGCACCAATCTGTATCGTGTCTATGATAGCACTGTCGAGCCTCAAGGCTGTTGCGATATCTAGACTTCCCGCGACGGACGTCATCGAAGCAGCTCCAGCGGCTATAGTAACATCAACCTCACCTGAAGCACTACCGTCTTCTATTATCAACCCAGCGGTCTCCGCTCCAGTATGTGAGGCCACAAGCATAGTTAGCTTGCCTCCCTCTGTACCACTCCCGGATTCCTCTATCTCCCCTTTAATTTTAATGAATTGCTGGGTGTTACCCGCGTCATCTTCTCCATACCAGGTTATATACCCAAGCGCTTCTCCGTCCTGGGTGTCGTCCGCATCTTTTACAAACTTAAGCTCCCCTCCTCGCCCGCTATGTGTATGTGTTGCTTCAAGAGTTATAACGGGGGCTGATGCTGTCGCTGACGATATAATAAAATTATCCGTGTCTACGGTTATATCGTTACCTGTAGCTACTAAAGCCATATCCCCAGAGGCTGTTATTGTATCGCCATTAATGTTGATGTTATCAACGTCTAAAGCGGTGAGAGTCCCTAATGAAGTTATATTCGTTTGAGCAGCTTGAGTAACCGTTCCTGATAAATTACCTTCAAATCCCGCTGATGTTACTTTACCTTTAGTTGCAAGAGCGTTTAACGTACTACCGGAACTACCTGCGTCAGCAACTCGGAATAGAATATCTCCACCAGCACCAGAACCTTTACCTTGTCCTCCTTGCAGGTATAAACCACCTCCAGCTATATTATTTGTAGTTCCTGCTGTAGTTGTACCAGCTTCAATATATATATCTGTTCCCGCTACATTATGAGCTGTTGGCAGGGGGACAACTACCCCTCCATCAACAGTTAGTACTCCGTCTAAAAGTATGTTGTTTCCAGCAGCTGGTTCTAATTTAATTTGCCCAGCAGAGTTTAATGTTATATCACCGTCAGCAACAACCTCAAAGTGTGCTGCCGTAGCGGCACCATCAAATGTTCGTAGTACCGTGTCACCTTGCGCTTTGACTTCTATGGCGAAATAATCGACCGCGCTAGCTCCCCCGTCCTCATACATCATAAGCCACGTAGCGCCGTGGTGATGCTTAAAATCAGCCATCGTAGTTCCACTCGCTTGCAGGTAAAGACCCTCGGCTGTCGAGCCACCGACTGTACCTAAAAAAGACAGGTTCAAGTTCCCATCAGCAACTAAGGAAAGATCAGCGTCTGATCCTGCCGTGTCCACCGTCGTAAGAGTTGTGGCTCCGTTGGTAGCCGAGGCTATCGTGAAAGTATCACCAGAAGACGGGGTCATTACTATCGAGTCACCATTAACGTTGACGTTATCAACGTCTAAGTTGGTAAGAGTTCCTAGTGAAGTTATATTAGTTTGAGCAGCGGTTGTTAATGTCGCAGCAGCAGTGACGTAGTTATAATCTTCAATTCTATTCTTTATAGCAAGAGCAGTCATCAGATGACCATCGTCATCGCTAGATTCAGAAGCTATGTCTATATCATTAACGCTGTGTCCACCAAGGCTTAAGTATCCTTCAATAGTAACTAAACCAGCCGCGCCTTTACCTATAGTTGCATTTACGTGACCGTTAACTCCTACCGATGATAAGGCAAGACCCGTGTTTAGCACACTTTGGTTAGTCACTTTTAGTTCTAATTTACCATCTTCACTGGTACCTGAGTTTTCGGGAGATTGGATCAAACCAACAATGCTAGCGTAAATTTCTTCTGCAGCGTTTCCACCAGTTTGATTATCATGACCTCTCCACGTAATCGTACCTAGTATATCATCGTTGTTACCAACAGCTGTAGAGCCTCTGTCAGTATCAAACCTAAGTTCACCACCAGTTGTTGGTACAGCATCTTCTGTCTGGTGTATTCTTATTACTGGTTCGTTAGCATCGTCTTCACTAAATACAGTAAGCATAGAACCATCCCATGTCAACGCTGCTTCAGCAGTGATCGCACTAGTTCCTGTACCAGTAAGAATAGAATTGTCTGCTAAAGATGTAGCGCCTGTACCGCCATTAGCCACAGGTAAAGTACCAGTAACCTCTGACGTGAGATCTACTGAGGCACCGACCGTTGCTGCAATTGCTGCTGCTTGTGCTGCGTCTACATAAGCCTTGTTAGCCGCGTCTGTGCTAGCTGAAACAGTGTCAACGCCTTGTATTCTACCTGTGCCCATCAGGTATAGATCACCACCTGAAATGGTTAAATCTCCAGTTACTCTACTGCTTGAGGCACTGCCTAGTCCTATAGTTACATCAACTACATCCGAGCTTACGCCTTCGGCCTTGAAAAAATTATACTGACCAGCCGAGGAACCCCCACCCGCTTGCATACTCATCTCGTACTTACCTGATTCAGATCCGTCCGTTACATCAGCTATGCTCCACCTACTCATACCTAAAATAACAGCGTCGTCATTATCGTTGTTAACATAGTAATTGAATTGAGCAATCCTATCGTCGTCTGCTGGGCTGGCAGAGGTTTTGAAAAAGTTAACCGAGATAGGGGCGTTGTCGGTGTTCGTATTAGTGAACTGTATTAAAGGTTTGCTCGAAACTGAAGATACCCCAACTAAACTATCGGAGTCAATTGTAAAACCAGTTCCTCCGTCAGGGTCCCCTACTTCTAGATCAGCCCGAAATTTTGCTATTAAATCGTATATATGTTGCCCAACCCATCTCATGTAGTGTTAATTATAATATCCATAACTGTCCCTGCGGTTACGTTAGAATACAAGCCATACGTGCTTCTATCATATGATAGCATACCTGAATCATTTAAGATTAAGGTGGCACCTGATGGTATATCAACGCTACGTATAAAGTATGCTCTAACCCCGAGATTAGAGTCATATATTGATATGCTAATAGTACCCGATCCGGCTATCTCGTTGTTAGTTATACTAATAGAGCGTATAGCGCCGGATGTTATACCCGGCGCTATTAACTCATTACTTAATGAAGTATCTCCGACTAGACGGTGGATTAACGTTGCCATGCTTTATGCTTCCTCGTAGAACATTACAAACTCTAAAACTACAGTATCATCTGTAGCTGGAGTAGCTGTAACATCATCAGCGTCAACACAAGTTAAAGGCATCATCATCCAGTCGCCTCCGTAGAGTTTACCTATAGGTTCAGCTAGTACACCTATAGTAACACCAACAGACTTGTCGATATTACCTCTACCGTCTCCGATGTTTCTAATGTATACTTTTGAAGCTACGCTGTCTTTTGGTTCTATTAACTCGCTAGCCATTGTGATTAAATCTACAGCCGCTGTATCTGATAGTTTCCTTCTTTGAAAACCTGTTGTGCTGTCTATATCTATAACCGTACCAGCTTGCGTTAGCGTCATTGACTCGCTAATGCCACCAAACCCTGGTGCTGCGTCGGAAGATATATTTATTGTGCATGTTGTTGCCATAATTATTTCTTTTTAAATTGTTATTAAGTAGCAGTTAAAACTGTTCCTTCGTGGAAAAGAGCGTACTCTATCTTGTTTGTTCCACCGTTAGATGTGATTGCAATGTCTCCTGCTGCATCATGAAAGTCTGCTGGAATAAACATCCAGTCTCCACCGTATAGCTTACCTATAGCTTGTGCATTTTGCGTAATTGCTACAAAATAAGTTTCGTCTATAGAATGATTTTTTACATAAAGCTTACTTGCCTTACTCGCTGTAGGAGTAGAGCAGATCAAGTCATATTCATCTCCAGTAGCTATTTCTACCACTGCATACTCTAGTTGATCCAAACCATCAGCTGTAGTTCCCGCCTTCATACAAGTTGTACTTGCAGTTACTGACATCGCATCTGATAGCAAATCACTTGTTAGCGTTACCGCTGCTGTTGTTGTTGCCATAATTATTTATTTAGTTATTTATTTACTTGTTATTTGTTATGCTTTACCTTTGAAAACCATGTGCTCTAAATCCATTGTAGTAACTACACTTGGTACAACTAAGATATCTGAGCTAGTTGCGGTTCCCATTGCTGCTGCTGAAACTACTGCTGTAGCATCACTTCCACCAGTTTGTACTATTACTATGTCGGCTGTTGCTGTTACCACTGTACCAGCGTCCATAGAATGCCTAGCTGTAAAAGTAACCTCATCATCATTTGCTATAGTTGTTGTCCAGTTAGGGTAGTATGCATTATTAACTTGAGGGGCTATTACATTAACATCAGTACTTGACGCTGTAATTAATACGCCGTCAAACTCAAAGGTTTCTCCAACAACCCAAGTACCACCAATAGTTGTTGTAAAGACTTCTTTTACCCCACCCGTAGCTGCCCATGGAAATAAACACCAATCTCCAGCATATAATCTCCCCATTTCTTGTTGGTCAATCAAGACCGTAAAGAATTGAGTTGCCACGGTTGATAAGTTCTTTAAGTATACCTTGTTTGCACCATCTGTAGTGGCGTCATCTGATCGATAAATTACCTTTGACTGTATTGGGTTGTTGGTGAAGTTTGTCCTTCCTAATCCGCCTATACTAGTAATTCCAGTTGCGTTTCCGGCATCTGTTAATGTTGCCGTTGTTGTTAAAGCTAACTCGTCTGACAACAAGTCAGTACTTGATAGCGTAATTGTAGCTGTTGTTGTTGCCATAATTTCTTTTATGTTTTATTTTATATCTTTTGATTCGATTAAAGTATAGGTAAAACTATTACTCCAGTATTTTCTTGCTTGCCTCATAACCTTCATGAACTTAGTCCAATCATCGTTTGCGGCTATCACTTGACAGCCAGCTGACCATTTGTTTACCCGGGTAGATTCCTTGCCCGCGTATTTAGTTGCTCTGTGTATGTTAATGCCAAATAAACCTGTATCAGTTTTTACAAGATCGTAGTTACCATCTTTGTTGTTATCACGGTATACCGTCATTGGGTTTTGCTGTCCTAGTGCTTCGTATCTATTCTGATGCTTACGTATCTTATGAGAGCCTTTATATTGGCCAGGTTTTAATATAGCCACACCTTTTTTATTCATTACGTTCTCCACCCAGTGAGTACCTGGATCTGTAGTGCAAGCGAACTCATGACATTGCCACATACCATCAGTCTTATATGATACAGTTATTAAGTCATCAAATCTATTTGTGACTTTATTAGCTGTCTCAGAGTTTCTTATACCAACTATGTTGACATTCCAATCTCCCTCTTCAAAAAACTCGTAGCCCTTATCCTCTACGGCTTCTTTAATCTGTTCTTTTGTATACATTATTTAATAACTTTTCTAATTATAGTTCGGTTGTTAAATGCTATACATATTGTATATACCCCCGGGGTCCATAGGGATGCATCTATCGCATTCGTATTTGTTTCGGATATGATAAGACGTCCTGTAGAATCGAACACGTCTAGATCAACGTTTTTGTTTATGCTAAGTACGTCACTAACCGGGTTAGGATATACTATTAAATCGTCTCCAGCTAGTATAGCTTCGATACCTGTAGATGAGCAGTAATCAAATGTCTCTTGACATGTTGCGTCCCACGCTTCTTCACAGCAATACGGATCAACCTGTATAACCCAAGCGAAGCACATATCGTTGAGCCAGAAGCCATCTCCAATTGGCTCACCTAATCCAGTGACACAGCCAACAGCCTCGTATAAACAAGATGCTGGGTCTGGCATATTAACTAACGCTTCGTAGTTCCACGCTTGCGGGTCCGCGCAACCCTCCATTTCTTCAATGCAAGAGCCGTTGTCAGCAGTAGCCAACGGATCATAGTTAAAGGCATTACTATCAGTACAACCGTCAACATAAGGAGTACAGTTACCAGTATCGGTGTTAGCTTGCGGATCATAATTATACATTGTTGGATCGGTACACCCAAAAATTAAAGGTTCACATTCAGCTGGATCTGTAGCCAGAGCATCATAGTTAAACGCGGTTTGATCCATGCAACCAACTACCTCTAGCTCATCACATACTCCGTCATTGTCAATATCGTTGTTACATAGGTTATCACAGTTGTAATACTCGACTGAGTAAAAGCAACCTTCGTCTACGTTTGCAAGCGGTTCGTAGTTACATGCCTCGCTATCCACGCAACCTAAAACAGGCGTGACACAGTAGTTAGCGCATACTGGAGTACCCTCATATACATACGGGAATTTCTTTATTTTATCTGTCCAAGGATTTGTTCCACCCTCCATGACGATACCGTCAGGTCCTTGTAGTTTAAACCCACACTGGCCAGACGTAGTCTCTGAATTACCTTCTGTAAAGAAGTAAACCTTAACATCTTCGTTAGAGTTTAAGTACAGATTGAATGTCTCTTCAAACCCGTCCTCTGGACCCATTTGAAATGGACTAAATACCGAGTCACCTTGCGTAACACCTAACCAACTACCAAACCAACCGTCTCCAGCTCCGTCATATATAGTGAGTTCAAAGAAGCAGTTAGCTTCAGTCTCCATGATGTTAGCCTCAGGGTTATAGTTTAAAGCGTCCTCGTCGATACACCCAAGTGCGATCTCAGTTAAGCAACCTCCGTCATCTACAACAGCGTTAATGTCATACTCCGTGAATAACGGATCAGTGCAACCTATTGGTGGTATAGGTTCACATAGCTCTACTGCAAATGGAGCTGATGAAATAGTATCAAACTGTAGCGTATCCCCTACGTAGTACAGTGTGTCACCACAGTAATTTGTAACGAGTATATTCCCGTCAATACCACCGAAACAACTCCCACACATACCATCTCCAAAGGAGTCGTACACGTTAACTTGAATCGTATCACCTATCGTCATACATGTATAATCACTAATGAGTACACCTGGATTCATGTAGCCTCCGCCACTGGCTACAATCGCTGTGTCAGTGATGCTCCAAGAAGTCTCTTGTGCATACGTATCTTGAAGCAAAGAAGTTATAATCATAGACTCTCCATCCCCACACAAACCCGGTAGGTAATCACAGCTGTCTAATATGTTAGCCCAAGGGTGATAGTCTAAAGCTAGTGGATCTGTACAGCCAAGCACAGGTGCCGCACACGGTTCAACATTAAAAAGCGTTGTTGTTGATGTACCAGCAAACTCGTAGTCGAATATCTCTAACCCACAAGCATTACTTAAGCCGTACCATCCAGTGCCAAACGCACAGCATATCCCATCTGAGAAAGCATCATATATAACAAAGTTATATTGACCTGAATCTAAAGGTATTATAACCTCTTGAAATATATTGCTTTGATATGTAGGACTTACAGCTACTAAAGTAGAGTCTTGATATATCTCCCATGATGTTTCGTCTGCGTATTGATCAGGTTGTAGCAACACTCTTACCCAGCTATCCTGAGCAAACATTGCTAGTGGGAGAAAAAATAATAGTAATAAAAAATTCTTCATTTAAAAATCGCTATATATAATTTCGTCTATAATATTCTGCACTTCTTTTCTCGTGGCCTCCATCTGCATCATGATGTTAGCTTGAAACCTCTCGACCTCTTTCCCGTTAAAAACTATGATCGTGGGTACTACGACTATCCCGAAGTCTTTCTGCCACGTTCCATCTTCGATGTTCACATTCATAATAGTACAGTCGGTTAGTTCGTCTAAGTAGTCTACACCATTAGATCCATTCCAACTAGCATTAAACTGGACTACGCATATCTCGCTATTACATGGGTTTTGCCCAAATGCAACACTGCTGATAAGCGCTGTCAACACGAGTAGTATGGTTTTTCCCATGATATATTATTTTAGTTGATCGATCTTTTGTTCTATGCGATCGAGATCTCCTTTAAGTTCTTGAACGTCTTCTTGAGTAGTCATAATAGTCTGACGCACGAGTTGATCTTTCATATCAAATTCCATACGTGTGATCTCTGGATCTGCAGGTACAGGTAGTTCTTTTGCTAGAGCTATATCACTTTGTAGCGTAAAATACATACCTATTAATGCAGCTAAACCTGCTACACCCATACCAATTGTTTTGAGGTCTAATGTTACTTTAGTACTCTCGCCTATTTGCTTCGCCATTTTATGATTTTTTATGCGCTAACTCTTTGCTATTGTTGTTATGAATCTTACCTGTATGAAGCGAGCCGCCAGGCATTTTGTGCGTTGGGCCATTCCATACTTTGTTGTCCTTTGTAAAGTGCTTTACACCCTTCATCTTGAAAGCCATTACTTTTTCTTTTTATGTGTACGACAAAACTTCTTAGCAGCACCAGCGCTACCAAAACCCCATTTTTTTAACGCCATAGCGTAAGGAGTGGGTTCTCCTTTAGCGGTTTTCATAGGATGGTTTTGAGCTCCAAACCTACAGGCAAACTTAACTCTATCAGGATGAGTACCACTAGTTTTTCTGCTAGCCATACCTGGATTTTCCTTGCGCATTTTCTTGTTACGCTTTGCGTAAGCTTCCTCTGTTATTTTTAGAGGTCCTTTGTTGTATCCGTCAGTAGCCATATCCTAGAAGATTACATAGTTTACTCCACACTTAAAGTTGTACCATTCTCTATTCCAGTACTTGTTATATTTGCCTTCAAGGAATAAGCCTAAATGTTTATTGAGCTTGTATCCAAAGATCATACCACCTGAGTAATCAAGCCACTGGCCGTCTACAGAGTTGTGGTACATGAATTCGTTTCCACTGTCCAAGTGGTATGGCATAACATTACCCCAAGCGTGTAGCCAGAAGTCGTCTGTGTAGTGGTAATAATCAAACCCAGCAACCACAGAATGCTGTAGTAATCTATTTAGTTCATTTCGTTTTCGATCTGAGTAATCTGATATTACACCGGGTATAACCACAGCCTCCCATACCTCAACGCTTGTAGCCACAAGTTCCCCATCAGGAGAAAAGTACTCTGAGTTTGGTATGTCCACTGTGTAACCCTCTTGTAGGGCTAGATGTGTGTAGTGTATGTTGTTGTTGCTAAGCATCCACTCAGCTAGAGGATCGTAGCCATATGGCTCGGAAGCTCTTTGTGCTATACCCAAGTTGAAGGAAAACTTATCGCCCAGCTTTAGTCTATATCTTTCTGATGCTTCAAAGTAGGATATGTCTGCGAAACCGTCCTGTAGGTATTCCCCTTTCACGATGTACTTATCTCCTACGTATCTAAGGAAGTGGTTTTGGTCAAGGAACTCTTGCCCCATTTGTCTCCTGTATTTAACCTCAGCTAGAAATTCTAGCCCATCACGCTTACCTATGTTAGCTCCGTCAGACCATGAGGTCTCAGTACCGTCGTAGAACGTTGTAGCTCTATTCTCGTAACCGAACCTAGCAATCTTACGTAAACCCATTGTAAGGCTATAGTCATAAGGAGTCTCTATGTTAGTAGAGCCTAGACCATTACCTACAGAGTATATCGTTTGATCTGCTATAGAGTTACCTC
>Ga0307984_1001271_pt1 | contig 10633 bp, 7 predicted proteins | sample EllFjometageno78_FD_203169 | JGI IMG/M metagenome (GOLD analysis project Ga0307984, IMG submission 203169) | Marine microbial communities from Ellis Fjord, Antarctic Ocean - #78 | ecosystem: Environmental > Aquatic > Marine > Unclassified | place: Southern Ocean | collected 2014-10-09 | reverse complement strand
ATGATCTCCGATCATGCAAGTTTTTAATTTTGTATTAGTAACAGCTCCACACATAGAATCAAAGTTACGTTGTATGGCTATATCAAGATCCATATAGAATACCGTGTCACCCGCATCCCATTTAGCTTTGTTGAATATTTCCATCTTCCACCAAACACGGTCTAGGCCAAGAGAGCTATTCAGCGTAACTACATTAATATCAGCATGAAGGTTAGCAGAGTCTTCGGTAAAACAATAGAACTCAAAAGATTCGGTACAGTTAGCTACTACCATGGCGTATAAGGCATTAACATCTTCATACGTATACGCGCTTAATTGTTTACCAGCAGCTGGCGTGGCGGTCGAAGTATATTTTACACAAACAAATTTTAACATGGGTCTTCTATATCCTCTATGACTTCTTTCCAGAACATTTCAGCTTCTGAGAATATGTAAGCCGCGGTAATTCTTAGACAATCTGTATAAGCGGCATGATAGCATATTCTATCTGTATCGTTATGAGCGCCAAAATAACCCATCTTACATTGCCAACCAGGTTTATCCTGTATAGTAATAATCTCGCCAGTCTTCGCGTCTTTATACTTGAACCAACCGTCTCCGGTTTCTGAATAAGTAAAAAGAATATTATAACCCGCGGCATTCGCGTTATGATGCCATGATATAAATCCGCCAGGAGGGTACACTGTAGCTAAACTATTTCTTTTGGCTGATAGTATAGTCATCAACTTAGTACTTAATTCCATGGTCTTATCACGGTAAGGCATAGCAGCATCACTGCATCTCTGCAATTCGCCCTTTTGATCTGGCATCAGACCACCGTATCCCTTTAATCGTTCCGGAAATCCTTCATGGCCTTTTTCAATTATATGTTTCAAGTATTCTTCCGACACGTAATCTTCGGCCTTTGAATCTTTGGCATGAAAATTAGAATTTAAATCGGATTGTAATTTATTACTATCCCATTTCTCTTGGATGAAAGTTGAATACTCTTCGAGTGTATCAATAACTTCTTGATTATTTAATTGTATATTTCTCATATTTCTATTTATACCTTAGTAATCTTTATCCTTCTTAAAAAAGCAAGAATAGTGAATAATTACAGGGTGCTTATCGACAAGCTTGTGTTTCCCGTCCGCGTGGAATCCAAATGGTGCAAACCAATTCCATCTATAATTATCTTCGAATATTCCTATTTTAAGATCTTTATATTTCTCTACTTTATTTACTAACCACCATAACGTGAATTGATCCCATCGAGCCAGCGATTTAGGATACCCTTCAGGCCACCATTCTCCGGAACTCTGTTTGACATATAATTCATACCAATCTTGCATGAATTCTTTTACTAGAGGTTTTGCACTGTTGTATAGACACACACCACCGCATAATTCAAGTGCGCCTTGTTCAAAGTTAACTTCAATAAAGACGCGTTGAGCATCTTTCTCTTTAGTCAACTTAACGAAGACCATATCATTATCACCTAAACGATCAAACACATCAGCAATATCTTCGTGCTCACATTCGCAATCAGCGTCTATATAAAAGGTTTGGTCGAATGGAGAGTTAGCCATGCCGTACATTTTCTCACGAACATGACCACCACAATGGAATACGTAATCGATATCATCACACCGATGATCGATCCATTTCTCTTCTGTAAAGAATGCGAACTTTGCGTCAGGCATATAGTCGCGAATTGACTCCATTAGATTCAGAGCCGAGACATAAAAGGACTTTTTTCTTGAAGCAATAACAACAAAACCTTGGGTAGGTTTTTTATGCGGTTGCGACTGCGCTTTCTTTGGTTTCATTTTGGTATTCTTCCATAACTAATAATGATGTATATGCTATCAATTCAATTTCGTTTTTGGCTTTTCTTATCTTAGAACGTAACTTACGATTTTTAGAATTCTTAATTTCCGTGATTTCAAAGCAAGCTAGTTTAGAATTGAATAAGCGTTCTAACTCTTTTGCTTTTTCTCGTTCTTCATCAGCCCGACGTTCTTTATTTTGCTTCTGTCTACGAAATGCCATACGGTTGTCGGTATTCTTGTCAATACCTTTGAGCCCGTGAATAGTAATGATTTCGTCCCAGTCAGGATTTATTTTTTTCTTGTCATCGAACTTATTAATAGTAGCTGTCGATCGTGATTCTTTGCCATCTTCGTCTGTCGTCACCATCATCGCAATCATGCGAGTTTTTGATTCATTGTCCCAGGCAGGGGTTTCCCAAATAGGTTTAGTCATTACGTATTTCCTTTATCATATAATTATATATACACACTTTAAGATACTCTCACATATAGTGTGTAGGTATCAACAGTTTCGTGTGAACTGGCAATTGTTGAACTTAGATAGTTACCAACATAATTGCCGGTATAAGCAGCGCTATAATCGCCGGTAAAGTCTCCGGTGTAATCTCCGGCGTACGTGGTATTTGAATCAAGAGTAGAGTTTCCTACGTAAGCTGAGGTGGAGTTACGGGTCGAGTCAACTGCGCCGACAAAATCACCCACGAAATCTGAAGTACTATTACTGATATAATCAACATTACCAGCATAATCACCAGCATAGTTACCAGTACTGTTACGAGTAGAGTTAACTTCGCCTACATAATCGCCGGCGAAATTGGCTACAGACGCCGTAACCGAATCACCAAGATAGTTACCGACAAAATCACCAACGAAATTTCCTGCGGCTTCACCTGCATAAGTAGCACCAAAATTGCCAACAGATGTTAGGACGAAATTGCCGGTATAATCGCCAGTAAAATCTCCAGTATAATTTCCCGCATAATCACCAATAAAATTTGAGCTACGCGTACCTGCGTAGTTACCGACAAAATAGTTTAAGTTATCATTGTAATTCGTAGTACGTGTTCGAGTAAAGTTAGACGCGGTAACTACTGCATAATCCCCAGCATAGTTACCAATGAAATTACTTGTGCTGTTAATAGTACTATTAGTAATACTACCTATTGTAACATAATCACCGGCATATGCGCCATCAAACGCGTAGTTACCGACAAAATAGTTCGTCTCCCCAGTGGCAAAATCGTCTAATGAAGAACGGGTACGCGTTGAAGACATGTCATTATTACCGAGATAGTTTCCTACACTAGTAGTTATGTCAGCGGCTGTACTACTAGAAGTATAATCTGCGCCGATGTAGTTACCAACAAAAGCATTAGTAGAAGTCGCCGTGCTGTTACGTGTATAATCTATAGTACTACCTGCTGAAATATAATCGCCAGCATAAGCTCCGTCAGATGTATAGTTACCGGTGAAATCTTGGTAGATAGCATTTTGCGGCGTTTCAGCTTCACATTCGTATCCTACAATTGAGGTACTAGTGCGAGTAGACGCGACATCTTCATTACCAAGATAATTTCCTACACTAGCAGTTACGGCCGAGGCTGTACTAGAAGTCGTACTAGTGCCAACATAAGTGACATTACCGGCATAGTTGCCGATATAAGTATTAGTGCTGTTGCCAGTATAGTTAACATCACCGGCATATGCACCAACAAAATCACCGGTAAAGTTACTAGCGTAACCTACACTCGTGATATAATTTCCCGTGAAATCTCCGGTATAGTCACCAGCAAAGTCTCCGGTATAAGCCGCGGCATAATCACCAGCAAAAACAGTTGTACTATTTCTAGTATAGTTCGCGCCGTAATCACCAGAATAATTGGTAGTATAATCTATATTATTCACTTCGTTGATAGTATCGAGAGCTGTTCCTTTTGCTACCCAAGTACCGGTCGCAGATGGTGCGCCTTGTGAAGAGTTTCTTAATTGATATGTACCAATACCGCTTGCACTAATTCTCGTTTTAGCTCTTTGACCAAATGAATATTTAATCTCGGCATCTGTCATCGGCTGCAAACCGTCAAAATCATCAACTTCGCCGTTACCTGATACTCTTTTTACGCCCATCGGATAAATCGCACTAGGAGCAGTTATGGCATTTCTTTTCCATATAGAATAATTGACAGGGGTTCCGTTAAGAGTCGTGTCTGTGAATAACCTATCATCTACATCGCCACCAAGGAAAGCACTGTAATCCGCAGACGGAGCAGTCGATCCAAGTTTAAATGTTCCAGGATAATCGTTTGTAAAAACAGTTGTAAGTAACCTATCAACACAAGAATTAAAGTTAGCATCAGTCATTTCTTGAATTGAATCTGGCGTAAGAGCCGTATTCCAATGAATAGGCCTTTTGAAATCAGTTCCAGACTCAGACGCCGTACCGGTATTTTGATAAAGAGATTTATTCGTAGTAGTCGTGGTTAATGTAGTACCATGAGTTCCTACAGCTTGGTCATATACAGTATCCGAATATGTGCCAACAGTTGTATCACCAGAAAGATTATCTAGTGATGATTCACTATTACGATTACCGTCTCTAAGCGCCAGGCCTATTTGATAGGCTAGATAATTTTCTTCTGTGGTAGAGAGATATTTTACATCTCCGTCTGAACCATTTAATTTTAGTGGCGTGCCCATATTAGCTCCATTTAACCTTTATACTATTTATACACATTCTACGCGGTCCTTACGTAAAGGGTAAAGGTTTCAACAGTAGCAACTGAACCGAGTATAGTTTGTGCTAAATAATTACCTGTATAGTTACCAGCATAATCCCCAGCAAACTCGCCAGTATAAGTACCAGTAGAGTTTACACTTGATATATAATCACCAACAAAATCAGCGGCATAATCACCCGAGTACGCGCCGGTCGAATCGGTCGTAGAATTACTAGTTGAATCAACAGCTCCCATATAGTTGCCGGTATAGTCACCAACAAAGGCAGATGTAGAGTTTCTTGTAGAATCAACAGCACCGACATAATTACCGGCATAATCACCTACATACACAGACGTACTATTACGAGTCGAATCAACGGCTGCTATATAGTTACCAAGATAGTTACCCGTATAAACACCAGCGGAATCTACAGTAGAGTTTCTTGTAGAGTCTACCGCACCAGTATAATCACCAGCATAATCGCCACCATAATAACCAGTATAAGTGACGGATGAAATATAGTTACCGGCAAAATCGCCTACATAATCGCCGGTATAAGCTCCGGTCGAATCGGCTGTTGAGTTACTTGTATAATTAACAGAAGAGATATAGTTACCAGTGAAGTCACTCGCATAGTCACCAGTATAAACACCAGTTGAATCAACAGCTCCAATATAATTACCAGAATAAGTGACACTTGAAATATAGTTACCGGTAAAGTCTCCGACATAGTTACCTGTATAGGCACCTGTCGAATCAGCGGTAGAGTTAATAGTCGAATCAACGGCAGTAATATAATTGCCCGTAAAGTCTCCAACATAGTCACCAACGAATTCACTAGTACTATTTCTTGTGCTAGTAATAACTGAATCGCCAACGTAGTTACCAAGATAGTTACCAGTAAAGTCTCCGGTGTATGTCTCAGCTATAGCAGTAGTGCTATTTCTTGTACTAGTCCGGGTTGAATCACGGTTGTAATTGCCGACGAAGTTACCAGCAAAGTTACCAGCAAAGTTACCGGTAAAGACAGTAGTACTATCTCTTGTACTGGTTCTTGTACTTGTTCGCGTTGAAGTACCGACATAGTTACCAGTGAAATTATTAGTGGTGGCACCAGCAAAGTTACCAGTGAAGTACGAAGTTTGATAAAAAGCATTGTGACCATAGTAACTTGTATTGCTACGAGTACTCGTACTGACATAATTTCCTGAAGTGGTAGTTGTTGAATTCCTAGTAGAAGTACGCCCATAATTGCCGACGAAGTTACCGGCAAAGTTACCAAGAAAGTTACCAGTGAAGGCACTAGTACTATCTCTTGTACTGGTTCTTGTACTCGTACGAAGTGAATCGCCAACATAGTTACCAAGATAGTTACCAGCAAAGTCTCTGGTATAGTTACCAACAAAGGCCGTAGTGCTATTTCTCGTACTAGACCGGGTCGAATCACGATTGTAATTGCCGGTATAATTACCAGCAAAGTCTCCGGTATATGTTCCAGCCGAATTAAGTGTAGAATTTCTTGTACTATCGACTGAAGCGATATAGTTACCAGCAAAGTCTCCGACGTAATTTCCTGTGTAGGCACCAGTTGAATCAGCGGTAGAGTTTCTTGTACTATCTACTGCGCCAATATAATTACCAGAATAAGTGACACTTGAAATATAGTTACCAGTATATCCACCGGCAGATGCTACTAGACTGTTACGAGTCGAATCAACAGCACCAATATAGTCGCCTATGAAATCGCCAACATAGTTACCAGTATATCCACCGGCAGAATTTGCGGTAGAATTACGAGTACTATCTACTGCGCCAATATATGCACCGGCATATTCTCCGACATATCCGCCAGTATAGGCAACAGATGAAATATAGTTACCAATGAAGTCTGACAAATAGTTACCAGTATATGCGCCTGCACTCGATCTTGTACTATCGACCGAAGCAATATAATTGCCGGTAAAGTCTCCGGTATAATTCTCTTCGTAGTTACCAATATATTCTACTGAGGATATATAGTTACCAGTAAAGTCTCCGGTATAAGTTTCTGCATCATTCCTCGTATAATCAACCGAAGCAATATAATTGCCGGCAAAGTCTCCGACATAGTTACCAGTATAAGCTCCAACAGAAGCTACCGTAGAATTTCTAGTCGAGTTAACTGCGCCGACATAATCGCCGGTGAATGGAGTACTATAATTTCCGGTATAAGTTTCTGTATCAACTCGAGTAAAGTCAGTTTCACCAACATTTTGACGAGTATCAAGAGCCACTCCCTTTGCGACCCACGTACCAGCATCAGAAGGAACACCGTCAGTCGCTGATCTAAATTGATATGTACCAATACCTGTGGCAGTGATACGTGTTTTCATCCTTTGACCAAGGGTGTATTCAGATTCTGCTTCGGATAATACTTGTAGACCGGTTAAAGAACCACCGGCTCTTTTTACGCCTATGGCCTTGTGCACGGCCGGGGCTGTCATACTCGTACGACGATACATATGGTAATTTACGGTAGTATCATCTGTTCTTGTGTCAGTAAATAGATTTGCTATCTTTTGTGTATAACCACCAGCAGGAGTAGATGAAGCGAGTTTATAAGTGCCTGGATAATCGTTAGCAAAAACAGTGCCTAATAACCTATCAACAAGAGTATTAAGAGATGCATCTGGCATTTCTTTCATGCCATTAAGAGATGTATTCCATTCAAGAGGTCTACGGAAATTACCACCAGATTCTGCGGCTGTACCGGTATTTTGGTATAGTAATACGTTAGTTGTTGTTGAAGTAGTTAGAGAATCGTGGTCGCCAATTTCTTGATTGTAAAGGGAATTGACAAATGTGCCGACAGTAGTACCGCCAGCATTGAAATCTAATCCCGCTTCTTCAGTAATGCCGGCCTTGGATAGGTGTATACCTGCTTGATACGCCAGATAGTTTTGTTCAGCAACTGTGAATTGCTCTATATCGCCATTGGTACCAGTTGTCTTTAACGGTGTGCTCATAAGAGTCCTACACTAAGTGTTTAATAATGTGCCGGCTGCGTTATAAACATTTACTAGTCTACGATTTACTTCTATAGATGCATTCACCAACGAAGATTTATCAGTTGTAGTAAGAGATGTTATTGCACCGGCATCAGAATCAATTTCATTAATTGCCGCGACTAAACTTAATTTAGTTATTGTTGTAAGCGAAGATCTAGTACCAATATCTGAATCGTTATCATCAGCGTGCATATTAATTTCGTTAATTGCTATTACTAAATTTGCTTTAGATCCAGCTGAATCATTAACCAAATGCGCTAGATCACCTTGTAACGTCGCTTGATCGTTATGCTTGGTTCTCCAAGTTGCTATGGTATCGCTTAATGCTACGTGTGTTATTGCCATTATAGTTTCTCTAAAATTTTATTAAGTAATGTTTTAATATCGGTTACTTCATTCTGTAATGTTTTAACCTCAGTTCGTAATTGTTCATCATCTTGTGCAGCTTTACGCTGTATTTTTTTTACTAGTTTCGCTTTTTCTATTTCAATACTATTTATATTAATTATAGCGCCTGATTTAGAATCACGTACTAATCCTGAATGTCCATCAACTCGTACCATATCAGACATATTATACAGCCAATGCGATTGCTCTTAGGTTTTTAATTACTGGAACCTTAGAACTAGATGTAGATCTCAATACGATTTTCAATTGGAATTCAGTGAATGCGTTGATACCCTCAAGACCGCCTTCGCCACCGATAAGATATTCGTAATCACGAGATACTAATGGATTTTCATCAGAAGGAATTTCATTTTCTTTGGCAATGAGTGTCCATCTTTTATCCTTAAGTATTTCGCCATCTTCAGCTAATCTATAATAAAGAACAAAGTCAGAGACCGAAGGTCTATGCGCTGAGATCAACACTTTCAATCCGACCGCAGCTTCAGCAAGACCAATAGGCGTTGTGATATGTTTAGCAAGTGCTGATCCATTTTCCGCTGTTACTTCATCTTGATAATTAATAGGAACATTATATCCTGATGTTGTAACTGATGCTTGTTTATCAATTTCATGAGATACAGTACTCAATGAAGATCTTGACATATCGATTACCGGCGAAACTAGTTCTGATGTAGTAACCATCGGTATTTGAATAGTCGCTGATCTTACGCCTGATCCAAGACTTGTTGTTTCTCTCGCAAGATGGGCTATCATACGTGGAGCATCAAAGATCTTAGGAGTCTTATTCGATATTGGAACATAGGCAGTATCTTTTGCAAATCTTGTTTCAGATCCAGCTACTGACGAACCAGTCGTAAATTTACCATTAACAGATATGGCACTTCCTGACGGTATGATGTTTTCGATATAAGGTGTCGCTATATTAAATTGTTGATTACGTGTTGCTGATACAATATCACCACCCGAATGAGTAGTTCCGGTTGCGGCTGCTCCAGCTTCAAATGTGTAATGATCATAATCAATAGCAGTTATTGTTCTGGCACCATTGATATTAGCTCCAGTAATTCCTCCATAAAGTGTAGAAGATCCTAGGCCGGATATAGTAACCGATTCATTTACGATAAATCCATGACCAGGTTGATGCATCGTAACTGTCGCATCAGAGGCTATAGTACTTATTGGGTTAGTCGGTAATTGATCAATTGCAAGAGAGGTATTCTCCATAATAACCGTACCACCCGCAGTATCAAAACTTGCTCTATGCATTTTGAACATAAGATCTACATCTTGTGTTGGAGACCAAAGGCTTCCGTTTTGAGATAAGAATAATGATCCAAGACTTGGTTGACGAGTGATTCGTTTTTCTGTTGAGCCTAATTCGAATTCACGAATCTTAGAAACATATACTTCATATACATTTGATTCAGCACTTACGCAAATTGCATATTCTTGATTAGGACTCAGGAATATAGGCTCATCGAATACAAAGTCAGTCGGTGCAGCGTACACACCAGCCGATGTTTGTGTACCTACCAGAGTAACATCACCTGGGTTTTTCCAAACAATACTTCCTGGAATAATATCATAAGATGATGGATGTCCATTTACCATGGGGCGTAACGTAACTTTAACAGGTATCGTAGCATCTTTCGCTTTAAAGTATATACTTACCTTTGTAGCAAAATAACCTTTATCCTGCGTGACTAAGAATGATTGCGCAATCGGATCATAATAACCCGGAGTTTGAAGCAATGATTTAGTACAAGTGACTGGACCCTGTCTGGTTTCAATAGCACCAGATGAGGTATACATAGCTGTCGAAGTAGATGTTGCGCTATTTTTATCGTATATACTAATATCGAGTAGAGCAAATTCTTTAGCACCTGTTCTAAATCGTATAGCTGGAGTATTAGGTATAAAGAATGAACCTTCGATAGCACCATTAGCATCAGCAACCAGAGCAGTAGCACCATCGGGATGCGCTGTAGCATTACCATATCGATTACCATAATCTTCAACGTCATCAGAATGATAAGCAAATGTTTCTTCTCTTACCCAACTCGCTACGGCACGGCCGCCAAAGAATGCAAAGTATGTTGAGTTAGGAACTAATCCTGATGTTTTAAAATATACCTTACGACTTCTCATGTATGGTACGATCGTAGTACTAACCACGCGGTCATAAATTACTTCAGTAACAGTTTCGGCTACTGGCATCGTATTATAATAAGCATCCGGCACATCATGGCTATTAAATGATGTTAAATTACCATTCCCTGTTATTAAACCTTGGTCCCATGCCCAAGAAGGAATACCGGAACCGAAATGATGTTCCAATTCGCCGTCTGTCATCCCGTACCAATAAACACTTGAATTGTTGTAGTTACTTTTTTGTTTTGGGACTACGGTTCTTTTTTTCTTTGAGACAGTGACAGCAGGTACAGCCGCGGGTGGGCGCGCAACCATATCAACTTGTTTCCACTCATCTGACGCAGGTGAGAGTACCATTTCTGAATTGTATGTTACAACATTGAATGGGTTCAGGTTTTGAGTACCTGAAACTTTGTTCTGGTCTAATTCAATAACTTCGGTGTGATTAACATATACGTTATCACCCTTTTTGATTGTATTAGTACTTAAATCAGA
>Ga0307984_1001269_pt1 | contig 10639 bp, 10 predicted proteins | sample EllFjometageno78_FD_203169 | JGI IMG/M metagenome (GOLD analysis project Ga0307984, IMG submission 203169) | Marine microbial communities from Ellis Fjord, Antarctic Ocean - #78 | ecosystem: Environmental > Aquatic > Marine > Unclassified | place: Southern Ocean | collected 2014-10-09 | reverse complement strand
GAATTAGCATTAATATTACCTGTTGAAGTTAAATTAACACAATTCAAATCTTGTATAGTGCTTGTTCCAGTTGCTTCAATTTTATCACTAAAAACTGCTGTTAGATTACAATCTAAATTATCTACGTTTATGTTGTTTGCTATAAAATTGTTTGCTGTAAAATCTCCTGTAATATTTACATTTCCATTTATATTATTTTTATCTGGAGGTGTTAATGTTAATAAATTATTAAAACCCGTTCCTGAAGTTAACGTTAAATTACCCGTGCCTGATTGACTTGCTATTACTGGACTATCTAATACAACTTGAGCAGATGATGGATTAGAGTTTATCCATTCTTGTTCTAAACTATTATATTGTAAAATCTGACTATTAACAACATTTTCAATGTTAACATCTTTTAATCTACCTAACGAGGTGAGATTACCTCTAACTGAAAAGGGTATATCGCTCATTTATTAATAGTGTTTATTTTATTTTAATCATTATATTATTTATTTTTTCATATAATTTTGCTATTTTTTTATCTTCTAAAATTAATTCATTATTTAATTCTTGGATTGCCGAAATATTGTGTGTAAAAATAGCACCATAATCTAACCTTAAAGGTGTTGGTTTATTATTATCATCATATAAATCTCCTCTTACAAAATCTTTAAAATCAGGAATTTCTTTAATATCTTGAGCGATAAATCCTGCTGACTTTTTAGTATCATCGGGTTTTTCATCTAATATCTTATGAGTTGCGTCATAAGTCTTTGGTTTTAATTTCATTATTTTTTCCAATCCATTTATAATTGGTTGTTGATTCCATTTCAACCTCGAATCACTTACTTGTAGCCAAATGGGCTGACCCGCCCAATTTATAGTATTTCCAAAACCAAACCCGGCTACTGTTAGAAAACTACAAGTAATAGTAGTAATACATGTTAATGTACCCGTTGCTAATGCTCCAGCAATTGTCAAAGAATCGCACGACGCTAAGCTAGTAGACGTTGTTGAAGTTGTTGAAACTGCTTGTAAATTAGATGCTGTACCACCTGGAGGAACACTTATAGCACCTATTGATGCTGAAGTAGCTGATTTAATTTTTGCTCCTGTGCTAAGAGCAACGCCTGGAGTTATTAAATCACCAGACCCTGGTGTTATTGTTATATTATTAGCAAATGTAGCATTTCCTGATATATTATTTTTATCTGTTGGTGTATATGTTAATAAATTATTTACTAATGTGCCATTTGTTAAAGTTAAATTTCCTGTTCCTGATGGACTGGATACGACTGGCATATCTAAAGGGTCTTGGAAAATTCCACTACTACTATTTATCCATTTATTAGTACTTGCGGAATATTCTAACACTTGTTCGTTTGTAGGGGATTCAATCTTAGTATTTTTTAATCGAGATAATAATTTGGTTTTTCCTCTGTTAGAGAAAGGGATTTCCATTTACTATTAATATTTATTTTTATTTTATCATTATATTATTTTAGTTGCCTAATGGTGATTTCATCCATCCAAATGCTGAGTTCATCGGTTGAAGTAATGGAGCATTTAAAACATAACCTGGTAAAGTTGCTAAACCTCTAGGTTGGTCTCTGGCATAACCCATAGGGTTTTGTAATCCATCACCTTGTCCTGGAGGTCTTCTTAGTGTTTTACTTGTAAGATTATGACAACCTAAAACAACCGAATCCATAGAATAATCATTAGTTGCGTTCATAATCGGCGGTGGTAATTCATATTTCTGTAGTCCTAAAAATGGTGTTCTTGATGATAAAACTCCTTGCCCTCCGGTCCTCATTGGGGGAACGGCATAAGGTATTTGTTTTTTAGCAGAAAATCCTTGTTGGATAGTGTGAGAGTTCATATTTTATATTAATATTTATTTTATTTAATTATTAATATAATATTATGTTTTTTTAAAAAATTGCTTATGAAATAACTAATCTTTCTTTTAAATTCATTTTCCAACACACAACTAACGTATGAAATGTAGATTTTTTATTACCATATTCATTTATAAAATCAACTCTTTTTGGTAATATAATAATTTGTAATTCCTTATCATTTTTTAACCATTCTATAAAATAAAGAGTATTTAATATTATATTAGGAAGAATTAACATAAATGGTTTATTTATTTTAAATAAATATAACATTACATCTTTTTTAATATTATAGGGTGGATTACTTACACAAATATCTCCAATATCATTATCAAAAAAATTACATAATGGATTTTCAACTTTAAAATTAAGTGTTTTTAAATAATTTGCGGAAGCACAAGATGCCTCACTTCCATTATGGAATGCCTCCCATATAATTTTATCTTTTGGTATAAATTGTTCTAACTTATCCCAAACCCACGATGGAGTATAATATTCTATATTTTTATTATTTAATTTTCCTAAATCAGTATTCATATATATTACTAAAATATTTTAATTTACCGAATGTACCTCCACGCTTAGTTAATAATTTCAATTTGGCGTTGAGCCCCAATTCTTAAAATTGAAGTACATTCTACAAATAAACTTACGGTGCGAGCCGCATTAAGGTTATACATATTATAGTATGCAGACATAGTAATACCCCTGGAATTGAGTCCCGAAACAAGACGCTGGGACTCGCTGTGAGGAAGATTTAGACGTATACATGATACAGAATAATTGTCTTTCATAGTTTTTAGTCCAACATCACTTACCATTTTACCTTGGATAGAGTTCTGGGAGATTCCAAGGAACTGCTCTGTTGATGCTCGGTAATTAGGAAGTACAGCACCATTAATAGAGTACTGGAACGATGGAAGAGTAGCACTTGGTGGCTCAACATAATTGAAATAAGCAGGTAAATATTTTTCTTTATTGTAGGCCAAAGAGCCACCAGCATCAAACTGACATATTCCACCAAGAGTATTAGTTGAGGAATAAACTTTATGTCCCGATACAAGAACCGGAGCTTTAACCGTGTCATATCCCGACGCGTGATGTACCGCCCATAGACGGTCAATTGAACCACTCGCCACTCCGAACCTCATAGTGGAACTGGTAGTGTCTTGAAAAGAAAAATACTGTTTAAATGGCAGTTCTAAAGCACCAGCACTACCGGACATAGTAGCCTGGACCATATTGTCATAAAAGTCGTCTTGGAGTCCCATAGTTTCAATAGAAAAAGATACGTTGTTTAGTTCGTAAGTGCCTCCACCCGCACCGTTATCTGTAAAATCTGTATCACCAGTGCCGGTAGTAGTGCCTTTTAGAGTAATCCCAGCAGATGAAGTTAATACTGTGTTATCTGCTAAGGTGATGGAAATCTCAAGCATAGGCATAAGAGATAAATCAAGAACAGATGGCTCACACGAATCGATAAATCCTTCCCAATTATCAATACAAAACTGAGTCTGTCCGTAAGCAGACGAGTATGTTTCATTGTTAGTTCCAGCAATGAGAGAGCCATCAACATAGGATTTTTCACGCACCATATCTTTGTGGTTTAAAACACCAGAGCATTTATCATCACCCATTAAAGCCTCTTTAGCACGAACGAGTGTATTGAAACCGATTGCGCCAGAATTTAACGAAACGCCACCAGAAGTCAGCTCAATTCTCTCTACAATATCTGAAGCTTTTCCAACGCGAGCTCCTGCGGCAGCACCATTAAGTTTTAAATTGAAAAACATTTTTAGACTTTTGAGATTTACTAAAGAATTATTAGGAAGCGATGTTCTTATAATAGAGTTGGCGGTTAATCCAGAAGACTGATTCTGCGGCTCAAGTCTAAAATAATTTGTGGAAAATCCATTTAAATGTGAAAGGCCATATTGAAGGATAGACGAGTTCATTTTAATATAGAAATAGTTTTTATTTTTATTATTATAACATTTAATTAATTTAATTAAATATTATCTGGTTTTTTTAAAAAGGTGGTTTATCCGGAACTGTTAAAACACCTGTTTGTCTGGCAGAAACATCAATAGGAGCAGGTTTGCTAAATCTTTCAGCAGGGAGTCTATCTCTAATAACATCAGCCCTAATAACACAATTGAAATTCAGATTTCCTAAAGTCGATTGGGATGTACCACTTCCTGATGCTGTTTTTTGTGCTATTTGTGCTGGTCTTCTGCCTATGCGTCTATTGTGTTCGTCAGTTAAATATAATTTAACATTGCTAATATGTTTTTGTTTTAGATCAATATAATATTCTTTACCAGTATTAGAATTAAAAACACAAAATTCTGTATTTACTGGTATTTTTCCTAAAATATTAGAATACATCGCCTCATTAGCAGAAACTATGTCTGTTTCTGAGTTTAATGAAGCAGTTTCTGTTGCTTGAGTCGCTAAACTTGTTCTTAAATATATATGAGATGTTGTTGATCTTTGAGCAGGATATAAACACTGAATATTTATTGAGTTAGCATCAGAAGTGTCTATAGTAATCGAATTTAAAACTGATGGAGTTGACCCAATAACTCTATTACCGCCTAAAAGAGCAAATGTGTCGCCTTCTTCTTCAAAAAATTGAACTAATAAGCCTGTTATTCCGTGAGGCGTAGGTGCACCACCACCATCTTTAAAATTAATAGTGTAAGATATTATGTTATCAGTTGTTCCGTTAATTCCGGTCGACGAATCTGGTTTTAAATCAGATATAACAACTGACCCAAGAGGGGTTGTCGCTTGAGTTAATAAATAAGCACTTAAAACAGAAGCAAACTCAGTTGCTAAATCAAATATAGTATCATAATTTTGGTGTGTTAATGCTAATTTACCTTGAGCCGCGCCAATATCAACAATAAAAACACTATTATTTTTATTTACAGATGTAAAATTTTTATAACAGCAAAAATCATTCAATGTTAATCGAAGAAACTCACCTTGACTCGCATCTAATGTTTGTGTATTTAAATTTAAAATAAAATTATCCCCTTCGGTATGGTTTCCTTCTGCCGCCCTACTTGTGTCAATAAAGATATTATGAGTGCTAATTAGTTTTTCAGTAGAATTCATATTTTATATTAATATTTATTTTTATTTTATTTTATTACTTTTTAATATATTTTATTACCTCCTATATCTGTTATATCAGTCTTTTCTAAATCATTTATTAAGTTTCCCCAACCGTCATATGTTCCTGGTTTAGGTCTTTTTTTACTTAAAACACCTTTTTTTCCCCATTTGCCATCTTCTATTTCTTTTTGTAATTGTTCGGCTGGAGTAGTAGCAACTATATCCCACCAATAACCAACCATTAAATGGGACATGTTTGGATAATCTTTTAAACTGTCATTTATAAATTTTTGTCTGTCTGCTAATTGCAGGTCTGAAAAATTATGAGGATTCGGTGCTTCATATCGTGGCATTCCAAATGTTAAAGACGCATCTTCTTGTTCATTATCAACTATAGTAATATTATCACTCTCTGTCATTATTCTATATTATTACTAAAGATAATAATTTTAGTAATAATACTACTTTTTTATATTATTAATATTCACTCTCCCCAGCAAAGTTTGAACTCGTACCTGCTTCACTTGATGGTGCTTGAACGTCTTGAGTTGTTAATGCTGCTGGTGGTTCTGACATTTCTATTCCTGTTAATTCATCATCATTATTAAATGATTCTTCATCTGCTTGAACTACTAATGACATAGGTGTAAATGCTGCTAATAAATCTATATTTGTTCCTAAATCATATGCTTTGTCAATTAAAATTCTTATTTGCTGTTTTCTTTCTGCTTTAGAACCACGTTGAGCGGTATTCCAATCTATTATTTCATAAGCATTAATTCCTTCCTTTGCTAATCTATCTATTAAATCATTTAACATATCTTTCTGTTGTGTTGCGTTTTGTAATGATGTATATCTTTCCAAAACTTCGGAAGTTGAAGGAATGTCTGCTTGTATTGCTATTTCAACACCTTGGGTTGTTCCTTGAGTTAAAGCATTTCTTATTTCACTATTTACTGATAATAAATTTTTATCTGATATTGACACTCTTGAACGAGCAGATACATTTAATGGTAATGGATTATAATCAACAACTCTTTGTTCTTTTATTATTAAATCTTTTTTTTTAGGTTCTTTAAATCTTTTGTCTAATTCGGTTATAAATTTAGCAGACAAATCTACACCTGTATTTTTTTTAATAGAGTCTAACATAATTGCCGGATTTACTGGTCTAATTAATCTGTTTAAATAAGGTGTTCTTCTTACATATAACCCACTTGTATTTGGAGGTGGAGATACATATAAATCTAAACGTCCTAACGGAACAGCGTTATGTAGAGCACATTTTCTTAATGCTTCAGCATCACTTAAGACTCCCTTTCTTGATTGTCTTGTCATTTTTAATATAAATAAATATTTTAATTATAATGTGTTAATCTTTTCTCTCTTCATTATCTTTTAAAACTTCCAAAATTTGTTTTTCTTTTTCTTTTTTCTCTTTTACAGGGCATTGACAACCTCCCAATTCGTCAAAAATTATTAATTCTCTTAAATTCTTTCTAAAGGTTTTACATGGTGTTTTAGGATTAAAATCAATTGTTAATGAACCATATTTATCTTTTGTAGCATAATTATATGCTCTGTCAAATAAAGACACATCAACAACATTTGCTAGTTCGTCTTTTATTGATTCTATCTGTTTTTCTTGTTTGTTTTTAAATAGTGTTAATAAAGAAACATTCTCACGCAAGGCTCTTCCGATACCCGCGCCTCCCGCCATTTTATAAGTTTGACATAATATAATGACTGCTAAACCACAAGCGGATCTATTTGAGTGTGTTTCTTTTAAAGGAGATTGATGTCTGTTGGTCATTGCTAATCTTGTTAAACCCGATGACTGTAAAATAGCTGGAGTACCCAAGCAATCATCTAAAATTAATAGAGATTTGGGTGGTTCTTCCTTTTCATATTTCCAAGTGGGTTTTTCTCCATCAAGAAAACCCATATCTAAATAAAAAATCAATGTGTCATCATCATATAAATCAATATTTTTTGTTTTTATATCTTTCTTGTATTTTTCATATTCTTTCTTTTTTTCTAAAAAGGCTTCCCATTCATCGCGTTCGGCGTCAACCAATTTCATCACTGTATCTATGGAATCTTTAGTTGGTAAAAATACATCTTCTTCCAAAACATATTTACCAAAATAAGTTTTATTAGAGGCAAAGGATGGGCTAATTAAATAAATTCTGTTAAAAGTTTTATCTTTATGTGCTTGTTCCAACATTATATTAGTTAAGTAAGATTTTCCACTATTTCTAACACCGCAGACCATATTCAATACAGGTTGTCTAAATGAGTTCGGTGGAGTTGGATATTCATTATTTACACCCTCAGGAACAGAGGAATCATAAGAATTTAATTTTTTAGATTTCATTTATTATTAACAAATATTTTTATTTTATTTTGTATATATAAATATGTCTATATTACCCATAACTGAGTCCTTCATGATAACTGTCCTTGCTGGCGGGTCGGCTGTCATTGCTATGGTTTTAACCTGTGCTTTAAAATCAAGATGTATCAGAATAAAGGTCTGTTGTATCGAATGTGATAGGTCAGTATTAAATGCCGATGATTTAGCGACTGTATCAATTGATAGAACTCCCAATGTTTAACCTCTGTTGATATTACATTTATTTATTCTTTTACTTCTAATTGTTCTGCTACTTGAGGGCTATCCATATTATGATAAACTATTTCTCCTTTATCTGTGATTTGTGGCATTGTAGTGTCGCCATATTCGATTACCTCACCAAAAATATGTTCTGTTTCAGCCCTGTCAATATATATCTGTCTTATGTGTTTATTAGCAGTGTAAGCGTCCCCAGCTTCTAACGCTGCTTTTACTTGTTTGTCTTGTCGAATTATATTTAACACATAATCATTTGATAAAGGTGGTAAATCAAAACCTTCCTTTTGTCTGATTTTATCTAACTCATCAGCCCTATCTAAACCTTCTCTTTGGGCTACTGCTCTTGTTGTAGTTTTATAATCAAAATTACCAGTCATATAATTCTTTTCACCTGTTGAAGTAATTGATGTGTTATATGGTTGTACTTCAAAATTTACCCGATAGTCATATTCACCACCCCATAAATTCATTTCATTTACCCGATTTTGTACCATTAATTGTAAAACATTAACAGAGTCAGTATCATATTTAGCAGTGTTATTAAAATTAGTTAATATTGAAACAACCTGCGGGTCTGTGCCAATTATTGTATCAATCGCTAAATTCCCATTATTTTCATTAGGTTTTAATGCTAATTCAATTGTTGGAGGTGGTGGATTCAGTTGATTATATAGCAACTCACTACCAGCAATCCCAAGCCCTAAAACAGTGCCACCAATAATACCAGCAACACCACCTGTAGCACCACGAATAGAACTGAGCCCAATTCGACCAAGAACACTAGCAATATTTTCAATGCCTACAGCAGTCCCTCCACGTATTGCTGTTTGTAAAGATGCGTTATAAGCCAAAGATCCTAATGCCGGAGCAGCAACAAAAGCACCACCACTAACACCTCCGCCTATTAATCCACCTATATCTTCTGATACTGTCTCATCAATTCCAACAGCATCTAAAAATGTTGTTATTCCAGAGTCGGCTATTTCTCCAGCAGCAAATCCAAATAAAGCCTGACCTCCACCACGAGCAAAAGCAGTTCGCAACAAAGAAGGATTAATATGTTTTGTAATTACTGATGCTAAAGCCGCTTCACTGATTGACCCGGACTCAAATGATAATAAAGCTCCTTGTATTTCTTGTGATTCAATTCCCATAGGTTCTAATCCTGCTTCATGTAGACCATAGGATACTAAAAGCCCAATCCCAGCAGATTTAGCAGTGTTTTTTAGTTGTCCTACATTAGAAACGGCTTGGCCTACTGCTCCTGTTATGCGTTCAGTAGTGTTTAGAGCCGTTCTTAAAGCAACTCGTCTGGCTGATGAAACTAACCCTGTTCTTGGTTCAACAGAATATCCTGCTTCTTTAGATATAATTTCTCGTTCATGCGCTGGTGTTGATGCTACTTCGGTATATTGTCGTTCTAATTCTTTATACATATCACTATTTTTATCATAGCCTAACTCTTCTGCTATGTCATTTAAATTTTGTTTTGCATTAATGCGTTCATTAATAAATGCTTTATCTTTTAGTTCATTATTAAATTTTGTAGTTCCACGACTTTTATAATCAATTCCTGTTTTTACATTTAGGTTATGAGACTCAAGCAATCCCAATCCTTTATCGGGCCTAATTGATATAACTTCTACATTATTTCCTAATGCTTGAACTAACGGTGCTTGAGATGAAACCCAATCAGTTGGCGTTCTAACAATAGTGTGGCTGGTAGTGCTTGTACCTTTTATTAATTTTTTAATTAGTGTTGCTGGTATGGCGGGGTCTTGTGTGTGTGTTGGAATGCCGAATTTTTCACCTGTTATTATTGAACTACCGCCTCCTTTACTATGCCCTGAAAGAAGATCTGGTAATTTACCATATTTTAATTTTATTTTTTTTATTTGATTATCAATTGATTTTATCGTTCCAGACCGTTCTTCTAAACCAGTTGCCTGTTTAATATTAGTTTCCCAGTCTGCTAAATTCTGTGTTCCACGATAAGCAACTCTAATTTCATTAGTTTTTTTATTTACAAAAACCAAACCGTGTTCTGTGCTTAATGCTTGATCTATTGTAAAATCTGGTATATGTTGTTTAGAAAATAATTCTGATGCATGTCTACCTTCTGTTAAATTAATATAACCTGCTTTAGTCATTTTAGCAGATAAAATATGAGTTGGTTCTTGCTTATCAAATGTGCGTTCTAATATATTTTGTTTTGCGGTTTTTTTTAATGATGATTTTAATACATTAACATATAAAGGGTTATCTTCATTTTCGTCTAATGAGTCTTCAACGCGTTTGTTAAATCTTTCTGTTAAATTTATTGAAATTTCATCAGGTATGTTATCTAACTTATTATTAAATCTGTAATAATTAGGCATTTAATAATAAGTAATATAAAATAATTTGGTTAATAATAAAAGTTTAATATCTTGGTGTAGCAAAATAACTGGTATTAAAAAATGGTTGTTGTTTAACAACTGGAGGCTGTTTTAAAACAATTGGTTGTGGTTGCGGTGCTGGAGGTGGTCGTTCTCTTATTGGTGATGGTTTTGCTACCTTTTTTTTTGAGCGTTTTTTAATATAAATTACACCATTATCACTGGAATCAGAATCACTCGAATCATCTTGAACAATTATTATTGGCTTCTTTTTCTTCTTTTTTGGTTTTTTTTTTATGATAACATTAGGCTCTTCGTCGTCGTCTGATTCTTGTTCAGGAAGTTTCTTAACTGGTATAGGTGGTAATATTTCTTTCTTTTTTAATTCTAATTTACTCATTTTAGCAGCCAATTTTTTCTCGGCTTCTAAAAGTTGTTTCTTCTTATTTGGAGCAGCATTTGCCTTTCTAACTTCTAAAGCCTTTTGTCGGGCAATAGCAAGTTTAGCCTTACCTTCTTCAGTCATAACCCGTTTAAACTTTTCTTTAACTACGTGTACATCTTCTTCAATTTCTTCAAACTCTTCTTCGACATCGGCTTCGCTCATATATCTAATA
>Ga0307984_1001263_pt1 | contig 10676 bp, 8 predicted proteins | sample EllFjometageno78_FD_203169 | JGI IMG/M metagenome (GOLD analysis project Ga0307984, IMG submission 203169) | Marine microbial communities from Ellis Fjord, Antarctic Ocean - #78 | ecosystem: Environmental > Aquatic > Marine > Unclassified | place: Southern Ocean | collected 2014-10-09 | reverse complement strand
CCTTCAAAGGAATGTGTTAGGCTCCCCCAATCCATATGCTCTGCGTTAGGTTTGCCCCCATATAAATCTTCTGCCGTTGGTGCAAAAATCACATTGCAACCCGCTTCTTTGGTGATTTCGGCATCAGCGACCATTGTTCTTGGGTACGCGTCCAAATCATCCTTTTCATTAAATTGGGTAGGATTTACAAGGATGCTTACAACCACTAAATCACATTCTTTTGATGCTTTTTTAATCAAAGAAGCATGGCCTTGATGTAAAGCACCCATCGTTGGGACAAGCCCAAGTGATTTGCTGTTTGCAATATTATGTTCGTTAAACCAATGGTTTAGCTCGACCGATGTGCGTATAATTTTCATTTTTTAGGGAGCTTGTCGCCCTGTATCCTTTGTGTTACTTGGATTTAAGCGTAAAATTAGCTATATTTGTTGTTCGTCTAACCTGAAGAGAGCACAAACTATGAGCAAAGCACGAATCCTATACGTATCCCAACACTTGGTTCCCTTCCTCCCTGAAACACCGATGAGTTCTATTTCTCGTCATCTACCTCAGGGGACACATGATAAGGGGCGTGAGATACGCGTGTTTATGCCGAGGTTTGGTAAAATTAATGAGCGTCGTCATCAGCTACATGAGGTTATTCGACTTTCTGGGATGAATCTAAACATCGATGATGTCGATCACCCTTTAATTATCAAAGTCGCTTCAATACCTACTGCGAGGATGCAGGTCTACTTCATCGACAATGACGATCTTTTCAAGCGTAAGGCTGTTTTATACGATGCGAAAGACGAGCTCTTTGCCGACAATGATGTGCGCGCTATTTTCTTTGTACGAGGTGTTTTAGAAACCGTGAGAAAGCTTGGATGGGCTCCTGATGTTATTCACTGTCATGGATGGATGGCCAATCTGCTTCCGCTTTACCTGAAGAACAATTACGCTGACGACCCCTACTTTGCAAACAGCAAAGTCGTGTGTAGCATCTATGATGAAGGTTTTGAGGGCTCTTTAGACGCACGACTTTCTGAGAAGGTGTCTCTTGATGGAATTGATGCAGAGAAGGTTCAGACAATTAAAAACGCTACATTCAACAACATGAATGCGATCGCAATTGAAAATGCTGACGCACTCATTACTGCATCCGAAGATTTGGATGAAGAAACGACATCTAAAATGGCCGCTGCTGGCGTTCCTGTACTCCCATTCCCCGGTGAAAAAGGATATCTTGCAGAAATTAACCAATTTTACGATGAAGTTCTTGAGGGAAAGTTTGAGGCTGTCGAGGAATAATAGATATATTCGCGCCCTATGATGAAGCAAAAAGCTAACATCCCCCGGGCAGCCTTCTGGATTTTATGGTGCCTTATTATATTTGTTGGCTGTAAAAAGCCCGACTCCTCTATCGGACTGGGCCTTCAGCCGGAATCTGATATGTTTGGGGTCTACACATCTGACACTTTAACCGTTGAGATGGTGACGGTTCGAGAGGACTCTCTTTCGACAGCGAGACTTAGTACTGCTGTTTTGGGGCGGGTTTTCACCCCCAGAATAGGTTGGACCACTGCTGGATTCGCTTCTCAACTGCGTCTTAGTGCCCCTGGAATAGATTTCGGCTCCAACCCTCAGGTCGACAGTCTCTTTTTAAGTCTTCGATTCACCGGTGACACCTATGGTCAGCTAAGCGACCAAAGCATGCTCGTTCAACAGCTTGCCGATTCGCTCTCGTACGATTCTGCGTATTACTCAAATTTCTCACCCGAGGTTACGCATGATATTTTAAACGACGCCTCGCAGGGACCGGTTTCTCTCAACCCATCACAAGATTTAATTATCGGTGAGGATACGGTTGTGTCTCAGATTCGTTTAAACATGAATCCTGCGTTTGGACAAACCATTCTAGATCAGGACACCATGGTTTTCCAGGACAATGAGTCGTGGTTAAACTTCTTCCCAGGAATTGTTGTCTCAACCATGGGAGATGGTGTGGGTGCTGCAGGAATCGATATTTCTTCTGGATTGAGCTTGATGCGACTCCACTACCACAACGACAACGATACCTCGTTCTACGATTTCATCATCAGCCCCTTGAGCGCGCGAGTGAATATGTTTTCGCAGGATTATGTCGGTGAGTTATCATCCCTAAATACACCCCCTTCAGATTCGGTATTCGTGGCGGGAGATCAGTCTCTATACATCATGTCTGGTTCTGGACTTAAAACACAATTGCGAATTCCATTTTTAAATTCAATTACCGATTCGTTGGGTCCTGAGCGTGCTGTACAAAAGGCCGAATTAATCCTACCGCTTGACGAGTCCTTCTTCGATTCTCGATACCCACCTCATGAGCAGCTTTTTATCCTGACAGAAAACCCTGATGGCGTTTCTACTTCCACTCCAGACCAAGTCTCTCTTGGGGTAAACATTGATGGTTACTATGACTACTCTACAAAAGAATACCGTTTTAACATAAGCCGAACAATACAACAGCTACTTAACAGAGAGGCTGGATTCGCGTATGGTAATTTCTCTCCTGAAGACCCCATTCCACCCTTGTATATTGTGTCTAGCCGAGCTGGAATTTCTATCCAAGGGGTTGTTATTAGGGGCACTGGTGTTGATTTGAATCGCGCCAGACTGGTTCTTACTTGTAGTCACTGAATTAACTTCGAAGTATGTGTGGAATTGTTGCATATCTGGGACCCAAGCCCGCTTTCCCCATCCTTATTGATGGTTTAAAGCGGCTAGAGTACCGTGGTTACGATAGCGCTGGTGTTGCGATTATAGAATCCACAAAGGCTGAGCCTTCTAAGCTTGTTATTAGAAAAAAGAAAGGAAAGGTGAATGACCTTCTCTCGCACGTTGGAAAAGAAAAGCTTTTAGGCAATGTGGGGATTGGCCACACAAGGTGGGCAACTCATGGTCCGCCCAATGACCTCAATGCCCATCCACATAGAGCGAGCAAAGGTCGGATTGCAATCATTCATAATGGCATCATTGAAAATTATGCTGCGCTACGTGAAACGTTAGACCAAAGGGGTCACGCGCTTTTAAGCGACACAGACTCGGAGGTGCTTGTACACCTGATTGAGGAAATAATGCTGGGGTCAGGATTAAGTTTGTTTGATGCTGTAAGGTCTGCGCTGAAGCAGGTGGTGGGAGCATATGCAATTGTTGTGATTGACCGAGAGCATCCTGACAGACTAATCGCGGCAAGGAAATCTAGCCCGCTGGTTATCGGAATGGGGGAAGATGGTGCCTTTTACGTCGCTTCAGACGCTACGCCAATCATCCCCTACACAAAGAATGTGGTGTACTTGGAGGATGAGGAGGTTGCCGCACTAGATTTAAATGAAGGTCTTCGGATTCGAACCATTTCTAATGTTGCGATCGCACCCGAAGTCCACGCATTGGAAATTGAACTCGAGGCCATTGAAAAAGCCGGATACGAGCATTTTATGCTGAAGGAAATCTTTGAGCAACCACGGTCTATTCGTGATTCGATAAGGGGGCGCATAAACATGAAGTTGGGTGAAATTAAAATGGCGGGAATTGACGACCATTGGGACAGGTGGCAAAATGCCTCTCGTATTCTCATTTTGGGTTGCGGAACGAGTTGGCATGCCGGTTTGGTTGCGGAATATTTACTGGAGGAGTTCACTCGGATTCCTGTTGAAGTAGAATATGCATCTGAATTCAGGTATCGAAACCCAATTATTCGTGCTGACGACGTGGTCATCGCGATTTCCCAAAGTGGAGAGACCGCTGACACACTTGCTGCCATTAAAACGGCAAAAGAAGCGGGAGCGCATGTTTTCGGTGTTTGCAATGTCGTGGGGTCAAGTATCGCTCGTGAAACTGAAAGCGGAGCGTATACGCATGCTGGGCCAGAAATTGGTGTTGCTTCTACAAAGGCGTTCACTTCTCAAATAGCGGTTCTTTCGATGATCGCACTGCATGTTGGATTTAAAAAGGGCAGTCTTCCTCGCGAGCGATTTCTACGCTTGCTCACCGAGCTAAACGGGATCCCTGAATTGGTTGAGACTGTTCTGAAACAGGCTGATTCCATAGACAAGATCGCCTCAAAATTTGAAACAGCTGAAAACGCGCTGTATTTGGGTCGGGGGTATCAATTCCCCGTGGCCTTAGAAGGGGCATTAAAGCTTAAAGAAATCAGTTATATTCACGCTGAGGGTTATCCCGCCGCAGAAATGAAGCACGGCCCTATCGCGTTGATTGACGATGACATGCCTGTCATATTTATCGCAACCAAGGATGATGTTTATGAAAAGGTTGTAAGCAATATTCAAGAAGTTAAAGCGCGAGGCGGCAAATTAATTGCAATTGTTACGGAGGGAGATACGGAGGCCTCCGCTCTGGCGGACCACGTAATAGAAATCCCCAGATGCGTGGATTCGCTGGCGCCTCTATTGAGCGTTATCCCTTTACAGCTTTTGAGCTATCGGATTGCCGTTTTAAGAGGGTGTCATGTAGACCAACCTAGAAATTTAGCAAAAAGTGTTACGGTAGAGTAGATTAAAAGGTAAGTTTCACTCTGCTTGCTCTTCATCCTCACCCTCTTCGCCTAGTGAATTTATAAAATAACCTAAGCCAAGGAATATGTAGGGCGTAAATGGAGCTATGGCTGAACCAACTATTGAATCAATTGGGGAACCATTTTCAAGCGTCCAGCTTGCGATAAGATCAAAAAAACCAATTCCAATCAATAAATATCCTAATATTTTCATTTTATTTTTCTTGATTAATCTGAGGTAAATATATTGCAATTAGTCACTTTTAAAACGAAGGTGTGATATTCATCTTTCTTCTTTAAGAACATATAATTAAGTCAAGTGCGTTCATTTTGATTTTTAGGAATAATTTAATTATTACCAAAACAATCAAAATGGCTAAATTACCTCTCAAACACTTGAAAATCAACAAACAACAAACCTATTTGACGTTATTAACAATCGGGGAGTGAGTGTTAATATCTACATATTTGCTTAATTCTGCTCAGTATTCACGTTATTGCACTCTGAAACTGAAATTTAATATATTTAGGGTATGAAAAAACTAATGTTCACTCTGGCGATTTGCTCGCTAGTAATCACAAGCGCACAGGCGCAAAAGCAGTTGGGCGGAGAGCACAACGTAGAGGTAAACCTTACTCCTTTTGGCAATAGTCCTGTTGACGGCACAACCATCAAGTACCGTAACTTCCTTGATGATAAAAAAGCGTTCCGTGTGTCATTAACTGTAGGTTCTACTTCTGGCACATATGCTTATTATCAAGAAGGAGAAATTCTAGAAGACAATCCTGTTAGCCCACAATTAAATATGGAAACATCTAACACTGTTTTTGGAATTGCACCTGGTTATGAGATACATTTTGATGGAACTGACAACCTCAGCCCTTATTTCGGTATCGAGGCTTACTATATGATGGGCAGTCGTACTGATATGATTGAATCATGGGGGCCAAACGATCTTGACAACGTAGGGCAACCTGATGTATACGTAACATGGGATCTCACAAACAAGCAGGCTTACAGCTCGATGGGTTTAAACCTACTCTTCGGTGCTGACTACTACTTCTCTGATGCGATTTATGTCGGATTTGAGGCTGGTCTAGGTTTCGGGACTACTTCTTTCGGCAACCACGAAATTGGAACAAGCGACCTCACGGCATTCAATATTCAATTCAATGGTGCTTTTGATCCTACTACAGCAGGTGCCTCTATTGCTGACACCTTCGTAGGTGAGCTTCCTTTTAATGTTCTTGAGGGAGATATTTTCTACGATTACAATGAGCAAGGGTACACATACCCTAACCAAGTTTCTACCACATCACTCGGAAACGTTTTTAACGGCGCGATCCGTGTTGGATTCCTTTTTGACTAATATTCAACGGAATTAATAATATTACTGAAAGGCGTCCTTCACAGGGCGCCTTTTTTTGTTTCTTTACCTCATGGATTTTTCTAAAATGAATATTTCCTTACATTGGAACGGGTCCTCAAAAACAGTGGACCTTGCATCACCCATTGACCTTAGTCTCCCGCTTCGAGACCCTCGCAAAGGAGAAGGTCCTGCGGCGTGGTATGTGGGGAGACCACATTTTGAGCCCGTGAAAGAAGAGGGGTTTGTGGGCAGTGTGGCTCAAGGTGGGGCTGTGAATTTCACAAACGTAAACTTCAATCCCCACGGTCACGGCACACATACTGAGTGCCTTGGTCACATCACAAAAGAAGCAGAGTCTGTAAATGACATTTCAATGCCCTTGTTAATGCCTTGCCTGCTCGTTTCAATTTCCCCCGAACAGAAGGGCGGCGACCTTGTGATTACTCGGTCTCAGCTTCCTGGAGGGGTAGACGCTACAGAGCCTTTGCCGCCATCCTTGATTATTCGCACACTCCCTAACGACATCGATAAGAAATCAAAAGACTGGGCTAATTCGAATCCCCCTTACTTGGATGTTGATTTTACACTTGGTTTGGTTGACAGGGGCGTGAAACATCTTTTATTGGATCTTCCGTCTGTAGATAAGGAGGTTGATGGGGGCGCCCTAGAAAGCCACCGCGCCTTTTTTGGGGTAGGCAGGTCGCCACGTAGGTCTGCAACAATAACAGAGTTCGTTTTCGCTCCAGATGGCGCTCCAGATGGCTTATATGCGCTTAGCCTACAGGTGGCCCCTTTCGACCTTGATGCTTCGCCAAGTCGCCCGGTTATTTACGGGCTTTTTGAAGCTTAATGGTAAAGGTGGCGCCCTTGCCTTCTTTTGACAAGACTGACACCTCGCCTTTAGATTGCTCAACGATGCTTTTAACCATCGCAAGACCTAAGCCTAGACCATGCGTTTTTGTTGTGAATCTCGGCTCAAAAATTCGCTCAAGCTTCTCGGGTGGAATCCCAATGCCTGTATCGATCACTTTGACAGTCGCAAACTCTTCATCCTCTGTAATCTCTACTTTAATGGGTTCATTTGATTTCGCATCGTACATGGAATCAAGTGCATTGGCAATGAGATTATTAAAGGCCCGAATCAAACGGCTGGCATCACCCTCGACCAGGATTTTGTGCGCATGACTTTCTACAAGAACCGATTCTTCCCCGTATAAATGAGCCGCGTTGTTGACGACATTGTTTAAGTCTACCGAGATTATTTCAGCCTCACGAACGACTGCAAGGAGTGCAAAGTCTTCTGCAATCGTTGCCAGAACATCTATTTGAGATATTGCTGTCGCAGAAAACCTTTTCAACCTGTCCGGAAAGTCATCCGCCTTGTCGTTCCATGCGCGTTCAAGCTGCTGAATGCCTAGTTTGAGTGGTGTGAGTGGGTTTTTTATCTCGTGGGCAACTTGTTGCGCCATTTCTCTCCAGGCACCTTCTCGTTCATCTTTAGCTCTTCTAATCAAGCTTTCCCTAAGCTTAGAAAGGAGTTCATTGTATTGATCTACCAGTTCGCCTACTTCGTCATTCCATTTGTGGTCTAAGGAAGTTGTGTTACCTAGTGGGTCTACTTGTGCCATCTCTAACCTTAACCGATGAAGAGGCCTGAGGATTGATTGAACGATGAGATATGCGATGAGCATTGCGCCTAGAAATAGAAACAAATAAACTGGAGCCAAACTGTTTAAAAAGGGCTTGATGCCCCCTTGAGTTAATGGTCTCGGGTTATATCTCGCGGTCGCGATTAAAAGGGGGGCTCCATCATCGGCTGTAACCACCCAATGAACGCGCGTAATTTCGTTTGGGCCTATCGTTTCCTTCACAACAACACGATCACCTTTCCATTGAAGCTTATTAAGCAGGTTCTGATCTAACGCTAGGTCAAGCTGCGGGTCCTCGTTTTCAAACGAAGCTGAGGTGGTAACCAACACACCGTCTGGTCTATATAAACTGAACGTGAGCCTGTGAACATCCGCCAACTCACAGATATGATCTGTAAAAACGATAGAGATACTATCCGACGCTAGGCTTCCCCCGTTCCTTGCGAGAACATAGTCTAGGCTTCTGCTCAATGCAGCCTCTTTTCTTAATAGCCTCTGGCTGTTATAAGCTAGTTCTTGTTTTTGGGAAAAGTCGAAAGCAACAACTGCAGTAGCCACTAGAGCAACCAACACAACCGCCAACATTCCAATAAAAATTCTAAATCTTAAGCCCATATGGGTAGTCTAATAGCTAAAATCGAGCCAAAAAATAAAAATTAGCCTTGTTAGACTATTTAACCTCCCAACGCTTCAGATCCTGCAACAATTTCAAGTATCTCTGTTGTAATAGAGGTTTGACGTGCTTTGTTGTACGTGATTTTAAGATCTTGAAGAAGGTCTCCCGCGTTTTCTGTAGCTGAATGCATTGCTGTCATTCTGGCGCCATGCTCAGCTGCGTTGCTGTCTAAAAGAGCTTTGTACAGTTGAGTTTTAAGCGCACTAGGTAATATATTTTCAACTATTTCCTGAAGACTTGGCTCGAAAATATAATCTATTTCAACCGTTTTGTTGTTTTCTGGGGTGGCGAGAGGCAGCAGGGGTAAATATGCTTCTTGCGTGGGGATTTGTACTGCAGCGTTTTTGAACTGGCTGTAGGTAATCTCTACAGCGTCCCACTTTTTTGAAACGAACCCGTCCATTGCGGTTTGGGCGATCTCTGAAACATTGTCAAAATTGAGATTGTCGAAAACCGTTAATGAACTGTCCCCAAAACCTTCCGCAAAGTCACTCCCCCCTCTTGCGAAGGATTCGTGAGCCTTTTTGCCCAAGGGCAATACAACAACATTTGCTCCCTCTGAACGATATTTAGATATTGCAGCTTGGGCCAATTTAATGCTGTTGTTATTGAACCCTCCACAAAGCCCTCTGTTAGAAGTAATCGCAATTACCAAAGCGGTTTTCACCTCCCTTTTATTTGAGAACACTCCTTCTGAAGAATCTAAGGATGCACTAACATTGGCTAGTATCGCTTGGATTTTTTCTGCGTAAGGTCTCATCTGTGTAATCGCGTTCTGAGCTCGGCGGAGTTTTGCCGCAGACACCATCTTCATCGCAGATGTGATTTGCATCGTGTTCTGAACCGAACCGATGCGCTCTCTTACTTCTTTTAATCCTCCAGCCATAGTCGTCTAGATTATGCGTATTGTGCGGTCATTTCAGCAGCAGCAGACTCCAAAACACTCGTTTCAGCATCTGTGTATTTTCCGTTTTTCAAGGCGCTCAACGTGTCTGGATGTTTCGCTCTTAAGTAGTCCAAATAATCTTGCTCAAACTTCTTCACCTTGTTAATTGGAACATTCATTAAAAGTCCTTTGGTTCCACAGTAAACCATGGCAACCTGCTCCTCTACTGGAAGTGGAGAATTTAGGTCTTGTTTCAGAATCTCAACGTTTCTAGCACCCTTGTCAAGAATCGCTTTTGTTGCGTCATCGAGGTCAGACCCAAACTTAGCAAACGCTTCAAGCTCACGATATTGAGCTTGATCTAGTTTGAGTGTGCCACTTACCTTCTTCATTGACTTTATCTGAGCATTACCACCTACGCGGCTTACTGAGATTCCAACATTAATGGCTGGGCGAATTCCTGAAAGGAAAAGGTTTGACTCAAGGAATATTTGTCCGTCAGTAATAGAAATTACGTTTGTGGGTATGTATGCACTTACGTCACCCGCTTGCGTTTCAATAATAGGAAGAGCTGTGAGTGAACCACCTCCCTTTACAATTGATTTTAAAGATTCCGGAAGGTCATTCATTTCCCGAGCGATACTGTCCACAGCGATCACTTTCGCCGCTCTTTCAAGTAGACGTGAGTGTAGGTAGAAAACATCCCCTGGGTATGCCTCACGACCCGGAGGTCTACGGAGCAAAAGACTCACCTCGCGATAAGCTACCGCTTGCTTAGAAAGATCATCATATACAACGAGAGCAGCACGACCTGTATCACGGAAGAACTCCCCCACGGCAGCTCCTGTAAAAGGCGCGTAGAATTGTAGTGGTGCTGGATCTGACGCTGTCGCTGCAACAATTACAGTGTAGGCCATTGCTCCGGCTTCCTCTAGCATGCTTACAATTCCTGCAATCGTTGATCCTTTTTGACCGATAGCTACATAAATACAGAATACTGGATCGCCCGCATCATAAAACTCCTTTTGATTGATAATCGTGTCGAGGGCAACAGATGATTTACCTGTTTGACGGTCACCGATTATAAGCTCACGCTGACCTCGACCGATGGGAATCATCGAGTCAATCGCCTTAATGCCTGTTTGAAGAGGCTCGGCAACTGGCTGACGGAATATTACACCCGGAGCCTTTCGCTCAATAGGCATTTCGTAAAGGTCCCCAGTGATCGGGCCTTTTCCATCAATTGGCTCTCCAAGAGTATTGACAACACGTCCCAAAAGACCTTCTCCGGCTTTTATTGACGCAATTCTTCCTGTTCTTTTTACTGAACTTCCTTCCTTAAGATCTTTTGACGGCTCAAGTAAAACGGCGCCCACGTTGTCTTCCTCTAGATTGAGGACGATACCACGTACACCATTGTCGAACTCTATAAGCTCACCTGATTGGACATTACTAAGACCGTAGATGCGGGCAATTCCGTCACCTACTTGAAGGATTGTACCGACTTCTTCTAGTTCAGCTGCAGATTTTACTCCTGCCAATTGCTCACGTAGAATTGATGATA
>Ga0307984_1001261_pt1 | contig 10685 bp, 17 predicted proteins | sample EllFjometageno78_FD_203169 | JGI IMG/M metagenome (GOLD analysis project Ga0307984, IMG submission 203169) | Marine microbial communities from Ellis Fjord, Antarctic Ocean - #78 | ecosystem: Environmental > Aquatic > Marine > Unclassified | place: Southern Ocean | collected 2014-10-09 | reverse complement strand
TAGTTATTACAATAAAGATGAGTTTGGTTGTGAAGAAAATATGTCTGATTCTTGGAATTTTATCTACGGCGGTGATATAAACCCGCAATAAAAGTTTAAAAAAGTTCACCCCTCGGCGCTGGTAATAGAAATATTACCGGCGTTTTTTTATACAGAAAACACTTGAATTCTTGGGTGGAATATGTTATACTAAGTTAAATGCTGAGAAAAAACTATAAATGAGTAAATGTACAATCATAATCAGAGATGAGGTCAACGTCAAGTTAGAAGGACTCGACCCGTCTACCCGCAGAAAGTGTAGTGATAAACTAAAGTTTTTCCTACCACATGCGTTCCATATGCCTGCTTATAAACTAGGGCGATGGGATGGTACAGTTCGCTTTTGTGATGTCGGCGGTAGAACTTTTCTAAATCTATTAGATGATGTTTTACCTGTAATCATTGAACAAGGCTATGAAATAGTGATTGATGATAGGCGTGAAAATGAACTAATGGAGTTCGAGCATGTAACAGAGAACTTCTGGGATGGAGTTGTTTGGCCAGAGGGACATATAAATGCTGGTGAACCCATTATGCTACGAGATTATCAAGTAGACGTAATCAATCAGTTCATATCTGCCCCACAATGTCTCCAAGAGATAGCCACGGGTGCTGGTAAGACGATTATGACTGCAACTATGAGTAAGGTAGTAGAGAAGTATGGTAGGTCAATCGTTATCGTTCCAAACAAAGATTTAGTTCGACAGACTGAAGAAGATTACAGAAACTGCGGATTAGATGTTGGTGTGTACTTTGGAGACAAAAAAGAAGAAGGAAAGACTCATACAATATGCACTTGGCAAAGTTTGAATTCATTATTGAAGAAGACTAAGAAAGGTGAAGCCAATATTATGGACTTCATCGAAGATGTATGTTGTGTTATTGTTGACGAAACTCACCAAGCAAAAGCAGATGTATTGAAAGATTTATTGACAAGTGTGTTTGCTAATGTACCTATTCGGTGGGGATTGACTGGTACTATTCCAAAGACTGATTGGGAATCTGCGAGTTTACGCAGTTCAATTGGTGATGTTATAAACAGACTATCAGCAAAAGAATTACAGGACCAAGGAATATTGGCGAACTGTCATGTCAACATAGTTCAAACCCAAGAAACTGCCATCTATTCTAATTATCAGAATGAAATGACATTTTTACTTGAAGATAAAAAGAGATTAGAGTATGTTTCGAAGATGATTAAAGAAATCTCTCAGACAGGCAATACTCTAGTGTTAACAAACAGAATTAAGAACGGAGAAGCATTACAAGAATTGATATCAGGTGCAGAATTTGTACAAGGTGCTATGAAGGTTGCGGACAGAAAGGACGCATACAATGAGATAAACGAAGGAACAAATACAATTACTATTGCTACTTATGGAGTAGCCGCAGTTGGTATTAACATTCCTCGTATATTTAATTTAGTCCTGTTAGAACCAGGCAAGTCGTTTGTTAGAGTTATTCAATCGATTGGTCGCGGAGTTAGAATGGCAAAAGATAAAGACTTTGTACAGATATGGGATGTAACTAGTAGATGTAAGTTTTCAAAAAGACATTTAACAGAACGAAAGAAATTCTACAAAGAAGCATCATATCCATTTACAATAGACAAAATAACATATTAAAGAAAATTAAGGATAGTAAATGAAAATATTAACACCAGATAATAAATGTTTTGAGATGAATAGTCTACCGGATGAGATAGACGACATTCGATATTGCGTAATGGATGTAACTGATAAAGATGACCCCGATTTCTTTTTTATTCCGTTAGTGTTCATCGAAACGTTCAGTGCGCCTAGTATGAGTATTAGTATTGGACCACACCACATTGAAATGCCGATTGATTGGAATATTATGATTGGCGAAGCAGAACTCGGACTATTAGAATTTATTCCATTGACAAGTATTAATGAACGTCAATTTGATACGCTATTGACAAACCCACTAAAAGGGTATACAATGGATTGGCAACCAATAAAAGTTAACAATGTATTTGCAGATGTGAAATGGTTCTTTCCTAAGTTGAAGTATGGACACATTCTAGCAATACCACTTGAATACGGAGATAGTCCTAAATGTGCATATTTTGTAAAAGACTTAAATCGAATTCCAGACCAAATGAGCAGTTATGACTTCTTCTGATTTAAAGAAACATGTAATAGCGATAGACGATATCCACGAAAGCAAGAATGCGTTTATGTGGTGTAAAGAAAAGATATCAGTTAATAATTGGTGTCATAACGTAGGAAGTAACGCAGATTACTTTTTCTTTAACAAAGACGAAGACGCACAGTTTTTTATTACTGTACATGGGGGAACATATTGTAATGGCCGCTAAGATACCATTAAGTGATGTATTAAATGCCATTGATAGAAAAGATTTCAATTGGTATGCTAACCTCGATGCTGAAAAAAAGAAAGCATGGGGTAGTTGGTTGTTTATACGTTATGCAAGTTCTACGAAAGGTAAAGATAGAGATGACCTTTTGCTTAATACAAATGAGTTTGTGAATAAGCATTATGGTGATATTCATAAGCACGAAGAACTAGTTTGGAAGTTGATGTGTTTGACAGGCACAGGTAAAAAACAGTACCACGAATGGATTAAGGCACCGAATTCAAAGATAAAAAAAGATACGGTTTCACAGTTCGTAGCAGAACAATATCCTACTATGAATGGTCGAGAGATAGAACTGTTTCTCAAAATGAACGATGTTTCGGATTTGAAACAAATGGCAGTAGATATGGGGATGGCTGACACAGAGATTAGTGAAATTTTTGAAAAAAAGAAAGCAAAAAGGAAGAAGAAAAAGTAGATGAGTTTTAAATGTCAATATTGCGAAGCCCAATTTAAGTCTGAGAAGACTATAATGGTTCATGTCTGTGAACCTAAAAGACGCTGGATGAATAAAGACGAGAAATATTCTAGACTGGCTTTTCATGCCTTTAACAGATTTTATGAAATAACACAAGCACTTGGTAAAAAAGATTTTGAAACTTTCGTAAAGAGTAAGTTTTATTTGGGATTTACTAAATTTGGAAAGCATATGCTCAATATAAATGCAATAAATCCTGAAGAATTTGTTGACTTTGTTATACAAAATAGTGTAAAATTAGATAAATGGTGTTCTGATTCTGTATATGAAACTTATGTACAAGAGTTAAACAGAAAAGAATCGGCTGACCGAGCGGTAGAACGTAGCATACTACTTATGCAGAAATGGAGTGATGAATATGAAAGACCTTTTAACCAGTTTTTTAAGGAAGTCAGTAAGCCACTGGCTATACATTATATCAAATCAGGACGCATTAGTCCTTGGGTTATTTTTAATTGTGATAATGGTGCTGAATTGATTGATAGTTTTTCCGACCATGAACTAAATATTATTAACGAATATTTAGAACCATCGTTTTGGACAAGAAAGTTTAATGCTAGAGTAGAAGATGTACAATTTGTAAAAATGATACTAAAAAAGGCAGGTGTGTAATGAGTACAAAAAAAGAAACACGAATGACAGGTAATCTAATAGTACAGAAAGACCCGGAGACAGGTGAATTGTATTTAGAATTGCCTCAAAAAACATTAAATCGATTGGGTTGGTCTGAAGATGATGAACTAGAATGGGTAGAGAATCCAGATGGAACTTGGCAGGTTATTAAAATGGAGAAAAAGAAATGAATCCAGATGATTTAGACACAGCATATAGCATCGATTACGATAATGTTACTACTGTACCATTAGGTGACAATATATGGAATGACCCTAGAGGTATTGATGAAATCGATTCTCTCAACGTTAGATTGGCGACAATAGAAAAACGCCTTTCGATTTTAGTACCAGATAGTAAGTTATTAGAAAAATATGAGGTGTTACAAGGATTGTATAGTCAATATAAAGCCGCAGAGGCATTACTAGATGGTCCAGACCCGGAGCAAATGACATGAGTACGAATAATAGAAAATATACTTGGGAAGGAATAGAAGAAGCGGTTAATTCAATTGCAATGCAAATGTATAAAGATGAATGGCGACCAGACTACATTGTGGGTATAACACGAGGTGGATTGATACCAGCAGTTCTTCTTTCACATGCTACTGAAATTCCAATGCACACATTATGTGTTCAATTAGAATCAGATGGACTGGATGAGAACACTGAACACAATGCTCTTATGGCCAGAGATGCATTAAAAGATAACAAGAAAATTTTAATCATTGACGATATCAACCGAGGCGGTGACGCAATCGAATGGATTCAGAATGATTGGCAAGATAGCCTAGGAATGACAGGAGATTACAAATCAGAAGCATGGCATAATAGTGTAAGATTTGCCTCTTTGATTGATAACCCAAATTCAAAAGTGTTAATGGATTATTGTAACGAAGAAATCGACTTAGATGATGAAGACCTCTGGGTGGAGTTCCCGTGGGAGAGTTAATAAGACGTTCCAGAGTACAAGAAAGATTAGCAAGACTTCGTAAAATTGCACAACCCAAAGAAGTTAAAAGACGGTTTGCATCAGAATTTGAAAACAGTGAATACCTAGAATGGACTCGTATTTCTTCTGATAATGTAGATTATGAAGTAAAGCCTCTTGTAAAGGGAGCAGGTCGCCTAGGAGAACTAGTAGACTGGTGTGACGATAATTGTAATGGAATATATATTATTGGAAAAAATGATAAGATATATTTCAAAGATGAAAATGACGCGGCAATGTTCGCTTTGGTATGGAAATGAATATAGTAAAAACTGATATTGATATTGATGTAGTTGACAGAGAAGCCTTATTGGTTCACTTTGACCATATCCCTGCAATTATTAAAAAGAAAGATGACACATATGATAAACATAATAGTGGCGTCTATCTTCAACCTATTCCTTTTGACCAACTGACTGGATTATCATCAATTGATTATAAAGAAGCAGAAGACCGAGGGTACTTCAAGTTAGACTTTCTTAATAATAGTTTATATGAGGGCATACGTGATGAAGCCCACCTTGATAATCTAACTGCTAAAGAGCCTATATGGGACTTATTACAACACGAAGACGTTATCAAAAATCTAGCACACATTCATAATCATATTGGTGTCTTAAGAGTGTTAAAACCTCAGAACATTATAGAACTTGCAGAAGTTCTAGCAATCATTCGCCCAGCAAAAAGACCTCTCTTAAACGAGAGTAAAGAAAAAATTAAAAAGGAAGTATGGCAGAAGCCTACTGATGGTTCATACTATTTTAAAAAAGCACACGCAATTGCATATGCAGTCAGTATTGTAGTTCAACTTAATCTATTTTGCGAACAAGTTGAACAGAACGCCGTTTAATTCTTTTTTGAATAATATTCATTAAACTGGTTTCAGGACCCCATAGAATTTCAGTATCTTTGGTATTCATATTAACAATGCACCCTCTGAATGGTTCTATCTGAGATTTTAGAAATAGGTTTATAGGAATTAATCTATTAGACTCCCACCACCATTGTTCACCAAGTTCTATGAATTGTTGTCTGGCTTCAGCAGAATCAAGCATCTCAAAGTTGTACATTGACGTTATAGTAGGATCACTATTAATTATAATTCCTAGATATTCAGTATATTCTTTTTTGTTCCCGTATTTAACACAGGAAAAGAATGGGTAGTTATCTTGTAACCATTGTATTTTATCTTCATCTATCATAAACAATATTTATGCATTTTAGAAATCACTCTCTGGAAGATAAATACTACTATGATAAATTTTAACTTATACCAATACCAAAGAGATATAGAAGTTGTTGTCTTAGATGCTGACAACGATGCAACTATGACTCAATTCCTGGGGAATATGCCGATGTATGATACTACACACAAACTACACAAGGGTATCGATAATACTCTTAGATTTAAATTTAGGGACACAGATAGAAAGTCTGTAGACCTTACTGGAAAAACTGTTATATGGAAAATGTATGACAGAGGATCGAGAGAGAATGTACTCTTTAGATACTTAACTATTACTAATGCAACTAAAGGAATGGCTACATTATCAATTCCCACATCAGATACAATCATGCTCCCAGAAGGATTTTATCAATTTGCAATGTACACAGTTCAAGATGGAGTAGAGCAGATAATCTACACAGATACAAATGATAATGCTCATGGCGTACTTGAAGTATTAGATGACGTTTATCCAGAATTCTCAAATTCACAAGAAACATCAACATTTTATAATGACGGTACTAACTTCAAATCAACTATATTTGACGGTGCAGGCGACACTATTAAATCAAAATCAATGCATACATTCGCAGTATATTATACTGGATTTACTGGAGTTATAAAAATAGAAGGCGACTTAAGTGAGATGGCGAGTTCATCAGATGATGATTGGTTTGATTTAACACCAAGACTTATGTATGACCCAAGTATTACGATTAATAATGAAACTGGTGTACAAGGTTATGTTATACAAGCAAATGTTAATTGGTTAAGAGTTTCTTATGCCAATACATCTACAGGTAGTGTATCAAAAATCTTGATGAGAAACTAATCACATAACCACTTGACTTTTAGTTCGGATTGTAGTATTATTAATACATGGAACTAAAACAAACGGTTTATCAATTCATTCCCGGAAAGACACGACAAAGTTCAGGCGGTTGGCTGAGTTTTAATTGTCCGTGTTGTATAGACCAAGGCGAGGCTCGTTCTGATACAAGAATGAGAGGTGGATTAAAAACTGAAGGTGATTTAGTATCATACCATTGTTTTAATTGTGGTATCACAGCATCTCATAGAAAAGGCCATGTTATAAACAAGAATTTTGTTAAGTTTATGAGATTGCTAGGCGTACCAGAGAGTGAGATAAAGAGATTGCAAATTGAAAGTATTCGGGACAAAGAGTTATCAGAAGGACCATGGGTATTCACATCAAGAAATCAGACTACAAGAATCCCATCATTTCCTGGTATGGAATTACCAGAGAACTCTGAAACACTAGATAATATATTAAATAAAGAAACGCCGCCAGAAGGAGCAATCATGGCTGCAAAATATCTACTTGACCGAGGTGTATATGATTTCGTTGACACATATTGGAGTAGTGCATTTGGATTTAAGAATCGTATCATATTTCCATTCACACAAGGTGACAGAGTTGTAGGTTACACAGGAAGAGATTTCACAGGTAAGTCAGAGTCTAAATACATGACTAAGCAACCAAAAGATTTCTTGTATAACTCTGATAAGATTAAAGAAGATAAAGAATTTTTGATAGTAGTTGAGGGAACAATAGATGCCGCAGTATTAGATTGCGTAGCAATAATGAGTAACGAAGCATCTCAAAAACAAATCGACTATATCAATCAGTTTAAAGGAGAAGTTATCGTATGTCCTGACAGAGATAATGCTGGTAAGAAATTAATATATCAGGCACAAGAAAATGGTTGGAGTGTTTCATTTCCAATCTGGGAAGAGCATATTAAAGATGCCGCAGATTCAGTAAATGAATACGGAAAGTTATATACTCTGAAATCAATTGTTGATGGGCGCATAAGTAATAGTACAAAGATAAGTGTAAAAACACGAATAATGTAATTAAAAATAAGCGGGTGAACCAAACGACCGCACAAAAAAGCGTAGGAGCAAATGATAATATGAGAAATGAAGAGATGAAAACGAACGTTATACCAGAACCTAAAGAGGCGCCAGCACAACCGCCAATGCCACCAATGCCAATGCCACCAACGCCACCAAAACAACCTGGTGAATTTCTAAGGGAGAATGGGGTATTGCACATGGACAAAGATTTCAATCAGGAAAATTGTATGCCGTTAGTTAAGATGATTATGGAATATAATTTAACACCAGAAAAAGATGCTCCAAAAGTTATTCATCTATATATAAATTCACCAGGTGGATATGTAGATAGTTGTATGCATTTGATTGATATCGTCAAGCAATCTCGTATTCCAGTATATACATACGGAATGGGTTCAATTGCATCATGTGGTGTTATGTTGATGATGGCTGGTCAAAAAGGACATCGCTATCTGACACAAAATACAGCAGTTATGTCACACGAATTTAGTGGTGGAACTCGAGGTCAATATCACGATATGCTAGATGCACAATCCCATATGGAATGGACAAATCAAAAACTACTTGAACATTATATGAAATGTACAGGAAAGAAAGAACCATATATTAGAAAGCATCTATTAGCACCAAAAACTGACCATTGGTTAACACCAGAAGAAGCAGTCAAACATGGTATTGCAGATGTAATTGTCGAAACATACTAATTTAGTATTGACAAATTGGTAATAATTTTGTATAATATAGTAATCACTTTAGGTAAAATCAATAAATGTCAGAAGTAAAAAACTACTCACCAGACTTACAAAAACTATTCGTTCAGTTTATGCTGACTGACCCTCAGTTATTTACTAGGGTTATGGGAATTGTTGATGAGAAACATTTTGATAGACCTACCCGTGATATGGTAAGATATCTTATTGAATATAGTGATGAGTATAATTCTTTGCCATCTCTTGAGATGATAAAAGCAGAAACTGGTCAAGGGATAGATTTACTTGATGATATAGAAAAACACAGTGATTGGTTTATCGATGAATTTGAAACATTCTGTAGACACAAAGCAATTGAACGAGCAATCGTTAATAGTGCTGACTTACTTGAAGAAGGCAAATATGGTGAAGTAGAAACTACTATTAAAGATGCAGTTCAGATTTCATTAGCAAGGTCATTAGGTACTGATTACTTTGATGACCCACGTAAACGCCTTGAGAACTTAAAAGATAATAACGGACAAATCACAACTGGGTGGAAAGACTTAGATGATAAACTTTACGGCGGTATCAATCGAGGCGAAGTAACTATCTTTGCTGGTGGTTCTGGTTCAGGTAAATCATTGTTCATGCAGAATATGACATTGAACTGGGCATTAGCAGGAATGAATTGTGTCTATATTACCTTGGAATTATCAGAAGATTTATCAGCAATGCGTATTGACGCAATGGCAACTGACCGCGGTACTAAACGCATCTTTAAAGAACTTGACGATGTTGAATTACAAGTTAAGACACTCGGTAAGAAAGCAGGAATGCTTAGAATCAAGTATATGGCATCCGGGTCGACAATCAATGATGTACGTGCATACTTGAAAGAACTTCAAATAACTACAGGCAAAACAGTTGATTGTTTATGTATCGATTATCTAGACCTTTTAATGCCAGCAACAAGAAAAGTTGACCCAGGCGATATGTTTATTAAAGACAAATATGTTACAGAAGAAATTCGTAATTTCGCTATGGAGTCACAAACAGTAGTTGTAACAGCATCACAGTTGAATCGTTCAGCAGTAGAAGAAATTGAGTTTGACCATTCTCATATTGCTGGTGGTATTTCTAAGATTCAAACGGCGGATAACGTGATTGGTATCTTTACAAGTAACGCAATGAGAGAACGTGGTCAATACCAACTACAACTGTTGAAAACAAGAAGTTCAAGTGGTGTTGGTTCTAAAATAAATTTAGTATTCGACAGAGATAGTCTACGAATTAGCGACTCAGACCTAGCCGATGATGATTTGGCAGTGAGTTCAATGGATGCATCGAAGGTAACAGATATATTAAAGAGAAAGACTGCTATATCTAATGATAGCGATGACTCTGCTATCCCACCAGAAAAAACACAGGCAGCAATGAGTCTTAGGGCTATGGCAAAATCAAAAAAAGCAACTCCATTTGACGATAATTGATAAATACTGGTAGGAGAATTATTTTATGACTAACAGACCACGTAGAAGTCTATTTGAGGAATTAAACTCAATGGCGATTTCTAAAAATGAACCAGAGAGATTTGTCGAACAAAAAGGCGAACATATAATTTCTGGTGCATTAAATTTAATTGAATTCATACATCGTGAATTTGATGATGCTATTGCAGAAGACTTAACTAAACGTCTAGTTAATAGCATACGTACTGGTGACATGAGAAAATTCAAACGTGGAATAATCAATGCGAAGCGAAAATGACATTTGAACAACAATTAGAAGAATTAAGAGTATTATCGGGTATCTATACGCCGTATCAACCGGCAGAGACTCAGCAAGAAAATATTTCTTATACTGGAACTGAAAAGTCTAAATATCAAAAGAAGCATGATATAGAACCGGGAACAAAAGAATGGTTTAAGTTGTGGTTTGCTCGTCCTAAATTAACAGGCGAAAACCCATACGGCAAGGAATGATATGAAAGTTAGAGAAATTACATTAGGTAAAGGTCGTGAACGCAGATTCAGAGGACCTAGGACACCTCGCAATAAACAGATAGGATTTCATATTGATGCGGCACTAAAAGAAGAAGAAAAAGAAGGTGCAAGAATTCAGCACATAGAAGACTTGATTATCTGGAATGGTTCAGCAGGCGGTCAGAAAGCAATCGCTAAGTTACATCAAGTAGAAACTTCTCCAAAATCAATAAGTATTAAATGGGATGGCTCACCAGCAGTTATCTTTGGTCGTAATGAGAATGGCGAATTTGTACTTACAGATAAGAGTGGATTTACTGCAAAAGGCTACGATGGCAGAGTAACAAGTGCAGATGCGTTAGGCGACATGTTTAATAATCGTAAA
>Ga0307984_1001259_pt1 | contig 10691 bp, 8 predicted proteins | sample EllFjometageno78_FD_203169 | JGI IMG/M metagenome (GOLD analysis project Ga0307984, IMG submission 203169) | Marine microbial communities from Ellis Fjord, Antarctic Ocean - #78 | ecosystem: Environmental > Aquatic > Marine > Unclassified | place: Southern Ocean | collected 2014-10-09 | reverse complement strand
CTGAAGCACCAATTGTAGCAGGTTTATATCTTAACAGATTAGAAATAGGGCAGGCGCTTCAAGCTGACCCTACCTTAATTTATGCATGGGATGATATAAGTATTACTCGGGTTCTGGACAAACACAAGGAAATAGACTCGCCTTACAATACTTATATGAATACTGGACTTCCCCCAGGGCCTATCAGAACCCCTGAGCCAACTTTTATTGATGCTGTTCTGAATCCTGCTGAACATAATTATTTATATATGTGTGCCGAGCCAGGAGGAACAGGGAAACATGTTTTCGAAAATAAATACAGAAATCATCTCAAAAATGCGAAGATTTACCAAAAGTGGCTGAATAAAAACAGAATCTATCGATGAGACTTGACGTTTATTTATTTTGCTTCCTTTTCGTTAACTTTTTGTATATTCATGATGTCGAGGCCCAAAGAGTTGCCAACGCAAGTATCAAAGTGGGTGAGATTGTTTTAGATGGGAAATTAAATGAAATAGATTGGGCAACTGCAGACGTAACATCCGATTTAACTCAATATTCTCCCAACCCAGGTGACAAATCTTCACAGAAAACAGAAATAAGAATTCTGTTCGATGATGAAGCTATTTATGTGGGAGCACAAATGTTCGACACTGCACCAGACTCAATATTGATGCAGTATTCACAAAGAGATCAAGTGAAGAACTCTGACGAATTCGGAATACAATTGTCCCCATACAATGACGGCATTAATGGCGTCGCTTTTGCGACGACGCCAGCGGGCATCTTAGTTGATGTGAACATCTCCCCTACTGGTCAAGATTTTAATTGGGATGCTGTCTGGGATGTTCAGACTGTTGTTGATGAAAACGGATGGACGGCTGAGTTTAAGATTCCATGGTCTGCTTTGAGGTTTTCGAAAATGGAGAAAGGAGAAGAAATTGTTTGGGGAGTTAACTTTTATAGGAAAATTAGAAGATTTAGAGAGTTCTCCGTTTGGGAACCCATGGACCCCACAAGCACTGTAGAAGGGCTTAGAGAAAATGGAGAACTTCATGGGTTTCGAGGAATCACTCCTCCTCCAAGAATCACACTCTTTCCATACGTATCCGCATATGCTGAAAACATGGAAGACGGAGAGTTAGGGACCCGTCTAAACGGGGGAATGGATTTAAAGGCAGGAATAGGAGATGCATTTACCTTAGACATGACCTTAATCCCCGATTTCGGTCAAGTGGTAGCAGACAATCTTGTGCTTAATTTAAGTGCATACGAAATTGAATTTCAGGACAATCGACCGTTTTTCACAGAAGGTACTGAACTCTTTAACAAGAGCGGACTGTTCTACAGTCGCAGAATAGGTGAAAATCTTCAACTGATCAATGCCTCAAAATTTTCTGGCAGAACGAAAGGAGGATTAGGAATAGGCGCATTACAAGCTTTTGCAATTGATGCCGCAGCAAGTGATACTACTGACAACACGCCTGTCACATCATACTCTGTCGCAGTGTTAGACCAAACCCTACCAAACAACGGATACGTACACGGAATAAGCACATTTGTTACGAATGATGGAGAGTCCGCACTTGTACAAGGAGTAGATTTTGAACTTCGAAATCGGGAGAATTCACTATCGATGTATGGCCAAGCATCCTACAGCACTGAAGGCCACAAATGGGCACTAGGAACAGAAAAACTCTCAGGAAATTTTACATTTAATGTGTTTCACCTTGAAGAAAGTGAGTTTTATGATCCGAACGATTTGGGATATTTAGATGCGCCCAATAAAGTGGCTAATGAATTGAGTCTCGACTATCAAATAGTGGAACCTTTTGGTAGATTTCTGAAACTTTTCACAGGAATAGAAGTTTCCCACACTCAACTTTACGCACCCAGAACATTTACTGATCTGATGATTTCAGGAAATTGTGGTGTAATCACAAAAGGATTTCAGTTTGCGAAATTGGGGGTTTCCGGATCACCTTTAAGAGGTGTTGATTTTTTTGAACCTCGCATCGATGGGTATTCATTTAAATATCCTGCTTGGGGTAATTCCGATCTGTACATCTCTACAGATTATAGAAAAAAAATTGCATTTGACTTAAGAATCGCACGCAGTATAGCATTTACAGAAGGTGTTGATTGGAATGGAACTGATTTTCGAATAGAACCCCGAGTAAGAATAAATGACAAATTGTCATTTTCATACATCTATAGTTTTCAAGGTCAATTTAGCGAACTTGGTTTTGCCACAACAACCACTTTTGGGATTATTCCTGAAACGGTAAGCATCTTTGGAGCAAGAGACAACAAGAGTGAAACACACGTTATATCTGGGTCCTATATCTTGTCCAACAGATCGAGTTTCAATCTACGAATTCGACACTACTGGAGCACTGTAGATTATCTTAAATTTTACCAGCTGGGAACAGACTCCGAACTCTATGAAACTGATCTTGTAAATCTCGAACCTGACAACACTTCTAACTACGATGTGAATTTCAATGCTTGGAGTGTCGACTTTGGTTTCAGATGGCAATTCACACCAGGAAGCGAACTGAGTGTTGTTTGGAAAAACACCCTGCAATCTCGGGGTGAACAACTGCCTTCTGGCTACTTTGACAACTGGGAACAAATGCTTGAAGAAACCTTTATTAACTCCCTGTCTATAAGAGCGCTATACTACCTTGACTATAGCACAGTAAGGAGATAAACACAGGCATTTATTTTCTCATTTCCACACTTCCAATCCAAAAGGATTCGTTCCCTACTCCATCTTCAACTTTCACCGTTATTTGAGATTTCACGCCCGGAGTATGATGTAAATCCGACACGCTATAAACAACAGTTTTCATCTTCGGATCCCAACGTAAAAGAACCCACTCTCCGTCTATAAAACCCTCCACTTTAGACACGCCAGAAAGCTCGTCTTCGAGGTGAAAAACTAAGTTACCATTAGAGACCAGAGGGGTTGAAGAGAATTTAGGTGAAAGCCTTGGCGCAATGGTATCTCTGACAAGTTTATATCTCCCCATTACTCTCGATGAAAAAGATACAATGCCTCCTTTAGATTCGCAAATATTCACCCCCAACCTACTTCCTTTTTCAGAAATCCTAACCGCCACCAATTTCGACAAGTCCCCCTCTAGATTATTTAAATTTACTCTAAAGGATTTTGCCAATGGTGCGTCTTCCGGTCCTATGAAAAACTCTCCGTCTGTAAAAACTTGTAAGCTTGCGGTTTCCATATTGTAAAAAGATCTCATAGGCCAAACAACTTCAACCCCTCCATCCTCTAGAGTAACCACGGTGGAAGGCGTTGCCGGGCAAAATACGCTTGCATTTTGCGAACTCGCTATCGCCTGCTTGAATGAGCTGCCACCCAAAAGTGTATATCCCTTTGTCGTTGTGTTTCCGTGAGCATCGCTACACCTAACTGATATGTTCATTGTGGAATCTTCAACAACCTCAAGGAGCACAACTGGGGTGAACTCATAAATAGACAATCGGTTTCCTGGAAGAGGAGTAAATCTGTGTATTTGTGTTCTTGAAGATTTCCACTCCGGGTAATACGAGTGCGCGTTCATATCCTTATTTGTAGAAAAATCAAGTGTATCTATGAAAAAAGAAGAATACAAATCACCATCTACGAAAACTTCCAAAGAATATACGCCACAAACGTTCGAAGCTCCATCGAGTTGGTCATAAGCTTCTACTGCGAGTCTGATATTTCCAGAAGGGATTTCAAAAACGCCATCGGATTTAACTTCGAGTGCTCGAGATCTATACTCAAGGCCTAAAGAATCGATGGGAATAACTCTAAGTGAACCCACTTTAGGAGATTTTGAATCCGCGATCTTAAATCCCCACTGAAGAGGATTAATGGGCTTCTCGTTCTCATCACGAACTTCAAAATGTAGGTGAGGCCCACCTGATGAGCCCGAATTACCACTCCAACCTATGGTATCTCCTACTGAAAAGGAAATCTCTGTTGCAGGACGGCTATCTATGCTGAACGATCTTTTCGAGTATTGCCTTAGTAAAAGCCAATCAGAAATCGGAAGAGCATATCTTGATAGATGAGCGTAAACCGTAGTCGTTCCATCTGCGTGTTTCAGATATAAAGCACGGCCATACCCCCCCGGCCTCACCTTCACTCTCGACACGACTCCGTCAGCAACTGCGAGAACAGGAAAACCCTCCTTTCCTTGGGTCTTGAAATCTAGCCCCGTGTGAAAGTGATTGCCCCTGAACTCACCGAAATTTCCGCTTAAAATAAGTGGGATATCAAGTGGAGCAATGAAACCTGATTGAGAGGAATAAAGCGGTGTTGAGGTTTGGGCTGAAAGATAAAACGGAGATAATAAAGCCGTGAAAATTGAAAATAAATAGAAAATGTGAGGCATGTTGTAAAACTACAATTTGAAAGAGTGTAAATCATAGAAAAAATTGAAAATTATTACATTCATTTTTGTATATTTGTTACGATATCAAGCCTCATGCGTACACTCAAAGATTCCACAAATAGACTTGTTGATGTAACAGAACAGTTACTTCAGAGATTTCAGGTGGAAAGCGCTGGACGTAAAGCAGATGAAGAGAAATTCAACACTCAGATAAATGAGTTTAAGGAAAAACTTTCTACTGCCTTACTACAGATTGAAAAGTTAACTATTGAGAATAAAGAGTGTTCGAAAGAACTTGAGGCATGTACAAACACCCCTAACCCTTTAATTCAAAGCCACGACACTGCCGACCTTTCGGCTAAGGAAATCGACGCTTTGGTAAAGGAAATCGACTCTTGTTTATCTCTACTATCATAAATATACTATTCGTTCAGATATGTCTAAAGAAACCATCGAAGTAAACATTGCTGGCCGTTCCTACCCCTTATCCGTTCTCCCTGAGGAGGTTGAGGGTGTTAAAGACGCTGCATCTGCTATTGATGAAAGACTCTCTGAATTGAAATCTCAATTTGCTGTTCAAGACAGAATTGATTTATTTGCTATGACAGCCCTTCAGCTTTCAATACGTGTTAAGCAGCTCGAAAACTCAAAAGCAAAAATAGCTTCTGATGAGAACGGTGAAGAAGAATTTACTTTAGAACTAGTCGATGACCTGATCCAACGTATGACCTCAGCCATGGAAAAGTAAGCAATAAGGCAACCAAAAAAATGAACATTTTAATTTATGGAATTGTTGCGATAGTCTCAGCAATCGCTGGATTATTAATAGCAAAAGTTGGTTTAAAAACCAAAGCGGATGCGATAATCCGAGATGCAAAACGCAAAGGCGAGGGTATTAAAGAAAAGAAAATATCTCAAGCCAAGCAGAAATTCTTTGAGCTTAGAGAGAAGCAGAAAAGCGAGAGAAAAGACCTCGATTCAAATCTTCACTCGAGAGAGGATAAAGTCCGCAACACAGAAAAGAACCTGAACAAGCAAATAGAGAGCAACAAAGAGCTCGAAAATGACCTTAACAAGGGAAAGGAAAAGCTAAGCCAACGTCTTAACGCCATTGAGAAGAAGACCATAGACATTGAGAACGATAGACTTAAAGCCATTGAGCTTTTAGAGAAAATATCGGGAATGTCTGCTGAAGACGCCAAGAAAAATATGATTGAACAAACCGTTCAAGACGCTAAGGCTACAGCTTCTATTATGGTCCAAGACATCATCGACGAAGCAAAACAGAAGGCGAATACTGAGGCAAAGAAAATAGTTATTCAGACAATTCAAAGAGTTGCTACTGAGCATTCTGTTGAAAATTCTGTTTCTGTATTCCAAATAAAAAGCGACGACGTCAAGGGGCGAATTATTGGACGTGAGGGTAGAAATATCCGTGCTCTCGAAGCGGCTACAGGAGTTGAGTTCATTGTAGATGATACACCCGAAGCGATTATACTTTCTTGCTTCGACCCTGTGAGAAGAGAGATTGCGAGACTATCTCTACATCAACTTGTAACTGACGGACGTATCCACCCAGCTCGTATTGAGGAGGTGGTTGCAAAGGTGATTAAGAAAATAGAAGAGGAGAACATGGAACTCGGAAAGAGAACCTGTATCGACTTAGGGATTCACAACCTCAAGAGTGAACTCGTTCGCATGGTGGGACGTATGAAATACCGATCTTCTTATGGCCAAAACTTACTACAACACTCTCGCGAAGTAGCGAATCTTTGTGCCACTATGGCTGCAGAGGTTGGTGTAGACCCCAAGGCCGCTAAGCGAGCTGGATTACTCCACGATATTGGAAAGGTTAGCGACGAAGAAAGTGAACTTCCACACGCGTTACTTGGGATGAAAATCGCTGAAAGATGTGGAGAAAAACCTGATATTCTGAACGCTATTGGGGCTCACCACGACGAGATGGAGATGACGTCTTTAATCTCTCCAATCGTTCAAGTTTGTGACGCTATTTCTGGTGCGAGACCTGGTGCTCGTCGTGAGATGGTCGACGCATATATCCAGAGACTACGGAATTTAGAGGATCTCGCACTTGAGTATCCTGGGGTAACGAAGTCATATGCTATTCAAGCCGGTCGTGAACTTAGAGTTCTCGTTGAGAGTGACAAAGTGAGTGATTCAGATGCTGACCAACTCTCTCTTGATATTTCCAACAGAATTATGAATGAAATGACCTACCCAGGTCAGGTAAGGGTAACCGTAATTCGTGAAAAACGTGCCGTGAGTATTGCGAGATAGCATGACCGAAAGAATAATTGAACCGGAATTCAGCACTTCGCTTAAATGGCAGAGTGTTAACGTCACAACTCAAGTTATTCTGCAACTGTGTTTTATTGCTGTGCTCGCAAGGTTAATTCCGACTGACGCTTTCGGCGTGATGGCTATTGCTCTTGTAGTTGTTGGCGTTATTGAAATGTTTGCTCAGGTGGGTATAGGTCCCGCATTAATACAAAATTCTAATGTCAGAGCAGAGCATAAGCGCACTGCTTTTGTTTTCAGCTTGGGACTTGGCGTAATTTTCTTTGTGGCGACTTACTTTTCAGCTCCATATATCGCAAGCTTTTACAACCAACCTCTTCTAACTGACGTGCTCAGGTGGATCGCTCTTAGCTTCATCATTTCAGGAGCTTCCGTTGTTCCTAGGAGTATGTTAATTAAGGAAATGCGTTTTAAATCTTTGTTTTTCTGTTCATCGACAGCGATGATTATAGGGAACTTGATTGTTGGATTGACTTTAGCGTACAATGGAGCTGGGATTTGGGCTTATGTTATCGCCCTTTTATCCCAAAACACCTTGTTAGGTATCGGTTACTGGATAGCCTCCCCTAGCCCTGTGGGAGTTTTTATGGACAAAAAGGCCCTCCGAGAAATGGTGGGATATGGAGGGCGAAGTACTGTGTTCAACATCCTCAATTACTCCGCATCTAAAATTGACACTATGGTCGTAGGAGCGACCACCTCGAACTGGACTCTAACTGGACTTTATGACAGGTCATCCTACTTGATGGGGCTTCCCGTAACTGTCTTAGGTAAGCTTGGAGATAGCGTTCTCTTTAGTGGCATGTCTATGATGCAAGACAATCGAGTGAGACTTAAAGCAACTGTATTAAGCGCCATTCATGGAGTCATACTTCTTGTACTTCCTCTCACTGCGCTATTGATTTATCGTGCAGAAGATTTCACGGTAATTCTACTTGGTACTGCATATTTAGAAGCCGTTCCAATCGTGACAGTTTTATTCAGCTGTGTCGTTTTGAGGAGCTTCATAAAGATTGGCGATGCGACTATGCGTGCCACTGACCACTTCACCATTGGAGCTCTCATTAAGTTTTGTTTTCTATTATGTGTCGGATTTGGAGCCTGGAAGTTTATGTCCGAGTCTAATGTGGTGCGTGTTGCTTGGGTGGTTGCCTTTTCTACTTTAGCACAATCATTGGCAATAGCAGCTTGGCTTATTTTTCACTTAAAAATTCGCGTAAATACCCTAAGTTCTAAAGTACTTCCTGGTATTTATTTAAGTGCTACAGTTGTTCTAGGCGCTTTCACAATAAACATCTTTCCGATCAACGAACACCTCTCAAACGCGATTGAAATTTCTGAAATTTCTCGTAGTCTATTCGTCCTTACACACATGATCACATCGTTGATTTTTGCCTTTGTGCTACTCTGTGCTTACCCGAGGATATACGATGGAGGATCACCTAATATGCGCAGAACATTATTCGGAAAACTTCCTGCCGGCAAACTCAAATCACGACTAACTGTCTAAACAATGAAGATGATAATTTTATTCTCTACAGCGGTGATCCTATTGGGATTGGGTCTAGTTGCTTGGAATTTCTACGGTGGAATATCTAAATACCCCGCAACTACGGAACAGCCCGATGTAGATTTTTATTCCTTGTCATGTAAAACACTTGAAGGGGAGGAATTCTCTTTCGAGCAACTTCGTGGAAAGAGAGTGCTTATTGTGAATACCGCATCTAAGTGTGGATTCACCCCTCAATATGAAGAGCTTCAAAAACTTCACGAAATCTACGGAGGAGAATCATTTGTGATCCTTGGCTTCCCTTGTAATGATTTCGGAAAACAAGAGCCTGGAACTTCAGTGGAAATAGGAACATTTTGTCAGAAGAATTTCGGGGTAGAGTTTGCGATGATGGAGAAGGTAAGTGTGAAAGGAAAGGAGATGAGCGATGTCTATGTTTGGCTTAGCAATAAATCATCCAATGGAGTGGCTGACCACAGTGTTAGATGGAATTTCCACAAGTTTTTAATTGATGAGAAAGGTCATTTGTCAGCCTCATTAAAAAGTGGAGTCAAGCCTTTGTCAAAAGACATTACAGATTTTGCAAACGGAGAATCACTCTAAATTATAATAATCTACAGTCCTTATAAGACATTTTAAATATGTTTAAAATACACAATTTTTCAGCTGGACCATGCATCCTCCCACCGGAGGTGTTAAAAGAAGCTTCAGAGGCTGTAAAAAGCTGGGGCAACAACGGACTTTCGCTTATCGAAATGTCGCATAGATCCAAACCGTTCATCGATGTGATGGAGGAAGCTCGTGCAATAACGAAAGAGTTACTAGGCCTTCCTGACCGGTTCGAGATTTTATATCTGCAGGGTGGAGCAAGTTTGGGATTTTTAACAACGGCATACAACCTCATCCCTGAAGGTGGTTCTGCGGCCTATACTGATACAGGTACTTGGGCAGCTAAGGCAATTAAGGAAGCCAGGCACCTCGGTGATATTGAGGTCGTGGGCAGTTCGAAAGATTCAGGCTACAATGCCATTCCTCATACCCCATCTGTGGATTCTAAGCACAGCTACTTTCACTACACGACGAACAACACGATCTTCGGAACACAGTACAAGGACATTCCCACTGAAGCTGGGGTTCCTCTAGTTGCTGATATGAGCTCAGACATCATGAGTAAGAAGTTTGACTCGACTCCTTTTAAGCTTATTTATGCAGGTGCCCAAAAGAATATGGGACCCGCAGGAACCGTTATGTACGCAATAGATAAAGATGCACTGGGAAAGACCGGGAGAAATATCCCATCTTATTTAGATTTAGGTGTGCATCTTTCGAAGGACAGCATGTTCAACACCCCTCCTGTTTTTTCAATTTTCACAACTCTATTAACCTTGCGTTGGCTTAAAAATCTCGGAGGAATAGAGGCGATTGAAGCTCGAAACAATGCAAAGGCAGAACTCATTTATGGAGAGATCGACAGAAACGAATTGTTTACTGGATACGCCGAGTTGAATAGCCGATCAACGATGAACGCTACATTTCAGCTCATAGACGATAACCACAAGGAGAAGTTTAACGCTGCTTGGTCTGAGGCAGGAGTAAGCGGTATCAACGGCCACAGAAGTATAGGCGGATATAGGGCATCCATGTACAACGCTCTTCCTCTTGAAAGCGTTCAGGTGTTAGCAGATGTAATGAAGGAATTCGAGAGAACTATCTAAAAAACAAAAATGAATATTTTAGCTAACGACGGAATAAGTCCTTCAGGCCTGAAGGCTTTACAAGAGGCAGGACACAATGTAACAACTGACTTTATCGAAGCAGATAAGCTAGAAGCTTACATCAACGACAACAAAGTCGATGGCGTTTTAGTTCGATCCGCGACAAAAATTAGACAAACTCTTATGGACGCTTGCCCCACCCTCAAGTTTGTGGGACGTGGCGGTGTGGGAATGGACAATATCGACGTTCAATACGGTAGAGACAAAGGACTCACTATTTTCAACACACCTTCAGCATCATCTCAAAGTGTAGCTGAACTTGTAATGGGTCACCTCTTTTCTCTTTCTCGTTGTGTTCACGCAAGTAACAGAACCATGCCTTTAGAAGGATCTGTAGAGTTTAAATCGCTGAAGAAAGCTTATGGAAAAGGATTTGAGTTAAGAGGGAAAACTTTGGGGATTTTAGGGTTTGGGAGAATAGGTCGTTCACTTGCTTCTTACGCACTTGGTTGTGGAATGAAAGTAATTGCTACCGATCCTCGGGCATCAAATGGTATTGTAGAGTTTGAAATCAACGGAAATAAAATCTCTGTCGATTGTCCACTTGTGTCAATGGAAGAGCTACTTAAAGAGTCGGATATGGTAAGCCTACATATTCCTGCTCAAGCTGATGGCAGTGCAGTCATAGGTGAAGCGCAATTGAATCTTATGAAACAAGGAGCCCTTCTCATAAATGCTGCTCGAGGTGGGGTCGTAGATGAA
>Ga0307984_1001258_pt1 | contig 10693 bp, 4 predicted proteins | sample EllFjometageno78_FD_203169 | JGI IMG/M metagenome (GOLD analysis project Ga0307984, IMG submission 203169) | Marine microbial communities from Ellis Fjord, Antarctic Ocean - #78 | ecosystem: Environmental > Aquatic > Marine > Unclassified | place: Southern Ocean | collected 2014-10-09 | reverse complement strand
GTAGTCATCCATCGACCATTAGTACCACCAGAACCTGGGTCAGAGGCGCGATTGTTGCACAAACGTATTAAATTGCTTGGCGAAGGTTCGTTCCAATTACGGCCAGCAAGTAATGTGTTTCCTATAATAATCCATTCACCATCACCCGACCACGCTGGATGCCCCGATTGCAGTAGTATAACGGCATTGCGCTGTGACGTACCGTCTGTATCAAGTTGATTGTTCCAGTTTCGACTTCGCGAAAACAGATTGGTTTTCTTATTACCAGTCCCAATGGCAGGTATTTTATTTCGAGTCGTTACTACATCGTAATTCGGATTTGGGTTAGGCAATGGTCGTACACCCGACCCATCGCCAAAGCGAATAGGCTCTTGATTGTTCTCACTATGGTCTGTAGTGAACATTCTCACAGACATTTTCTCTCCCCCAAACCCATATTCACTTTCCACTGGTGCGAGAGGGGGTATATCCCTATAATTTGGGTATGGTTTTCGCCCACCTGGTGGATATTTGGTTTCGTCTCTCCAATCTCTAAAACGTATCACACCATAAAGTAGCGTGTCGTCAGCGTTTGTTTCGCCAAGGTTTTCCACACCATAAGCTATGATGCTAGTCACCCCTGTGGCAACATTATATTTTTTTACTTCTATGCCAGAAGGAGCAGTGGTTTTATAATTTTCTTCCCCATTACTTGTATAATGCGAATAGAATAGTGTGTTAGAGGTCTTTGCCCAACGGGGGTCTACACCCTCACCAATAAATAGGTTTTCATCGGTTTGAAAATCTACAATCATAATTTGTCGCCCAATTTTGCTACTGCCGTTCACTCGATTCTCTGTACACAAATAACGACCGTCAAAACTCCAGCAGTTGGTATTGAAGTAGTTCATATAATTTTGATTAAGTGGGTCTTCTGCCAGCAACCACATCTGGTTCTGTGGACCCCCAGTATCGGGGTCTGTAAATATTTGCCTAGTAGGAGGAGATTGTGAAATCTCCGCCCCATCGGATGCCATATCTCCAGATGCAACCCACTGACCAGAACCAATCGGTATGGTTTTATCCACATAGTATGTGTCTGGGTTATTTAGATTGAATCCTGACACATAAGGATCAGTTTCGAAATACTGGGGTCCTGGGATGGGATCATCTGGTCCACCAACAGGCCCCATCAACACATACCAATGGGGATCGTTTGCCTCAATTGTGTAATTTGGAAATTCCTGACCCAAAGCAACTATATCGCCTGAACCGATCCGGTTTCGTTTCAACTGGGTCTGAGATGTAATCGAGACATCACCGCATATTATTGCTGGTGGTGAGAAGGGAAGATTTTTAATTGTTCGTTCAGCAGTACCAACGACTGAGGATGTCGCTGCTAGAGTAGTGCCATCAATCGACTTTATCGTTCTTTTGCCAATACCAGAGACTGAAGATGTTGTTGAGGTAAGACTTGCTAAAGAAATAGTCTGTCCCCTTTTTCCCAATCCAGATAGAGTGGAGGGGTTTGCTTGAGCGATTCCTATTAGATTATATTGGTATTCAATAATACCAGCAGCAGTAGAAGTATCTGCTGTCAATCTGGTTATTCCAACACTGTATACAGGTGGGTTTTCTCTTCCTGGTCTTTCAGGACGAAAGTCTAACTCATCGCCCAGAATATTATTACCATATGTATCAGAGTCTACTCGCAACCACTGGTTCTCGTCCATAGTGTTTATGGTGTTAGAGAAATCAGTAAAACCTAAAACCAAACCATCAGAATCTGCATCAAATGTCCTAGACTGAATACGGTCTATTTCAACGACATTTTTATATTGTGTGTCAAGTTCTGCAATAGTGACGCTCCCGTCACTATCCGACAAATTAATTTTGTCGTTTACACGGGAGCGATATACTATACCGCTAAAAGGAGGTGAGGAATTATTTGATGCCATTGGGCTAATCTTCTCCGTATTTTAAATAATTTCTGTCGACCCAAGTGCCACCATTCGCGTCTGCATCTTCTGTGGAACCAGTAGGATTACCACCATTATCGTATGCGAGCATTGTGTTACCCGAACCATCTTGCATTGGATAGTAGCGAGAGTTTGATCCATCAGTAAGATCAGTAAGTTCCACATTCCACACTATTGCCGTAAGATTACTTCCGATTATATAATTAAGTGTCACAACTTCAGATGGTGCGGTAGAAACAGTCTGTGTAGTAGTGGAAGAATTTTCATTTACTTTGATAGTCACAGAAACACTACTCGCTCCATGTTCTATAGTTACCTCAAACTCATCATCTTTATTGAGTTGATATATTGTAACGTCCTCAATTCCCCCACTATGCGTATATAAATAATGCAGTTTGTTGTCTGCGGATATGGAAAGACCCAGCTCTGGGGTTTCATTGAACCACATTAGGGATGAATCTTGAGTAACATCGTTTTCTAAACTAAACCTCAACTTTAGTTTGAACCCCGAAGCACTAGTGCTTATCCATTCAGGCACCTCAATATTATTACCTTTCCACACAGAAATATTTGAATTTGACCATTCTTCATTACTTAAAACTATATCTTTAGCTGGTTTTTCTTCTCGGTTCTCTTTGTAAGCATAGAATTTCTTTCCACTTCCTTCTCTCATAGGATATTGAAGTACGTTTGCTCTTGTAATAGGATCAAAGAAATACGCTTCCCATATACTACCTACAAAATTGTCACCTATAGAATCTACCCTTGGTTGGTGTGCAAGGTTGACGGTATAGACACTAGTAACACCATTTGAAGTTGTGAGTATCTGTTTTCCTGTCCCCGTTCCTTCTGATAACAAAGAAATTCTATAAGTTGCCCCCAATAAAACATCTTGCTGAACATCTAAATCTGTGAGATTGAGTGTCGTTTCTTCTATATATCTATACACCAGTGTGCTTGGAGTTGCTGATGGAAATAGTAAACCGTACTTTAATCCATCGACAGTGCCACTGAGTAACCATTGGTCACCTGTACCCATAATTTTTTTATTGAAGTAAATCTTTAAAGTTGTATTTGCATTACTTCCATCCCAGTAGATGGGCAACTGTATGTTGCTGTTATTAATATTATAGACGAATGTAGAAGGTTCTGGTACTAACACTCTAGGTCTAGCATTAAGTTCAGTAACTGAGGAGGACGACTCTTCACCAAATATTGCACTGCTTTCAAAGGTTGATCCAAACACCTCTGTGTTTACAGGTTTAGCAGAAAGTTTGCTACTGATTTTAGTCTCCAGCAAGACTTCACCAGCCAAGTAAGTTCCAGAAGGATGGATAAAATCTTTATAAACATTTTTCCAAGCATTAACCGCTATTGGTGTTTTGATGAGGATAGAGAAAATCTGGTAATATGCATTATCGGTTATTCGTTTTTCCCCAATATCTGCACCTATCGGAGAACCAGCAGGGAACCTTCTATTTATCTCTATTTTTGACTTCGGATATCTCAGTGGTCCAAATTCCTGTCCTCTATTATCCACCTCATAATCTGGGGGCGGTAATTCTCCATACACCGCTAGATGGTCTAACCAAGGGTCTCCTGGTTTTACAGAGTTCGCCAATCCTGGTTTTAGAAAAACTACAGACTTATTATGATAGTCTATAGTATAATCTATATTTTCTCTTAAAGAAAAGAAAAGATTATAAGTATATTTTTTTGCTGTCCTTATGATATAATCAGTTATAGTTAAATCATTAATATAAGTAGGTGGTATATTTTCGTTGATGTATAAACTAGGGACAGTTTCTATCAGTGGGGTAATAGCGAGGACGGATACATCTATAACGCCATCGGTAAAATTAAACTTTAGTCTGCTGCCAGGATAGAGTAATAAGACTCTATTTCCATTTTCGTCCTTCCCAACTACGCGCATTTCAGATGTATAAAGTAACTTCTCTTGTAAAGGGTCACCAACAGCGAATATTTCATTTCGACCATATTTAATATCGACATCAAATCCAAAAAAGATTTTAAAAAATTGTTCAATAGAAAATGGGGTACCCTTCGACCGATATAAAAGGTTTGATATTTGTATTGCAGATGTTTTGTCTGAAAAACCTTCAGTATAATCCTTACCGAGAAACAACTCTTCTCCGATGAAACGGAGAAGATGCGGTGTTACATCTGCCATATCTCTATTATGTTGCAACTCGTTTAGAAATTTTGCAGGACTATTATCAGCATCGTAAGACTCATAATAGGTTTCAAGAAATTTAATAAATTTTGGATAAATAGATTCAAAGTGGGCGGGAAGTTCGTCCACGACAGGATACTTATCCAACTTTAATGGAAGACGATACTGATCATTAAAAGTTTTATCAAGGCTCATCTACTATACTCTACTTGTAACTGTTACCGCGTTTACTGAAGACTCTGTGACATCATATTTTAATATGCCACTAAATTTTGGTAAGATAGCGGATTCGTTAGCAGGGATTCCAAAAATCTTAATATAGTTAGTTGAATTGCCAGTATTCTGGACATTGAGTTTTAATATCTCGACATTACCAGTGAGGGGGTCATAAGAACCCATATCATCTTTCACAACAGTCCCTTGCTGATCAACCATTTCCAATTTATTGGAGGGTTTTTTATCAAAGATTACAGGCACTACTCCATCAGGAGAAATCTTAACCCTATTATTAAGTTTATTTCTTATATAGACATTTTTGTTCAGGTACTTAAAAACCCCCGTTCTTATAACGGTTGTGGGTATATCTTCAGGATTCTTGAGAGAAGAACCAAAAGTAAAATTATAATTGGATGGTAATGTGAGAATAGGAATTATTCTTTTCTGCAATGTAATATCTGCTCTCGATGATAGTACTGAGGGGTCGGCATCGTCAACTTCTGACAGTAAATTAGACCTACGAAACACTTGAGCGAACTTACCAATGCTTCGATCGAAGTAGTTTTTCACAGTATTTTGTACGGCCGCATCAACAATCGACTGGGTATCTCCCCCAAGTAAAGGGTTATATTGGTAAAACAACTTAGTAGAAACATAAGTTTCGCTTGGGGCAGTAAACTTAATAATAAAAGATACGATAGAGAGTTCTTTAGACAGATTTATAATTGATGCTCGAAGTTCGCTAAGCTTAGTGCTACTCAGATTATCTTTCCAAACAATGGATGTGAAGGTTGTTCCATATTCGGGTGGAAGGTTATCTTCCCCACCCCAGCAGATTATGTCTGTAATGAAGTTACCATACTTTCGCAGGATAAGTGCTTCATAATCCAGTGGGGTTACCATACGATTTTGTGAAGCATACTGGAAAGGTGCTTTCTTACGAATAGATTCTATATTTTCTTTCTCAGTACCACCAGAAGATGCTGTTTTTGTATTAAGATTAACTAGATCATTATCAACGGTATATGTTCCCATCTTCAATGTACTACTTAATCTAAGATTGGATATCGAGTTGGCGGTAGAACCACTTGGTCGTAAGTAATTCACTTCAACAACATTACCCGCGACAGGTGATTTTCCAAAAGAATTGAAAGAACCGAATGTTAACTCATAAAAATTATTTGGAGATTCCCGCAGGACATATAGACTTGATTGATCTGTAATAGATGAGGTTTCAAATATGTCATTATAAAGGGTGTATGCACCTGACCCACTTACGGCAACGCCAGGGTCTGGATATACCTTAATAATTGCAGTAGATGCATCTATATTTTGGTCAGGTATTACATAGAGAGCATTTTCAGTGGTATCAACTAGATATTGTTTATTTTGTTCCTCTCCCTCATATACAATAATTGATGCAGCAGGATCGTCAAATGGATAAAAGGTATAGATGCCAGTGCCTTGTGCGTCTGCTGTTATAGTTTTCCTATTACTAAATGTATAAGAATTTCCATCAACACTTCCTGTGAGGGTTAATTCCCCAGGTTGAAAGGAATAGACTTGATCTAAATTTGGTACGCCCACAAGATTTATAGTGAGTCCAATCGTTGCTTGTGAAGAGTTACTCGTTCCAGGAATATATCCTAAAGATTCTGCTAGAGACACAACGGAGTTTCTTAACTGCGCGGTACCGAGATATGATTCATTCAAGGCGAAGTTCGCAATCAGTCCACTGAAATGAGTGTTGTATGCAAGAACATCCAGTAGATTGTTCAGACCTGAAGCTTCGAAGTTATAGTCTGAGAACTCAGTGTCCTGCTGAAAATAGACTTTAAGTTTAGATTTTATATCTTCGAAGTCTAACTCTGTTGATGTAATAGTTGTTGCCATTATTTCTACCTTAACCTATTCATATTAACGTCAATACTGACAGTCTCTTGCGTATTTAATATCTTTACCACTACTGTTATTAAAAGCGCGTATCTATCATCTGCACTGCTCTCGTAGGGTTTCCAATAACCTAAACTTGAAGCACCGACTGGTATTACTTTATTTGATCCAAGGTCGGTGAATACTACATTCTGAACCTCTACTCTGGGTTCTTGCCTTTCAATGGCGTTTTGCACCATTGAACTGACAATGGATTCCGAATAACTCTCCATAGTCTCAAACAAAAATGACCGTAGATTAGCACCAAAATTCGGTTTGAACGGTTTCTCATATGTATTAGTGAGAAGTATTGTTGTTATGCTTTGCGTTATTGCTGCAACGTCAGATTTCTTATAGATGTCGCCATGCATCAAGAGGTTACCAGCACCATCACTGTCATATACTATCCCCACCTTTGCAGTAAAGTTTAGGTCTAAGTCGCTGAAAAATTTTTGCTTCTTAGTTACAAGCGTGGTGTCGGTAAGTCCTGGTGTTATTCTTCTTAGTGCCATTCTCAAACCCTATTTGTATAACTTTATTTATACAAGTTCTAGTCAGTTATCTCAATAAGGGAACCAGAAGCATACATTTTTCTATTAAAATATGTACAGACCTTTTGAGCAAAGGTCGCTTTGTAGTCGTTAGTTATTTTTGGCATAACGATAAGTATTTGCTGACCCATAACATCATCAGGTCTAGTAATATCATAATCAAGACTCAGTTGATCAAAGTTGAAGGTATCTCTTATGTATAAGGAAAGATCATATCCCGCACTGTAGTCAATTTTACCGCGAGAGTTGTAGAGGGTGTAAGTTACTGCGCGACCTTCATACTTCAGTTGGTTTATTGTAATAGCACCAGAGACAATAGACTTCTGTGTACCACCACCATCTTCTGTGCGATAAGGTTCTCTCCAATAACGATTACCACTACCCTTAAACTTTTCACGAATACCATTAGCGGGATAATAGAAACCTTCTGTGACTTGCAATCGGTAGTTCGCAAACTGCCTAGACGATGCGACTCCATCCATCAACATAGCATGCAGATACCACTGTCGTGCGAGGTCTTGTCTGTCGGTGATGAGTGGGATAAATTCAAGTGATGCCCTAGAACCTGATGCACCCAGAAACTTTCCAACAGTTGCTGCCTTTGACAGTTTGGTGCTGCTTGATATAGGGGCATTATGCTTATCAGGATTGTAAAGTGGGTCGGCAAGAATAGTTTTTGATACAGGGCTATTTGGTGAAATAAATGTTTTAGACCTTCTCTCTACAGGGTTGCCCATCAAAGTGTATCCGAACCTTGCTGATGGACTCCCCGATGCGTCCCTCTTTGCTTTATAGGGTGCTATTGGTGCTGTCAATATATAATTGGGCGATAATCGGTTCTCATCCAACAGAGTACTGATACACTTTTTACCATCAGTCTGTTTTTCAGGTGCGGTTGCGGGATCATTTGCCCCGTCCATAGTTCGTAACTTAGAACGAATCTCAGAAATATCTGGAGTCCATCTGAAGTAATAACTGTATCCCGATTTTGATTCGGGTCTTCCAGATTTTGAAATCTTATCTTCTAAGATATCGTCCTCATCAACCATAACGCTACGCACAGCAAATGGTGAAACTTTATTCCACACTTCTGCCCACTCTGGTGTGGCGATGTAATCGTTAGGAACCTCTGGATTCCAACCATAGTCAAATTGATAATCTGGAATAATAGGTGTGTTGAGAGGAATAGCGAGGGGAACCCCACACAAAGGAACATATGGATTAGTGGGAGTGGGAGGTAGTACTGTCTCTGAGACAATTGTGGCCCCTGTTACTTCGCCAGCAATAGTTGCTGAGGCCGCAACTGTCGCAGAGGCTGCGTATTGCGAGACCGCAGCACTAAAGGCATAAGTAGCATTGACTGCATACTTTGCAGTGTATGCTTCCAACGCACGACCAACAAGGAATCCTTCGAAGGTTGCTTCTGAGACTCCATCACCTGAGTATGCTTTCTTCCCACTGAAATGCTTTCCAGTAAATTCAAAATCAGCACCGCCAACCTTTCCTTTCTTACCAGTAACTCTTGTGTCTTCTGAGGATATTACAGCAACCTTACCAGAGGTGGCAGTGAGGTATTCATATGCAGTAAAACGGACATGGCGTTTAGAGTTTACGATGAAATCGTTTTTAGTGATAAATCGTAAGTCTTTCTTGGTGACAATCTTTCTTTCACCAGCATGGAAATCAAGGGTATCACCATAAACCTTTACATCCTTGTTACCACGAACCACAGTAGAATGAACATCGCCAGTTTCGGTAATGTAAGTTCCGTGTACAGAGTTGTTGCAGTTTGCACCGACATCGATATTATAATTTCCGTTTACTTTAAGATTGTAATTTCCGTTTACAGTCAGGTTCATATCCCCATCATAGACAACATCGCCTCTGCCTTGCACAATAACACTATGGTCAGCACCGACAACTTCAACACGGTTTGCCTTTGATACGACAACGACAGAACCGTCTGCCTTCATTTCTACACCAGCCCCAGTGTTGTGTTTAATCAGTATTCGTTCACCGCCAGGAGTATCGTCTAACTCAAGGGAATGCCCACTTGGAGTTTCGTTTGCTTGGTTGAATGGATATATTGATGGTGATTGTAAAGGTACATTGAGGTTTACACCGAATGCGCTTCCTCCGATATCGATACCGTTTACCTTAACACCGCGAGCAGCAGCACTCACTGAATTACCAAACCAGTTATCTCTGCGAGGATATTCACCAGTAGGGTCTGCCATACCATCAGTAGGGATACCCATGCTGTACTCTAAAGCGACTCCGTTCTGTTCCTTGAGTCTGTCTGTTATTTTACTTCCAGTCATTAAATTATTTTATCCATTAGTTTAAAAATTATTTAGTCCACTGTCTTCAGTGTCCTTTTCGCTTAAAAGTAACTCAGGGTCATTTATGGCTGCAATAATTTCGTCGGGTGACTTTTCTGCTTCACTTAGTGGGTCAACGTAGAGACTTGTTTTATTGAAAGAATTATAAACATAATCACGAACTTCGAATCCTGGGTCTAACTGATCGATCTCAAACTCTCCGTGGCCAAGTGCCTGACCGCCTGGGTATTGAACAAAGAATACGCGGAATAGTTCATGCAATGTATTATACTGTGTTCTCGTAATACTACTAGCACCCAAGTTTCCATAAATATCTTCATCACCACTGGCAACGTTCACTCCGCCCACAAGACAAACTTGTATGGAGTATGAATTATGTCTTGGAGATGCACTGCCTGCCGAGTTCAAAGAAACACCGCGCTCCATAGACCCATCTCGTTTTATTATATAGTGGTATGCTGCCGCACCTGTTCCAGTAACTTGCTCCAGTTCTGTTGCTGTTAGGTTTGCATTGGTGAATGTCTCTGACCAATGTACGATCACTTCCGAAATATTTCTTGTTAGTGCAGACATCTCACATTCAAGTTCTTCAACAGAAGAAACGAACCTTCCTCCTGCGGTCATATTCTGGTTACTATTTCCAGAATTAGGAAACTCCCAGTTGCCATCTACACCCTTAAATTGAAATTCGGGAGAGGGTAATGGTAAAGATACGGTGGGTGGATTATTATTTTCTCCACCTCCAGATGGTTCCACACTTGATAATAAACCACCCCCTCCAGCACCACTACCCGCTCCCCCACTAGTTCCTACAGCAGCACTACCCCCTCCAGAAGCAGCGAGTGTGGCACCAGTTGTTGGAGAAACTCCAGAGTTTGTAGTGATTGCAGCGATACCGTCAGCGTCTATTAAACCATCGAAAAACGTTGTCAACTCACTCACTTTATCGTCATATTCGTTTTGAAATATTTCAATGGGCGAAAGTCCTAATCCACTCAAGTCGTTAGGGACTATTGGTGGAGCAAGTCCCATGATATCATTTGCTCTTAGTGCTGTACTCAAAGCAGACTGACTCATACCCGAAACATAGTTAGTCAGCATTCCCGCTACCTCATCATATAAACTTTCGGGTGCTACCCCACCGTTTGCACTTATCGCTGATAAAGTATGCTGCTGAACTTTTACTTTAATAATATTAGGAATATTCCCATCAGTAATATTTATCATCCCGTTGTTGAGATAGGATGCGGGTGTGTTTATACTACCTATCACTTCCATTTGATTTTCAACAAATTCGGTCGTCTGAGTAAATTTAACTACCTTATCAGTAACACTTGGCGGAAAAAACAAGTTATTAAGATAATTCAAATTTAAATTTTTTATTATTGGAAACGATCCGACAGCGTCAAGTGCAGCATGCTCTGGATTAAAATTTACTACTTGATCAAGTCCTACACTTGAAAGAAGAGGATCGGTATAAGATGCTGGATTTATTGGACC
>Ga0307984_1001257_pt1 | contig 10694 bp, 21 predicted proteins | sample EllFjometageno78_FD_203169 | JGI IMG/M metagenome (GOLD analysis project Ga0307984, IMG submission 203169) | Marine microbial communities from Ellis Fjord, Antarctic Ocean - #78 | ecosystem: Environmental > Aquatic > Marine > Unclassified | place: Southern Ocean | collected 2014-10-09 | reverse complement strand
TTTGAATGTGTAGCGTGTGCCTGTCCTTGCGTGTAATGCTTCTCTTACGTAGTACGTAGTAGAGTGGGGCAAGTCAGCCTGCATTAGTTTGTTCTGATTGAGTAGAGAGTACATCCTTTCAAGAATCATATCGTCTGTTCTTGTATCAAATACATCTTTGTAATCATTCATGCTATACAGTTATATCCATTTTAAGTTAAATGTCAAGCTTTATTTCATATATTAGTAAATAAACTATAATTTAGTTCAAATACATTACATCTATAGTGTTGGCGATCTAGAGTTTAAGTGATTGCACCTTAGGTGTTGGCGATTTAGCCAACTAGTACTACCCTCACTTAAGGTGTTGGCAGATAAGTTATCTTAAGGAAGGTACTTTAAGTGCTTTTTCCTTTCTAGTAGTAGTTAAGTAAAGGCATTTAAGTGTTTAGAGGAAGGCACCTTATATGAGCACCTTAAGTGGAAAACAACAAGACAGTTATATCATAAGATAATCTAAAAGTCAAGCATTATTTTACTATAGGGGGTAAGATAACATAGAGTGATGTCCTTATGTTAGGTATAAGCTACATGAATAGTAGTATGTGTTCCCTTAGGTCATCCTGTGGATAACTCTGTGGATAACTTAGGTGCCTGTGGATAAGTCTGTGCATAACTATGTGGATAACTTCTCTGTTTTACCGAAAGTGGTTTACAGTCTCTAAATCCTCTTCTGTGTAGTAGCACATGTAACGTAACGGAGGGATCCCCCATGGCCCCTGCACCGCCTTTTTATGTGCACCATGACATGACGGGATGGAACCAGCCAAAACCAGACATATCAGGTGCTCACAGCCACATATATACAGGTATGGTGGGACATAGGCCGTGTTTGCACTATATATGGCAAGTGTTTACTCAACATGTGACTTATCCAAGGTGCTGCATCTCAGATGGATACAGAAGGTGTGACGATTTCGCATAATGGGAATATAAATAGGTACCCATAGAAGGTGCAAACATACTACCCACCATAACGTGGTGCAGCATATGCCATGTCACACAGAAGGTATGCCATAGAAGGCACCAGAATGGCCGTCTAAGCAGCGTTGATTCATAGGCACCTTCTACTATAGGTAAACACTGAACGTGCTTTGCCTTGTATATCAATGGCTTACAGCAGGTAAGGTGATACAGGTAAGGTGTACACTATTGGACACCTATTATGTATTGAAAATACTTTGACTATATAAGTGTAAAAACTGTACCTACACTTGCAAATGCTGTACATTAGTGTCTGGTGGTAGTTTTCACTAGCGGCAGCAGAGGCTGACGTTTAACGCAGTACTATATAGGCAGGACATATTATGAAGACTTCAAACTTAGCAGCAACAGTAGACGCAGCAACAGTAGATCAAGCAATGGCTAACCTAGTGGATAAGCCAGCGAGAAAAGCTAAAGCTAAAAAGGTAGTAACAACTAAGGTATTAACTAAGGCAGAAAAGGCAGCAGCTAAAAAGGCTGACAAGGTAGCAAAGGCAGCGATAGCAGAGACAGCTAAACTAGCCAAGGTAGAAGCTAAGGCAGCAGAGGCTGAGCTTAAGGTTAAGGCAGACAAGCTTAACGATGATGAGAATTATGCCAAGGCCGTGAAGCTTGTTCCCGTTAAGGCAATGAAAGCAACAGCCGAAAGGTATGCTGAACTGTCGGTACAGGCACACAAAAAACTGGATACCCTAAAGGATATAGGCGAACAGTTAGTGCTTATCAAGGCTGACTTTGAAGTAGGTTTAAATGCCAAAGGATTAGCAACGTACGATGATATTGCTTTTGGTCGCTGCATTGCCGCTACACCATTGAGCACCATTAGTCGCAGAGACAGAGCAGATTGTGTTTGGCTGGCTAACAATTGGTTGTCAATTGAGCAATACCGCAAGGATGGAATAACCACTAACTCTATCTCATACCTTCGTTTGAAGGTTACTGAAGCAGAGAAAAAGGTTAAGGCAGAAGCTGCCAAAGTAGCCAAAGCACTAGCAGATGCTAAGGCAGCAGCAGATGCACTGCTTAGTGGCGCAGCAGATGCTGATGCTATAGAAGGTGAGTACATCCTAGTAGATGGTGAGGCTAAGCCACCACAGACACTAGAGGCTTTGTGTACTACCATACAAGATCTAGTAGGTGCGTCAGCGCACGATATGGAGGCTGTACTGCTAGTGCTTGTGAATTCGTGTAAGTCAGTAAGCTTAGTAACAAAGGTTTAATTGTACAGGTAGATAGCATTGGATTTTCTAGTGTTATCTGCCAGATCAATAATCATAACTAAAGGTGAGTACTATGAAATTATCAGTAATAGGTAGTAAGCGTAAAGACGGTAAGTATAAAATCAGGCTGGCGTATGCTGGTGCTCCAAATATGTTTGGAGGCTTTTATGCTGGTACCGTATTTAAGGTATTAAAAACGCCTAGGCAAATAGCGGATATGCTGAACAGGTATAGTGACGAAACAAAGTCAGACATACTTGATTCAGGCATTAACATGCTGCAGTTAAGTATTGATCTGATGGTCATTGATGCAGATGATATGCATGATGCTATGTTAGACGACAATATAGAAAATTATTAATGGAGTAGAAGTATGAATAGTTTTAATAGCAAGGCAGAAACCGCAGTAGCGGCTCACAATACCATTGAGCGTAACAAACGCAATGCAGACAAGGCAGCACTACACATTGTTTATACTTTGTGTGGCGCTATCCTAGTGGCGCATAGTATCTATTTAATTAATGTATTTATTTGAGGAATCACACCATGAAAGAATTACAGATCACTATCCTAAAAAGTCAATTGACTAGGCAGAGAGCACTAGTGGCTCAGTATGCTGAAAATATGGCAGCACTAAAGGCATACGCTAATCATGATAAGTTTAATGATGGTCATGGTATCAATAGGAATGATGTACTACTGCGGATTAGCGAAGGTGCGTATGAATTGCAGCGCATACATGACGACTACTGCTATTAGCTGTCTGGTATATGGCATTGGATTATCTAGTGTCATATGCCATACCAGTATAGGTGTACATTAGTGGACACCTACTTATTAATAAACCAGAAGGTTTTTATTATGAATATGCCAATACCAAAACCAACACTACCAAAACTTAGTGATGCTAGTAAAATGCCTTGCAAGTCGTGGAGTATATCGGCCGGGGATACTTGCCCCGGTTCAAAAGACTTTGTTACCGGAGAATGGGTTGACGCTTGTGAAATATGCTATGCCCGTGGTGGGTTCTACCTGATGCCCGTAGTCAGGGCGGTGCGAGAATTCAATAAAAAGGATTGGAAACGTGCTGAATGGGAAAACGACATGGTAAAATTGCTATCCCCTATGGAATTATTTCGGTGGTTTGATTCCGGCGATATGTACCATCTAGGATTAGCTAAGAAAATTAGAAATGTAATGGCTCGGACACCTAACACAAAGCACTGGCTACCGACTAGGCAGCATAAGTTTGATAAATTTAAAGGGGTATTGTCTGAAATGGAACAATTGCCTAATGTTATTGTTAGGTATAGCAGTGACAGTATATCTGGTGGGCTGGTGGATGGGCTTAATTCGTCTACCATTATCCCGTATGTAGAAACGCCCACCACGGCTACAGTCTGCCTAGCTTATGATCGTAAGGGAAAGTGTGGGGATTGTCGGGCTTGTTGGGATAAGAGTATAAAAGTTATTGCCTATCCTGCACATGGACGCAAGGCAGCTAAACTAATTAAATTACGAGAGGTTGCATAGGTGTACATTATTGGACACCTTCAAACTTAATAAACTGGAGTATGTATCATGAGCACACTAAAGGAAAACAAGAACGCCACAAGGCGTGACCATGAGAAGGCACTTGCTGCTTACGAGTACAGCCGCATAACATTTGCTGACCTAATATTTGCCAGTAATGCTGCGGATGTAGCTTACAATAAATGGCTGGATTCGCTGGATGATGCAGCATATGAAAGGGAGGTGATAGCATGACCATATATACAAGCAAACAGGTAAAGCAGGTTCACCTAATAAAAGCGGAGTTAATCCGAATTAAAAAAGAGAGAGCGCAATTAGTTCGCAGATCTATAGAGGATTTGGTCACAGCCAGAGCTACACTTGACAAGGGTAGGTACACTTTGGTATAATCTAATCTGTATCTGGAGGGGAGCGCCTCTCCTACAATAAATAGGTGTCCAATAGTGTACACCTAATCAAACTAAAGTAAGGAATTATCATGAAAACAATCTATCGTAAGCGCATTCGTAAAATCCGTATTGGTATCTCAAATGGCCCATGTTTTGTGGGTTTCCACTATGGACTACGCTCATTCTATATAGGCAAGGCAGCAAGTCGCATTGAAACGGGACACCTTGCAGGTATCAAAGACGACAGGGGTAGTGTAGAAATTACTACCGCCTAAAACAATCGCCTCCTGTAATGGGAGGCACACTCAATTTATTTTAAGGAATTACCTATGAACGCATTAACAGCAATTCACACACTACCAGCACTACCAGAATATCTAGACTTTGCACCAGTCCGTGAACAACAAACACGGGGTGGTGTTATTGTGGATAACCGATGGTGGACTATTAACCCTAATACTGACGAGGTAATAGGTGATGGAAAACGCAACCATAATCCTCAGAATTTCTCTATTATGTGGGATTCTTTACGGGAGGGCTTGTACCACTCTGGTTTACAGTTGGGTAATGCCACCACCACTTTTAACTCGTTTAATAACAACGCTGGTATGAGAGCAGATATTACTCTACCTAATCAGGACTTTGTGAAAGCATTGGGGGAGCCTAGCTGTCTCAAGATCAGTATCACGGACAGCCACGACCAGACATGGCGCAGGGTTGTTAGGGCTTACATCATGCGTCTGGCTTGTTTAAATGGGATGTCCTCTATGGCAGAGAATACCAGCATATCTGAGCTACACACCATTGGCTCTGACCCACAGCGTATAGGTGCAGTGGCAGCTAAGTGGCCTAACCTGTTACTGGAAGATGCCGCCAAGATGCAGACGATGCGGGACGTTACAGTGTCTCGCTACGATGCAATCAAGTTCTACTCTACCTATGTAGCCAGCACTAAGACTCGCAGTGGTAACGTAGTTAACCGAGCTATGCTTAACCGCATCATGGGTATTCACGACAGCTATAACCTAGGTGACAATGCATATCGCTTGTACAATGTGCTGACTCACTTGAGTACACACGTTGAATCTAAGTCTTGTGTTACTAAGAAGCAGTTGGTGATGGAAGACAAGATTGGTGGTATCGTTAAGAGTGAAGCCTTTAAACAGATTGCCTTTGGTAGATTCGCTTAATTAAATATGGCCCCATTAACGTGGGGCTATACTGGTATACAGGAGCAGGTATGAACATAAAGATAAGTAACACAAACGGTGTCAAGAATAACAAGTCTTACGTTAGGGTCTATGTGAATGCAGTCAAGGTGGCAGAAGTGTCACCATCAAGACGTAATCCATTGGGATACCTACGGAAGTATCAAGGCTCTAAGTACTGGGGCTACCTCAGAGATCAGGTGATGGGGAGTAGGGTTGATGGTAGGTGGCTGACCACATGGGAAGTGAATGAAGTCATGGATAAGGCAAGGGGATTTCTATTGGAGGATGTATCATGAAAGTATCAGAGGTTAAACAGTGGGTTGCTAACACAGTAGAATTTGAAGATGAAGATTACCTTTACCTAAGGCTGAGTAGTGATACCCATGCCATTTGGTATGAACTGTCTGGCGATCAGGATTCTTGGGTGTGGGTAGAGGATACCAGAGAGTTAGAGGATGCGTGGTTTAGTAGAGGAGGGATACCCTTTGAAGACATTCAAGCATTTGGTGGATGAATACCTTATATCCTTTGACTACAATGCTACCTGCTTAACTACACAGACTGACTACGCATACTGGGCAGACAGGTTATGTAGTGTCTCAATCAACGGTATACTGTTTGGTACTATGGATCCTGATAAGATCAACACACCCATAGCACAGAGAGCTTACGAGCATCTTGTTATCAGTGGAGTGTCAATGGCTAATCATGTTGTGGGTCTAGGGTCTGTCGTGTTTGGACATAGCATACGCTTAGGTACTGTTAATCATAATCCGTTTACACATATCAAGCGTAGATCATTGCCCCCACGTAAGGTGATATGGACTGAGGCAGACATAGCACAGTACCTGACCACTGCTTATGGTGCATTCAAGTGGCGCAACATTGGACTGATAGTTCAAATGTCATACGAATGGTGCCAACGTCTAGGGGATATGAGGCTACTCAAGTGGGAGCAGTACGATCTGGAGACAGGGGTGCTGGTACTGGAGCAGAGCAAGAGAGGTGCAGAAGTAACACTGCCTACTTCAAAGGGACTGCAGGCTATGTTAGCTAAACAGTACAGAGACTTTGGATTCCAGCAATGGATAGCACCTAGACCTAGACCAGTGGGTAGTTTGTATCAGCCATACACCATGCGAGGATTCTCAGTACAGGCACGTAATGTACGGGATGCCTCTGGTATACCTGATACACTGCAGGTAAGGGACATGCGTAGGACAGGTACAACTGAGCTAGTAGAGGCAGGTGTAGATCTACCACAGATCATGGCGGTAACAGGTCATGCTAACCCTGCAAGTGTAAAACCTTACATGAAGAACACCTTGAAGAGTTCAACGATGGCACTTCAAGCACGATGGGATAGCAAGACATAGCCTGAGAGCTAATATAGAGGGGGTAGGAGAGGTGTTTAGCCTTTCCCCATAGCAACAGTAGGGGTAGGTAACAATAGTGTTATACCCCACGTATAATTAGGAGTAGTATATGAAAGCTAGATTAGATAATTCCACAGATGTGTGGACACCATTAAGAGTTACCGTTACTCTGGACACAGAGGAGGAGTACCTTGCCCTGAAGAATGTCTACTCGGTACAGGAGGTCACCTCACTAGACCCTGAGCATAGGGTACGGGATAGGAATACAGTAACGAACTTAGTCAAACATATAATAGATGCAGTTCAGAATGGGAGTAGAGTATAAAAAGTAATATAGGGGTTGACGGGTGGTTAGTTTACATGCTACACTCCGTTACCCCCACCGCCAGTGTAACATAGGAGGTGTACTATAGTGGACACCTAAGGAGAGTAGTATGGCTAGGCCAACAAGATACATATCATATGAAAGAGTACGGGAAGTATATGACTATGATGAAGTTAATGGAGGACTCATAATTAAGAAGATGCCAACACTAGCATCTAAAACTATTGATAGTTGGCGGTACAGAAGGGTTCTTATGGATGGTGTTATGTACAAGGTACACCGTATTGTATATCTGTACCATAACCCTGATATGGATCAGTCCTTAGAGATAGACCATATAAATATGAAGAGACAAGATAATAGAATAGAAAATCTTAGGTTGGTAACCCATAAAGAAAACATGTGGAACAAAATTAATGCATCTATTGGCTTCTCGTATCTACCCTCAGGCAATGGGTGGTCAGCCTACATTAGTGTGGATAGAAAAAGTATTCGTTTGGGTGTATACGACAACATGTTATGTGCAAGAGCAGCATACCTTAGGGCTAAGAAGAAGTACCACGTAATAGAGGAGAGGTAGTATGGACTTACGACAATACGTAATGGACTTAGAGTTACCTGTAGGGTACTCAATCAGACAGAACTGTCCTGTATGCCATAGGAAGAATACCTTTGGTGCTTCCAATGATATGGGAGTCCTCAAGTGGCAATGCTTTAGTGCTTCTTGTGGTACTAGGGGTATCACCGAAGGTAACCTCACTGCCAGTGACATTAGACAGTTGATGCAGGGTAAGGAAGTTATACCTGAACTGGAGGTCATTGAGTTCCCCATGAGTGTAACAAGATCCTTACCTGATGAAGCTATCTCTTGGCTCAAGTACTGGGGCATTCATGGTGTAGGCAAACACCTATGGGACATAAAGGATAGCAGGGTAGTGTTCCCTATCATTAAGAATCATATACTCTATGATGGTACAGGTAGGACATTGAATAAGATTGTAACACCTAAATGGAAGAGGTACGGAGGCTCTGGCTTACCATTTGTAGTAGGTGCTGGCAATGTAGCAGTAGTAGTAGAAGATGCTATCAGTGCTAGTGTCTGCGCCTCTGAGGGGTATGTAGGTGTGGCACTGTTAGGTACTAGCCTAATGGATAGTCACGCTGAAGCCTTGAACGGGTACGACAGGGTGATAGTAGCACTGGATCCTGATGCATCTATGAAGTCCTTACAACACGTTAAGGAACTACGTAGGCATATAAAGAAAGCAGTAGCATTGAAGCTTGAAGATGATATTAAGTATAGGTTAGAGGTTGACCTTAACAAACTGAGGAGTATGGCTAATGGCTAACTTCTATACTCAAAAGCACAATGAACTTAAGTATTGTAATGACTGCACTGACCTACTCACTATAGGTGGCAACACTAGTGAACCTTTACTCAAGAAGTCAGACTATCGGTGTCTACCCTGTAGGAGAGCATGGGATAGGGCATATGATGCAAGGTCAGATAAGCGTGTGAGGGTAGAAGATAATGTCCGTAAGCGCCAGTGGAAGAAGGATAACAAGGGGTATGTCACTTATATTAATAATATACAGAGGTGTGCTAAGATAGAACGAACAGTATCTTGGGCTAACTTAACCATAATCCGTGACATCTACACGGAGTGTGCTGCAATGAATGCTAGGCATGGTGGTGGTATGTATCATGTGGATCACATCATACCGTTGCAGGGTAAGTTAGTGAGTGGTCTTCATGTGGAGAATAACCTTAGAATAATATTAGCTAAGGATAATTTAACTAAGAGTAATAAGTATGAGGTGGTATAATGGATAATTTCAAAGAGTTTTTAGTTATGGCAACATATGCAGGGATTGTAATAGTCACCTCGTACCTTGCCATAGAGTTACTTAATAGTGCGGTGGGGGTAAGCATATGAGTGCCAAATTATTGGAGACACTAGGTAAGATGTTCACGGACGAGGCCATAGATGTTATCCTACGGGAGGGACTGCTGGATTATTATAATATGATTGCCTCATGTCAGGTGGAAGAGGCAAAGCGTAAGGGATTCCCATCATCAGACTATGTATATAATGCAAGGGTAATGAAGGCACTGGTAGTAGTCATTGGAGACTTCATGCCCGACCATGAGTACAAGGTGTGGTTGAGTGAGAGAGCTATTAATCCTGTGATGGAGGAAGCAGATGATTAGTGCAGTCATGTGTCTTGCCTTGAACTTATACTTTGAAGCAAGAGATCAGCCAGTAGCAGGTCAGTTAGCCGTGGGCTTTAGTACCATGAATAGGGTAAGGGATACACGGTATCCTGACACCGTATGTGGTGTAGTACAACAGGCTAGGTACTACAAGTGGGACAGGGAGAATCCTATCCGTAACCAGTGCCAGTACTCATGGTTCTGTGACGGTATCAGTGATTTACCCATGGACGACAGGGCCATGCTAGATGCGACAATCTTGGCACAGAACATTTACTACGGTAAACTGCCAGACAATAGCCAAGGGGCTACTCACTACCATGCAACATGGATTGATGCACCTTACTGGACAAGGGATATGACCGTAGTGTTAACTATAGGTCAACATATATTTTATAAATAGGAGTAACGTATGGTTACCAAGAATGATATAACAGGTGACGAGATTAAGAGTAAGTCTAATTCAGATAAGTACTCTGATGGGTGGGATGCATTGTTCGGTAGTGCAGATATGAATGAGGTGTTTGAAGTACCCGTAGGGGAGGACACTAGACCTAAGGATAGAGTTAAGCAAGGGATAAGTCCTAGCTGTGTCATAGAAGAGATTGACTTTAGAGGGGTGAAGAAATGAGTATTGTATTCATACCAAAGATAGGTGACCACCTGCGTAAGACAGAGGGGACACTTGAAGCCTACACTAAGGAAGAGTTAACTGAGGTGGTGCAGCTACGTGCATCAGGGCTAAGCTACAGGCAGTGTGGCCTTAAGTTAGGCAGAGGTGGTGGTAGTGTTGCCAGTGCTGTAACCTACCACAATCTGTTTGACCGAATAGCAACTCATAGAAAACTACATGAAGCTGTGGGTTAGGAGGATGTATGAAAGAAGATTACAGCATTACTACAATCTCAAAGAAGGAGGCAGCAACTATCCTTCTCAAGTATCACTACCTTAAGGATGAATCCAAAGGCTTTAAGAGTGGGTACAACTATGGCCTTATGTGTGGCACGGAGCTTGTCGGTGCTATAGTCTTCACGGGTTTCCCTGTACCTGAGTTAGCCAAGGGTTGCTTTGGACTAGATAGGACAGAACAAGAAGGATTGTTTGAACTATCAAGACTATGCCTACACCCTAAGGTGCAAGGCTCTGAACATAACCTGACCAGTTGGTTTGTTTCAAAGGCAATGAAGCAGCTACGCAAGGACACTAAGGTTAAGGCACTACTAAGCTATGCAGATAGTAACCATCATGAGGGTACTATATACAGAGCGTGTAACTTCCTATACTATGGACTAAGTGCGGCAAAGAAAGACTTCTGGATTGAGCAGGATGATGGGTCTTATGTGAAGCATTCAAGAGGGCCAATGAAGTTACTCAAGGGTGAGTGGCGTGACAGGTCTAGGAA
>Ga0307984_1001255_pt1 | contig 10699 bp, 3 predicted proteins | sample EllFjometageno78_FD_203169 | JGI IMG/M metagenome (GOLD analysis project Ga0307984, IMG submission 203169) | Marine microbial communities from Ellis Fjord, Antarctic Ocean - #78 | ecosystem: Environmental > Aquatic > Marine > Unclassified | place: Southern Ocean | collected 2014-10-09 | reverse complement strand
GCAGATGACGACAGAAGTTATCGTATTGTAGGTTATAATGCTAGAGAGACCTCTAAAGTTGTTCCTGACAATGAAACAGGATTACCTAAGTTTATTATGGGTCAGCAAGGTGGTGACGAGCAATCTAAAGCTACGCAAAGAATAGCTGCTGCAGGTGGTTTTAATATCATTGAAAGCACAGGTGAGTTTGATTCTTATGGAAGAGAACTGATTAGAATAAAAGATGTCAGAGGGAATGACCTTAGTAATACTTTAATACGATCAGGAGCAGTTGGTATTAATCGATATACTGATAATCAAGGTTTAAAAGCATATGAAGATGGTTTAATGGCTAGAGAGTCAGGGCAAGTATCTAACTATGGTAAGATAGCTGATGAAACGATAACCAAAAGACCTACATTTTTTAAAGATACTCCGCTAATGGAGAAGGCATTTGGTGCAAGTCCTACTACTGAGAATGATTATGCTCAACAAGTATTACAAGTTATTGCAGAACAAAAAGGTTTAAACTTACAAGATGATGATCAGCTAAGGAAAGCCACTAAGATATTAAATAGTGGTAACTACGACCAACGTAGTATTCCTTTTACTGCGATAGACTTTAGGTCTCCTGATAGAACAAAGGAAGGCATAGCCTATAATCAATTCTCAACTTCATGGAATCAAGGTTGGGCTGGAATGGCTAGAGGTCTTATGGGATTCTCAGAGTTACTAGGTGTTAGTATTGGTAGCGAAGAAATGAAAGAGTGGGGCGGTGAAGGAGTTAAAATATACAGTGAAGAATTAAAAGCTGCACCAAGACTTGAAAGCATGGATTACCGTGATGTTGATGATGTCTGGGCTGCATATAGATTTATTTCAAATAACTTAGCAATGTCAGCACCTTACTTAGCGACCCTTACTACAGGTGCAGTATTAGCTCCAGTAACTTTTGGTCTTTCAATGGGTGTTGCCTATGGCTCAGTTGGTGGTAGCTATGCTGGTCAAGTTTGGAATGATATAGATGGACCTAAAGGCAGAAAAGAAGCAGCATTATCGCTTTTAGCTGGTACTGCTATGGCAGTCATTGATGCCTTTGGTTTTAAAGGTTTAATAAGTCCTTCTAGAATACTATCTAAAGAAGGCAGAGATGAATTAGCTAAAGAAATAGCTAAACGAAGTGGCGGAAAGACCTCCGAAGTTCAAGCAAAGCAAATGGTAAGAGATATGTCAATTGCTAAAATGCGAGATACAATGGAAGGCATGGGTAACTTCGCTTATGATATTGCTAAACAAGGAAAGCTTGCACCATTAATTGCTAAGTCACAGTTCCTTAAGCGTGGAATTGGAGGAGGACTAAGAGAAGCTGGTACTGAAGCTGCCCAAGAAGGTCTTGGTTATCTCGCCTCTAAAGGAATGTCAGAAGGTGGTCTTGATAAGAACTTTGACATGGGAGAATTTCAAAACTTATTAGCACAATCTGCAGTAGCAGGTGGTACTCTTGGTACTGGCTTTTCAACTGCTGGTGAGTTAATTCAAGTTGGAAAAAATAAAATACTTAAGCGTGATCTTGAAGAAGGTAAGTTAGATAGTTTAAACCCATTTGATAGGATTAGAAAAGAATTTAACAATGAAGAGAAAATAGTTGATCCTGTTACTGGAGTAGTAAGGTCTTACGGTAACACTGATATCATGGATGATAATAAAAGAGGATCGGTTAGTCTAGATGTTAATAGTTTCGATGAGTCTGAAATCAATAGGCTTAATCAAGAACGAATTGTAACAGGTATACTCTCTGATGTAGAGCTTAACAAAAAGATTTCTGATGTAGAAGATCGTATAGCTAAAAACGATAAAAGCATTGCTGAGAATTCGAATGTAATGAATGACCCTGATAAAACCCAAGAAGACAAGGCTCAAGCTACATTAAGAAACCAGACTCAAGGAAGTAATAGAAAGCAAAACGTAATAATTAAAGACGTACTAGAAAGAGAAACAACTGGAAGAGCACAAGGTACTGTCCGTCAGTTAACTACTGAAGACGCAAAAAGAGTACAGAGAGATATTGATAAATATAAAGATAGACCAAAAGATGCTGAACGTCAAGAGTCTAAAGTAAAACAAGCTACAGAAGCAAGACAAAAAACCTTAGAATCAAAAAAAAGAGACAGAACTTTTTGGGATAAGCTTAAAAACTTTAAAGAGTATTTACCAAAAGGATATCGTGCAGCAGCAACATCTATTTTTAGACCAGAGTTACTTAGGCTAAGTAAAACATTAAGGAAGTTAGCTTCCCTAATAGGATCACCGTTAGGTACAATGTATAGTGGCAGGAATGTAGAGCATTATTCAGATCATTTATTCAGTAATAAGTTTATGTCTATATTAAAAGCAAAAGGTATATTCCAAAGGTTTGGTTATATAGATACCTTAACTAATTCAAAAGAAATCTCTGAAATAATATATAGGTATATGAATGCACAGAAGCTAAACCCCAATAGTGCAGAAGCTGTTGCTTACTTTAATAGTAAAGAATACATCAAGCACAAATCAGCTCTTGAATTAACAGTCTATGACTTAAATAACTTAGTACAAACTATGTTTGATCTAGAATATGAGATGATGATTAAAGAAAGAGGTGCTGGTGCAGCTATACGTAGGGTTAACGATCCTCAAAATCCTTTCTGGATGAATACAGGTTCTTTTGATTGGAAAAAAGTTAGGCAGAATGAGACTGCTTGGAAAGCTTTTATGGCTGAAAATGCAAGAAAAGCAAACAACGAAAAATATACTTATTCAGAGATCAATGATCTTTATATTAAGATATCTAATCAAGAAGAGTCTAGTGATTTCTCTTTAATTGAAGGAGACTTCTGGCAACCTAATACCTTTAAGACTAAAAAAGGAGAGAACTTATCTACTGCCGATGGCTTTAGTGCGTTTGCTAATACTGATATCATACTTAATATGACTCATCTATCTAGACAATATGCTAAATACATTGCGTATACTACTTACTTCGGAGCAGGTGGTAAAGACCTTGATTTTATGCTTGGTCAAATGAAAGATGTAGACGGATTAAGCGATGAGCAGATAGCTGAAGTAGCTCAAGGTGTGAAAGATATTATTGATGCTGCTACAGGTAACTTTAATAATATTAAAAGTAAAAACTTAAACTTCTGGCAAAGAAAAGCCTCTTTCTTTTCTACGCTAATAGGATTACCGTTGTCAGTGATTGCATCATTTGCAGAATTTGCTATGCTACTCTATAATGATCCTGGATTTCCTGTTATTAAAGAGGGTATTAAGACAGCAATGAGTGAAATGATAACTATATTTAAAGATATAGAAAAGGAAGCTCAAAATCCAGCACTAGCAAATGTACCTAACTCAGCTAAAGATTCAAAAGCCTTACACAGACTTATGATGAATGGTTTAGTACATGAAGATGCAGTGGGTGCAACTAGATTAGGCATGGGTGAAACAGATGTCTCACAAGCTTGGTTCTTAAAGAAGTTCTTTAAAGTTACCTTGATATCACCTCTAACCTTATTCCAAAGAATACTAGCACAAAGTCAAGTGGCTGGTTTTGTTAGTGATCGAATGAGAATATTAGCAGCAATACCTGATGGTTATCCAATGAATAATAGGCAACAAGAAGTCTATACCCAACTATTAAACATGGGAATGGATGTTGATACAATGGTTAATATGTATAAGAAATACGAAGGTAATCAGTCATTATTTGATAGCCTTATGGATGATCCTAACAATGAAGTCTCTAAAGCTGATATGGATTTTATGAATGAACAAATGGAAATAGGTTCTTATGCTTTTATAAATGAGAGAGTACAGAATCCTAAAGCCTACAATAGACCTTTGTTATTCCAAGACCCTCATTATCAACTCTTCCTACAGTTTAATGGATTCATAAGTACATTTACTGCTAATATCATACCTAAGTTATGGATTGATTATAGTAAAAATGGCTCACCAAGAATGAAGTATAATACTTTTGCATTAATGGTTCTTATGTTTGCCTTAGCTGGACTGTCACAGTGGTTAAAGGATTACATTAAGTTTAAAGACAGTACACCTTACTTAACCAATGAACAACTATTCCAAAGAGCTATTATGGCTTCTGGTATCTTAGGCTCTGGAGAAAGAGTTCTTCAAGCAGCATTTCCTTTATATAAGAGTAGAGATGAAAGCATAGTTGATAGAGTCTTTGGCGAGACAATAGGCGGTGCTCCTTTTGTTCGTAACGTTATGAATGCAGGGAAGGCAGTTGGTTCTGCTCTTGAAGGAAAAGGAAAGCAAGCAGTTAGACAAGGGTTAACAGTGACACCATTAATAGGAGCTGTAAATCCAATAAGAAATATAATACATGATTCGATCTTTAATCCAACAGATATTAGACCGTACAAATAATAGGAGAAATAAATGGCTGGAAAATTTACTAGAGCCCAATTAGAACAGATCAAAATAGATCAAGAAAATCAATTAAACTTTGATGCTGCCAATCCAATATTAGATTCTGCGGATAATATTATGTCTGGTAATCTACCTTCAGAAACAGTAGGCAGTGAAACGCCTATTGAAGATATTGCAAATACATCTACGATAACAGGTAGACCTGCACCGACAACAATAGGAGGACCAACACCAAATATAGGTGACCCTGCTAGGGGGATAGGGGTTGTTCCAACACAATTCGATTACGAAAATCAATCAGAGGCAGGCGATGTAGCTATTAATGTTAACTCCGCAGATCCTTTTGCAGTGGTATCACCCACTCTAGCAACACCAGATGAGTCTAAAGGATTATTACAGTCAACAGTTAGTCGAGGGGCTATTAATAGGGAAGACTTTTCAGAAGAAAAACTTAAAGCCATACCTGCTTTAATTCCTTTACAACAACAATTAAGTAATGACGAGTTAAAATACGGTAATAATGAAGCGGAATACATAACTAGCTTGTACAAAGCTACTTCAGAAGCTACTACTTCTGTAAATAATATCTTTGATTCTGATTCGTTAGCAATAACTAATGAACAAAAGACTCAGGCATTTGGTAACGCTCAAAACTATTTAAATGAAAATGCTGATGAAGTAAATTACATAATAAGAAGTGTAGATCTATTAAATATGTCTGAAGATTCTAGTGATATTAATTCGCCACTTAAAAAAGACCTTGGTCCAATAATAGCTACTGCAGCTATCTTAGAAGTAGCTCAAATATTAAGTGATCAAGCCTCAGAAGTAGATGACGATCCTTCTGAAATGCGATACTCTAATGACATGTCTAAAGAAGTTATAGGTCCGAGGGTTGGAGCTAAAATTGAACAAATGATTTTTAGTTCTAAAGATTTAATGGAAACACCTAATAAGTCAGGCTTACCTAGTGACTATGGTTATCTTGGTAGATTAAGTGGTGATCAAAAAAGTCTTTTAGGTCAAATATCAATGGATGCTATGGCAAGAAGTCCTTTGTTTGATTTTATTACAGAAGAAGAAGTAATAGATATAAATACTGGAAAGCCTAAAACCATATATAACACTACACGATTACAGTATATGAACCTTAACAGGGTTGTTAACGCTATTAAAGATATGGTAGGGGAAAGTGGTCCTCAAAAACCTGTTAGACATAGTAAAAAGAGCAAGGGAAGATTAGCACCTATGAGTGAAAAAGGTGCTTATAAAACTTCTAAGATGACTAAGAATGTATCTAAGACTGATGCAATTGAAGAAATGGATACCGCTCGTTTTAAAGCAGATAACATTGTACATACTGTGCCTCCTCAAATACCTGTAATATACGCTGGGTTTCTTAAGGCAGGGCTAGATGCCGCTGCTCTTCAAATGAATGGTACAGATTTAACTTCAAGTGCAGCAGCTAAGTTTACTAAACAAGACTATGAATACTATCAAGATAAAGTCCAAGACTATCTCGAAGATTACTTATTAAAAGAAGAAAAAGCTGGATTAAAAATAGAAGATCTTAAAACTTATGATCCACTTACAGGAGCACCAGCCACTACCTTTATAAGAGCAGCACAACTTAAAGCAGATGGTGTTGTTGCTCGACATAGAGAACGTTGGGAGCGTAGAATAAGCGAAGGCTTTGATAACATAGGTAAGCCAATATACTTTGAGAATAGATCAATCTCTTTTAGTCAGAGAATGTTTGGTTCACAAGATGAATTAAATTACTGGCTAGATAAAATAGCTAGAGGTTTATTGCATGGGGCTTACCCTACAATCTTTAAAAAGACTGGTGAAACAAAAAGTTTAAAAGGTCAAGTAGATATGCTTGGAACACCTTTAAATGTAAATGATTTTTATTCTTCTGTAATAGATAGTGCTATAGAAAAATCAAAAAAGAATTTATCGTATGATAAGTTTACTGATGAAGAAAACTACCATCGTATAATGGCAAGGACTCTTATTCCAGATGCTGATAAATATATTTTTGAAAACTATGCAAATCTTCTTGGGGCTTATAAAGAAAAGTACACAGAGCTTGTATCTTTAGGTCAACAAATTAATGAATATAAAGACTCTCAGAAGTCAGCAGTAGCTACACCAGAGGCTATCGATTACAGTGCTCAAAACCCTACTGCAGTTGGTGCTATGGCTATTAGTGCTTCTTTAAATGAATACTTAGAAAGCATAGGTAAAGATGAATTCTATTACGCTTTAAATAACTTACCTGATTTAGCTCTGTATGATGCTAAAAGCATTGGTCAAGAGTATGCAACTAAAGCAAAGGCAGGCATAGATGGAGTCGCTAACGGTGCTACTATTATAGGTTATCAATTAGGGATAGAAGAAATAATAACTCGTGGTGGTATACTCCTTAATGGTAAAGAAACTATTGAAGAAGATTTAAGAGATTACGTTTTTAATAAAATGTCTCAACTACCTGAAATAAAATCTGATAAAGGAGATCCTGATCAATGGGATGTTTCTTTTAGAGCAATGGCAGCTGATAATAAAAAGAAAGAACTAATGAAAGGACCAGTTATGACCACTATGTATGGTCTAGAAGCTGATTTTCAAAAGGGTGCAGCTGAAAAGTTTGTTAAGAAAAATCCTAAATACTTTAAACATCTAGATGAGACTAATCCTACAAAGATAATTGAAGGTTTAAAAAACTATATGGCTGATGGGTTAAAGCTTGGCTTAGGTCCAGCATTAGATCATGCAAACTTAGCTAAGCGTATTGGTCGTCTCTTTGTATTTGCAGATGAGCCTGCAATATTGCGTGGACCTCAGTTAGGTAAATTAGATTCTAGTCGTTTCCCATTAGTTGCTATAGGTGTTAAGTCAATAGTCACTAGTGATGACAATTATATGTTAGGAATAGGGGCAACGCCAGAAGGGCAAGACATGGCTACCACTCGAATCAGAACTACTAAAGCAATACCTTCTGCTTCTGAAGCTAAAGCATCTAAGTTAATATCTGCAGGTGGAGTACGGTCTAACCCAGGACCAGGTACTGGAATCATAGATAAGATACCAGTTGCTTCTACAACAGCTCAAGATGCCGCAGTTGTTATTCGTTATCTTAATGAAGAGCTAGAGCCTGATGAGTTTTTTATGCAAATTTATGATGGTGCTATAGGCGATGTTAAATCTTTCTTTAGAATGTCTGAAGCAATAAATAAAATCTTTTTAGATGTAGTCCAAAACTATAAGCTATTAGAAGAAGAAGAACTAATGGTTATTAATCTTAAAAAGAAGTTTAAATTAGAAGCAGAGAATAATCCTGATGGGGTAAAAGACTTAAGTTCAACAGGAAGGTATGCATATCTAGGTGATTTCTTATCAAATGGTTTTATGAGAAATAAAACTATTGAAAGAGATTTACCATTTAGAGTTTCAGATAATAGAATATCTAATATAGACAATACTAAAGCTAGCCCAGAAGATACTCGTCATAAAGCAAATTATGAAAGAGTAAAAGCAGTTCAGAAAAATGTTAAAGACATAGCAATTAATTTAGGTCGTAACAATAGATACGCAGCTACTAAACAATTAAACAATGTAGAATTTAATAGCATGTTTAATGAATTAATAATTGCACTTGGAACTTTATCTGATATAACAAAGAGCAAGATTGAAGCTGCAGAAAAACAAAAAGCAATTGCTGCTAAGATAAGAAAAACTATGCAGTATAAATAAACGTACCCCACAGGGAATCCTTACGGAAACCTTGTGGGGTATTTTTATTTTAAAACGTTAATCCATTAGCTTTTGCTGCTTGAATTGCAAGGCTTCTTCGCTTATCTGCCTTTTGTTTAGCCTGTGTTTCATTAAAGCCTTGATCCATATAGCCTTCAACATTCATTGCATGTACTCTTTCTAACATAAACCTATTTATATTATCATTACCTAAATCATGCATACCAATTCCGTACTCTGCAAAATCCACATCTTTAATTTCAGTCCAGCCTGCTTGAGCTAACCAGTTTTTATCTGCCATTATATTCTCCTATTAACAGAAGAAGTAATCCGATTGGACTACCTCTTTAATATTTAAAGCACCTATCTTAGGTTGCTCACCCTCATAGCCCCTTCCAAATGGAATTGAGTCATAGAAGTTTTCTTTATCGTATATCTTAACAAACTTATCTCGTGCATCAACCATAAGCTCTTCTATTCTGCTGGCATGAGCACTAAATGAGTCATGTACTGCACCAAAGTCACCATCCCAGTTGGCTACAACAAGAGCCATATGAGCTGCATCAGAGCTATGAACAAAGTTAGGGCTGATACCACACATAAAGCCTCGTCTATCTGGTATATCAGTCTTTTCTCTTATCACATGCTTAAATCTCAACTCACCGTTGGGTGTATTGAATCCGTAACAGTCTACCTTAGCAGGTCTAGTACGATAGCACTCATAGATCACAGGAAATCCTGATTCAGATTCCCATTCAATACCTTTACCTCTATCAGTACCGAAGGTATCAAACCAGTTAGTGATTTCTTTATCAGCTAACTTCTGTAGATATCTCATAGTGTCTAGTGGACCTGGACATACTTCTTGTATTGCCCTTATCACTTGACTACTAAGCTCGTCACAATCCCATGTGCTTATGTTATAATCTTTAGTGTAACCAAACTGATAACAATCACTGTACATGGACTCTGACATTTTCTTTTGACCACAGCTATAAGCTCTAGTCATTGCACCTCTCTTAGCTATACCTTTACGGATATGCTTCATAGGCATTTGCCTTTCTTCAAACCATTCAGGCATTCTCTCACATAATCTCTTAGCAACTTGTACGTAGAAATCATTCTGTATATCTACAGGTATAAGACCTACAAGTCTACCTGTGAGCGAATCTTTAGACATAGCACCTAGATGTTGCCAACCGTTATTAGCACCATCAATAGGTATAGGTAACTGCGTGTAGAACTCTTCTTTAGATTGAGAGTATTTAAACCATTCAATACAACAAGCCATGAATGCTATCCGTTTCTCTGCTTCTTCTGCAAAGATTCTCATCTCACCCATCTCCATTATCACATCAAGGTTTTCTTGAGTCCATCTAGCCCTATCTTCTAGAGTCATTTTATCTACAGATATAGTATCGAGCTCTTCTTCTAGCAGTATCTTTTTATAGTCTGAAGATGCCCAGTTAGGTATTTGATCTATACTATACGACTGATTAAAGGAACAAGCAGTATGTACTGCAAGCCAGAAGTTAGCGTTGGCATCGAATAGTTTACCTTTAGCAAACAATAACTGACTCCTAGCTATGTCTGCACCTTGAAAGTTAAAGAAAGGTTCACTGTAATACAGACGACCTCTATAGTCTGCATCTAGATAGAAACTAAATTCTTTATCTAGCCACTTGTCTGCTGCAGCCATAACTTCTTTGACCTCTCTATTCTTAGAGGACTGACGTTGATATAGCTTAGAGTTCTCTAGCTTATCTTCACCAGTATATTCTTCACTACTAATAAACATATCCCAGTTCTCTAGTATAGCTTTATGAACGTCTTCATTCACTACAAACCTAGTTGCCTGTAGCTTATTAATAGCCTTAACAAAAGGTTTATCTAAGTACTTACTAAACTTGTACTCTTTAGATTTATCCCATGTCTTTATAACTGACTTACCATTGTCTTGGAATAGACCAGTGATAGCTGGAATTATAGTGGCACTAATACAGGTTGTTTTACCTGCCATGACTTCCATCTCACCCCATTTTTCTGTGGCATGGATGGTAACTGGTTTACGACTCTTCATGTGCCCTACTGATATAGTTAAGTATCCACACATAACAAAGCCTTCTATAATCAAATCACCTGTCCTCACATGGTCTCTGAAGTTAATATTATTGCTGTCCCATCCTTCGACAATGTATTTACCTATTGCCATTGAAGCTTGTGTGATAGCTGACTCGCCTTCTACCTTATTTCTTTTGAAACAACGTTGCATTACCTTACGAGCATAGCTTATCATGTCTTCAATTAGAAAGTCTAGCATGTCAACACCATCGGTGTCAATCATACGCATTAGTTGTAAGTTTCTCCTAGGCTTTACACCTAAGTCTTCTCCTCTGATTTTATTTAAGAGATAGTCCTTTATATCTTCCATATATTTCTCTCTTTCTTTTTGTGAAAGTTATTATAACATGTTTACTTCTGTTTTACAAATAGTTTTAACATCTTTTTATCTTTTAATATCTTAAACCCA
>Ga0307984_1001254_pt1 | contig 10700 bp, 10 predicted proteins | sample EllFjometageno78_FD_203169 | JGI IMG/M metagenome (GOLD analysis project Ga0307984, IMG submission 203169) | Marine microbial communities from Ellis Fjord, Antarctic Ocean - #78 | ecosystem: Environmental > Aquatic > Marine > Unclassified | place: Southern Ocean | collected 2014-10-09 | reverse complement strand
TTGCTTGTTCAACATATTGAAAGTTTTGACAAGAGTATTCAAGTCTGCCTTCAAGACGATTCGCAATTTGTATTGTCTTTTGATGTTTGCAAATTTCTTTTGGTGAGACGAATGTAAATGTGAGGGGGTGTTTAATGCTTAGCATTGCTTAATGTCTTCTCACTCTGGCTTTTTCATAAGCCCTCATGGCCGAGTCATTATCCTGTACGCAGTTTTAACACTTAACGATTCGCCAACTTCAGTCCAGGCAAAATATACAGTATCATTTTGCATGACCATTTTTGGGAAACCACTTGACCTGGATTCGCTTGACTGAGAAACAATAAAAGGTTTCTCGATAGCTCCATCATGATCTACACGGCATGCTTTTATCGACGTTTGCCCGACTGCTGTTTCGAGCCAACTGATCAATGCAGATCCGTCATCTAAGACAATCAGATCAACCCTCCCTGAAGGATTGCTGTCACTAATTAAAAGAGCATCTTCAAAGGTTTGTCCATCATTTGTAGAGAAGGCCACTTTGATTTTTGGGACGCCGGCTGCTTCGGTAAACCAGGCTACAGCAGCGACATCTCCTTTAACGTCAATCGCTGGCCCATTGACTGGACAGCCATTGATTTCCCAATTGTCATTGAACACAGATTGAGGCTTGGTCCATTTTCCATTGATTAATCGAACCACCGAAATATCTCTAATCTCTGCTTCAGTTCGATCTCTGTAAACGAGAATGGGACCCGTTGACACAAGTGCCGCATCTGTTTGGCAACAGCTACAAACACGATTGTCAATCAGAAGTTCCTCAGACAGTTGTCCGTTTTTATCGATGACAGCACTGCGCAAGGTCATTTCATTTGAAGGAACACTGTCAGACTCTTGAATCAACGCGTAATTTCTTCCGTCCAACCAAACCGCCAGGACCTCCTCTTTATAGGGAACCATGCTTACAAATCCATGCTCAGTAAGGGTGCTGTCAGTGTGAGGAGTAATGGGATTGCTCCAGGTCGTTCCCTGGTCATTCGAGATGGAAACATTCACATCATACGCATACGTATCTTCTCCGCTCTGCACTAAAAAGTGAGAGGCAATAGATCCCTTTCCAAACACAGATACCGAAGGGAAATCGGCCCAGTTTACAAACCAATTGTCTCCTTGAGATATTTTGTTCTTTTGTGACCAGACATTTTGGTGCATGGTGGAATAATATAAAGATGTCTTTTGATCTTCAGACGTTTCAACCCAACTCAGGTAAACCAATTGATCATTTCCGACATGTAAATTAGGCTCCGAACTCTTTACCCCTGAGGGAGATTGCATTGCTTCCACAGACAGCGTTTTATCTGTTGATTGGTGGTTGGAACAGCTCGAAAAGCAGGCACTTTGAATAACAAGGGTGACTAGCAATATTCGTCCGTACGTCATCGCTTTATTTGTTTATTTTAGATGTCGCTTTAATTTCAAAAACAGCGACGTTTTCTTTTTCCAATAAAGCTCTAGAGTCCGCCATAAACACCTTCATTTTTTCTTTTGAACCGCTGTCTAAGTCATAAAAACCATGTGCTTCAAATTGTGAACATGGAATGATTTCATACATTGTTTTGTCATCAATAACAGGTCTACTGACCCACGTTAAATAATAACCTGAATTCGATATTTGTACGTCTTCCTTGTTTTTGCGAAGGGTTAATTTCAGCATCGCTCCTCCGTCTCTTTTTCTTGTCCGCTGGTTAGACACAAAATTCCCTAAAGAATACGCAATGAAATGCTCATGATTTACTTCCGTGGCAGGAAAATATTCCATTTTTTGAAGTACGTGTGGATGTGACCCAACAATGATATCCACTCCATTTCGAAAAAGTACTTCAGCAATTTCTACTTGTTTTTTTGAGGGTTGAGATTGATATTCAGGCCCCCAATGAATCATGACAATAAGTTTATCTAAGGAATCGGTCTTGCTTTTTCTGATGTCAGCCAACATTGTTAACGTATCTATTCGGTTGACCATCGTGGGTCTCGGTGTTGGTAAGCCATTTGTACCATAGGTGTAATTGAGTAGCCCCACCCGAATGTTATTTTTATCTAGGACCAACAGGTTGTTGCTATTTCTCTCGGTGGAGTCTTTAAAGGTTCCTGTATGTGGTATTTTTAAGGAATCCAACACATGGATCGTTCTTAAAAGCCCTTTTTTTGCTCTATCGCATGAATGATTGTTCGCAGTAACCAAGACATCTATTCCACTTTTTTTACATGCTACAGCCAATGCATCAGGTGATGAAAACTGAGGGTATCCTGCATATGGTTCCCCGCCTAATGTTACCTCAAGATTTGCGATCGCAAAATCAGCAGCTTTAATTATATGAGATACTTTGCGAAAGACACTCTCATAGTTGTATTTCCCATTTTCTGGATTAAAAGCGGATTGTATTTGAGGATCATGCCCCATAATATCTCCAATAAAAATGAGTGACAGAGAATCCTCTTGTGTAACATCTTGAGCGAAGAGGCTGAAGGATGAAAGGGTGAATATAAATAGTAGAACTACGTTTTTCATTTTCATTTTTTTTAGAGCGTCTTTGGCCCGAGACCTTTAGGATGTACATGATTGTTGCCAAGAGGCTTTAATCCTTTAGGTCCGACCTTTAAAATATGAATCATAGAGATCGACCAACACTTTAACTGTAAGAGGTTTGGCCAAATAATTTGACACATGAAGTCTTTTTGCCTTCTCTCTGTCATCAGGATTAATAGAAGTTGTAAGCATGACCATGACCACCTCTTTTAGGACCGACTTGTGATTCGCCCGAAACTTCTCCAAGAAATCCCACCCGTTGATGACAGGCATGTTAATGTCTACAAAGATCAGTTCTGGCAACCTCTCCTGTGTATCCTGTTTGGTTTGTAAATAGTCCAGCGCTTCTTGGCCATTGTTAACAGCAATACAACTCAAAGCTACACCCGATTTCTCGACAATGATCTTGTGAAAATAGTTGATCGGGATGCTATCGTCAATGAGCAATACTGAATGGAATTTATTTTTCATAATCTTATATTGGAATAGAAAAACAGAATGTACTACCCTGATCTTTTGTGGAATTAATCCAAATTTCACCCCCATGAAGGTTTACAATCTTCCTGCATTGCGCAAGCCCAATACCGGTCCCTTCGTAATCGTTTTTTGAATGTAGACGTTGGAATATGGTGAATACTTTTTCTTGATTTCCCCTCGCAATTCCTATTCCGTTGTCCTGAATGGAAAAGGTCCAGTTATTTCCTTTTTCAGCAGAGATAACAATGTGAGGTGGTGTATTCTCAGAACAAAACTTGATTGCGTTACTGATCAGGTTTTGAAAAAGCAAACGCAGTTCTGTTTTGAAACCCTTTATTTCGGGAAGTAGAATTACGTCTATTGTGGCCTTTGATTTGGCAATGGTTGCGCTTAGATCGCTTTGAATCGATTCAATCAGCTTGTTACAATCAACACATGTCACTTCCCGATTTATTCCAATTCGGCTATAGTGGAGTAGATCACTCACGACACCGCTAAGACCTTTGCTAGATTCGGCGATGAATTTTAAATATTGATTCCCTTGTTCGCCTAGTTGCCCTGCGTATTCCTTACCCAATAAGTCAATGAAACTATTAATGGTAATCAAAGGCTCTTGAAGGTCATGACTTGCAAAGTATGCAAATTGCTCTAATTCTGTATTTTTCACAATGACTTCTTGCAATGCTTCATTTCTTTGCTTAATACATCAAGTTATGAAATTATGCTCACAACACGAGTCTAAAGTGTGTTCTTATTTCGAATTTCCGGGTGGTTTCAGGAAAATCAAAATATTTAAATTCTCCATCCAATCTTTTGCGATGCGTTTGCTTTATAACAAAAAAAAAGCCTGTCAATGAAGACAAGCTTTTCTAATAATTATAGTGAGAGAGTAATTTATTATATTACTCTAACATTTACTGCGTTTAGTCCTTTTTGACCTTCTTCAACGTCAAAGCTCACATTGTCTCCTTCTGCGATCTCGTCGGTTAATGTACTCTGATGTACGAATACATCTTTTCCTCCGTCGTCTGGAGTGATAAAACCGAAACCTTTTGCGTTATTAAAAAACTTTACTGTACCGTTACTCATGATTAAAAAATATTTATTGAGCGGTAAAGATAAGTCTTTTTTTAGTGATTGTGCATAACATTCAGCTAAATGTGTCAAAAAATATTTAATGTGTCGAATAGTGAGACGGAAAGCGCTGTGATCTTTTATGTTTTTCCGTGCTTCTAGATGGTCAATGAAACATTCATGACGCCTCCTGAATGCCCATATGGCTTAATAAATTGCTTGAAAATGAAAGCATGCTTGGCACCTCATCCGTACGGGCAATGTGGAGGTATGTGAAAATCATTAGCGCATCACCGTTGCTTTCAATGTGGTGAATCTCATTATCCTCTAGAAATTGGATGAGGTCATCCGTGAAAAATGTACGTATGGCCTCTTCGTCCTCTCCACTCAATTGAAATTTACCGAAAAATCCAGTATGTTTCATAATTTTAATATTCAAGTTTGACTCAGAAAAAGCCCTTACCCGATTAAAAATCTTATTGAATAGCCCTTCCTTATCAATGATAAATTGCGGTATCGGTGATGGCAATCGGACGACCTGCACTGTGGTCTGATAAACCTCTAGAGCAAGAAGAGCTCCTTCATCAAACACAATGTCGGCAATCTCCCACTGCGCTTTGTTTTCGGCATCAAACCCTTGCAGGGAATTGCTCTTCATTTCAATCGGGCGGGAATCAAAGAACCTGAAATTTCTCAAATACGAAGTATTCCAATCTACATCTCGCTCAAAAGACCAGCCATTTGTATTCGCCATCTCTTGTAACCGAATTTGACGTTTTGTCCTTTGTTTCCTAACTTGTCCAGTCACAATCTTTAAAGCTCGGTTGTGACTTGTCGAAGCGACATGATTGTCCAGTCCAATTAGTTTCACATCTCCACCATTGTTGTCTTGAATACGTTTAAAATCGATCATATTCTCCATGATCGATAGGTCCACCAAACGTGTTTGTGACATGTCAATACGGACAGTAGAACCAATAGGTATTTCCTGCAGTAATTTATCCAGCTGCAATGCATATAGGAAATTTGAGATTCCTTTCAATTGAACATCGTAAGAGCCATTTTCTAAACGGTTTACTTGCGACCCGGAGCTATAAATCATTTTAAAGAATCCCAGGAATCCAACTCTGGCCAAAAGCATATGTGTAACCAGTGTAATTAAAATACCACCTAGTATTCCATAAAGTAAATCTGTAAATAAAGTAATAATGAGTGTACAGGAAAGAAATAACAATTGTTCTACGCCCTGATCGTATGCATGTTTGAAGACCTGAGGAGATGCCAATTTAAAGCCCGTGTGTACTAGGATGGCTGCCAATGCCGCTAAGGGCACGCTTCTTAAAACGGGAGCCAAAAGAAGTACAAAAAGGATTAGAAAGATTCCATGATATAGATTGGACCACCTTGTCTTTGCATTGCTATTTACGTTAACGGTACTTCTAACAATCACGGTAATGATGGGAAGCCCACCTAAGGCTCCTGAAATCATGGTGCTCAGTCCAACGCCGACTAGGTCTTTATTTAGATTGGTGGTGCGCTTATAAGGATCTAGCTTATCAACTGCTCGGGCACTGGCTAATGTCTCTATCGAGGCAATCGTGGTAATGGACAATACTGTAAGCCAAAAAGCCAAGGTTCCGATCATCCCAAAGTCGGGATGCATGATGCAATCAAGAGGGTCTGCAGGAATATCAATCAGTAATTGTGGACCAACACCGTATGAATGTCCAAATATGGTAATACTGTGTTCTGTGAAAAAATCAAATCCGAAAACCATAGGTAAGGCCGACAGTAAAACCCACATCGGAGCTGGAATCATCCGAATGAATTTGTTGTTAATTTTTTTATAGAATACGAGAATTAAAATACCGACCAATGCAACAATAAAAACAAAGGGGTTGGCTTCCGGAAGTTTATAAAATATATCCAGTAGGTTTCCGATAATATTATCAGCATTGGAAGTAGTTCCCAGGACATACGGAGCTTGTTTCGCAATGATAATCACACCGATTGCGGCCAAAATACCATGTAGCACAGATGAGGGAAGTAACTTGGCGAAACGACCCATTTTAAGAATGCCCAATACAATTTGAATGCCACCAGCGACCACAATGGCTGCCAAAACGTAGTTGATGTTGTTATCTAGGGCAACAAGGCCACCTAGGATTACGGCAATTAATCCAGCTGCGGGACCGTTAATTGCCAAATGACCACCTCGAAAGAATGTCGTCACAACACCTCCGATAATTGCCGAAAGCACCCCGGCCATGGGTGACATGTCTGATGCAACGGCAATCCCTAATGCCAGGGGCAAGGCCACCAAAGACACGCTTATCGCTGCAAAAAGATCACTTCGCCAATTTTCTTTCAGCCCTTTGAATCCGTCACGTGGGATTAAATTGTTGGTGTTCATCGATCAGATAAAAGATTAATATGGATTGTCTTAGATGGATTACCAAGGTACAAAAATACAGATAACTCAATCGCTTGCTTTTGTCAAGATGTTTTTTATTTGCAGCCAAGCCGACAATGATACAATGGCGCATGATGTCCGGGCTATTTACTTTCGTAAAGCGCTAACTTTGGCCAAAACAAAATTGCCATGGGTCTAACAAACAATGACATTCTAAAGAAACTGCGTGTTGCTTTAAAAATGAGGGATGACGATATCATTAAGGTATTGGAGTTGGTTAATTTTAAAATTTCAAAAAGTGAACTCAGCGCCTTATTCCGCAGTGAGGATCACCCCAATTACATGGTTTGCCAAGATCAATTGTTACGCAACTTCTTAAATGGTTTGATTATTTACAAACGAGGCCCTCGATAAGGAATCTGTCTATCATGACCTCAGTTTTCGAGGAGTCCTTTTTTATACGCTTCAAGGGCTCTTGCCCTTGCGAATTTGTGATCTACCATAGGAGACGGATAATCAAACGTATCTAATTCGGGGACCCATTTTTTCAGATAGGTTCTTTCAGAATCAAATTTCCTGACTTGTTCAGTGGGGTTAAATATTCTGAAATATGGTGCAGAATCACACCCCGTTCCTGCCGACCATTGCCAATTGCCATTGTTGGAAGAGAGCTCAAAATCCAGCAGTTTCTTTGCAAAGTAAGCTTCACCCCATCTCCAATCAATGAGCAAGTGCTTGCATAGAAATCCAGCAACAACCATCCGTACACGATTGTGCATATATCCCGTCGTATTTAATTCACGCATCCCGGCATCTACAATTGGATAGCCTGTTTGACCATTTTTCCACTTTTCAAATTCTTGCGGGTTGTTGCGCCACTGCACGCCGTCATATTTTCTCTTGAAATTGTTGCGAACAACGTTTGGGAAATGATAAAGTATTTGCATGAAGAATTCTCTCCATATTAACTCACTCACAAACGTTTTATTATCGATTATATTAAGAATGATCTTGCGGATGCTTACTGTTCCAAACCGCAGGTGAGGAGACAAATAGCTTGTTTGATTTGCTGCTGGAAAATTGCGTGCCTCATCATAATTGTCAAGCTGGTCTAATGTGTATTTCAGCACTTTTATCGACGACCGTGTAAACCCCATGTCTGAAATCTCAGGAAACGGGATCTCTGTTTTTAAGAAATTCGAATTTAAAAGGGGAGTATAGTCCCTCAGTGTCCCCCCGGCAAACAGCTCTAGCCATTTGTTCTTATACGGGGTGAAAACCGTGTAGGGGGTTTTATCTCCTTTCAGAACTTCTCCTTTGGCAAAGATGACCTGATCCTTGAATAAATGAAATTGGACATCCTTTTTATGAAGCAGTTGCGCAACTTCTTGATCTCGTTTAATGGCATACGGTTCATAATCTTCGTTCGCATAAACGGACTGGACATTGTATTTGTTCATGAGGTTGCTCCAAACAGCCATTGGATCCCCTTTTGTGCAATACATCCCACTTGATCTCTCACCCAGTTGAATTGACAGCTGATTTAGGGTGTCGTAGATAAATGTAATTCGGGCATCATCCTTATCTAATTCATCAGTAATCTCACTGTCAAAAATGAAAATCGGCAATACAGGGAAGGGACTGTTAAGTGCCTCAAAGAGCCCTCGGTTATCCTCTAGTCGCAAATCCCTTCTGAACCAAAAAACGGAGACGGCTTCTTTTTTCATGCATCAAATAAATAGAACATTGGATTGAATCGATTATTTTTTCTTCCTCTTCTTTTTCAGATTTTGAATCTTATCTCCCCGTCTGATCGGTTTTTTGTATCTCTCCTTTACGCTCTCATTGTAGCTTTTTTTCTCCACCCTCTCCCTGCTGTTTTTTGCGGATTTTTCATGAACAGAAGCTCCACCCGTTTTCACGACAGGCTTTTGATCATACAGTTCATCAGGATCTATCGGTTTGTTCTTTTCCTCTGGGGTAAGTTGACTGGACATCTTCACTTCCTCAGGCCATTTTTTTAATGGAATGGAGTATTTCATCAATTCTTCAATGGCATCCTTTAACTCGATCTCTTTTTCATTGAAAAAGAGAATGGAATTCCCCTTTTGTCCGGCCCGCCCCGTTCTTCCAATTCGATGGATGTAGTTTTCAGGGTAGAAAGGCGTATCAAAACTGATGACAGTACTCACTTTTTCTAGATCAATTCCACGGGAAATCACATCCGTTGCGATCAGAATTCTACTCGTTCCGTTTTCAAACTTTTCGATTGACTTCGTGCGGTAATTTTGTTCTTTCCTCGAGTGAATAATAGAAACTTCGGATTCAAAGTTTAACGTTTCAGCGAGTCGATCTGCATTCACTTTGGTAGAGACAAAAATCAACACTTTCCGGTATTCATCCTTGTCCTCTAACAAATGGTTTAACAAGTTGGTCTTCGAATAAAAATTAGGTACAGCATATGATTCCTGACGAATCGTATCCAAAGGTGTCCCGCTTATTGAAATTGTTTTCTTCACAGGGTTGACGAGGAAATCATCGATTAATTCGTCAACATAGGTCGTCATTGTTGCAGAAAAAAGGATGTTTTGTCGTTTGACGGGAAGGTGCTCAAAGATGTTGTTGAGCTGTGTTTTATAGCCGAAATCAAGCATAATATCAACTTCGTCAATCACCAGTTTTTTGATTGATTTAAGTCTTAATACATTCGCATGAACCAGGTCATAGAATCTACGGGGCGTCCCTACAATGATGTCTTGCCCTTCAAGAATGGCCTTCTTTTGAGCGGTGATGTTATTTGTTCCACCGAAAACGCCTAACGCTCTTATACTGATGTACGGCGTGAGTTTTTCTATCTCTTTGACGATTTGAATAACAAGCTCTCGGGTCGGAACAAGGACGACTACTCTTGGGTGCAGTTCTTCGGTATATTTCAAGTCCTGTATCAGAGGAAGTAAATATGCGATTGTCTTTCCCGTTCCGGTTTGTGCAATTCCCACAAAATCAAAGCCGCCGAGAATGGTCGAATAGGACTCTTGCTGAATGGGCGTTGGATTCTCAAAACCCAAATCCGCAAGCGCATTCTTTAATTGCTTTTTAAGTTTTAAATCCTCGAATGTATTCATCACGCCAGAAGGGAATATGCTGGTTTTATTTGCCTTTGTTTTTATCCGGACTTATTACGGCATATCCAAAACCAAATCCGAACAATAAGGTAATTAATCCAGCAAAATATGGTACGTATTCAATCATTTTTATTTATTAAATGTAAGTAAATCCCAAAACATAGTATTGATGGCACCCATAGTCCCATGAAAATAGCATGTTGTTCGTGACCACTAAAAAACAAAACCTCAGAAAAAATAAGCGAGAGGATTGCCGCTGTAAAAAGCAACTTGTCAGTTACGTTAAATTTTTTAAACATTTTTTATTTATGATTATCTCACTGCTGTTATTGGCCTAATGATTCGCCCCGTTTTTATATGGTATCTGGACTCCAACTTATATTCAAATGTACACTTTTTTAACTGCGAAGTTGCCTAATAATTGCGCTTAACGTTTTTCTACAATCAATGCGAAAAATGGGAGCCTGCCGTAAGATATCCTTGAGCTACTTTAAATCAATTTTATCCAAAACAAGTTTAAATTTTTCATTTTTTTTATTCCCGATTAAAAATGTAATTCCCTCAAAATAATCTTCCGAAAAGTTGGGCAAATCAAGTCGCCTTCCTCGAAAAGAAGGGTACATGTCTTTTAATTGGATTTCAATCTCTTCCCATTCTCCCGATGTAGAAAAGGGAATGATGTAAGAATAATAATCTCCATTGTTGGAGTTAATTCGAAATTGATACTGTTTTCCATCGCCAAGCAGTTTGATGTTCACCTGTGTTTTCCCCTCGAGAAGTATTTTCTCACAGTCATAGCGTAATGAAGAGAAACCTCCATTGTTTTCCAAGGAGATCTCTCCTTCGAATACACCATGGCCTTCATCATTTAGTCTAAAGTTGCCTGAAGATCTACCTCCCATCACAACATCATCCACAATGTTCCATTTTCTAATATCTGATTTGATGTTGAAGTCAAATATGATTGGGGATGTGATTAAAGAAGAGAGCATCAGTGAGAACATGAAGTTTTGTAGCATTGTCAGATATTTACAACAGTTTTTAT
>Ga0307984_1001252_pt1 | contig 10704 bp, 14 predicted proteins | sample EllFjometageno78_FD_203169 | JGI IMG/M metagenome (GOLD analysis project Ga0307984, IMG submission 203169) | Marine microbial communities from Ellis Fjord, Antarctic Ocean - #78 | ecosystem: Environmental > Aquatic > Marine > Unclassified | place: Southern Ocean | collected 2014-10-09 | reverse complement strand
TAAGGGAGGTAGTTGTTGTTTTCTATCATAAGGCATCCTGTAACCACCAATACCTTTTCCTAAAACACTCATGTCGTCAGGCTCTTGGTATACTGGAGGTTGTCCTAGTGATTGCGCTGGAGGTTGTGCTGGTGCTTGAGGCATTTGCGCGTTTAATTGTTGTTGTGTATATCCGCCTGGTTGTTCTGGTGAGTAACTTACTCCAGATGCCATAATTTGTGACATTGGTATGCCGCCAGCTATGGAACGTGCGTATTGTTGTCCAGTTGAATATGATGGGTCAGACGTTGGTATTGTGTAGCTACCAAAGTCATCTGGGCCTAATTGATTTTGTTGTTTTTTATTCTTCAATATAGAATTTAAAAAATTCTGACCACCTGTTGTGGTTTCATTCAAATTATCAATACTACCAATGTTGGCACCAGAATCAATTAAAGGGCCTAAATCACCTAATGCTGCTATATATTCTTCTGGGGAGTATGTAATCATATTAACCTGTTACCAATTTATCTATTTTTTTGTCTAGCTTATCCAAACGATCTATAACTCTATCTATGCTAATTGTAAGCTCATTCTTAGTTACATAATCTTTTGCAACTTCTTCGCGAGTCTTATTTAGCAGTATATCAATTCTTTTCAATTCTGTCGCGTTGGTTCTTATGTTATGTATAATTGGAGCAAATACTAATGTCATTACTATATTCCAAAACATCATTCCATCTGCCTCCATTAGTAACTCCAGATATGCGGTCTTGGTCTGCCTTCAGAGTCTTTAGATATGTCTAGGTGTATAAACCTAGCACTACCTTTTTGATTGACTCCAACACCAGTAAAACCATAATTTCTTGCTTTTGATAATATATCTAAGGCTTGCTTACCTCTTACGCCTATGTCTGCTGCTAATCCCAATGCGTGTGTGCCTGGTTTAGATTTCTTTGCTTCTATAGGATGATCTCCACATCTGTAACCAGATGTTATCTTGAATGGAAAACCGCAATCAGTTCTGAGCTTTTGTAGTTCATCTATAAGCTCATGCTCTATTTTGTTTTCTCCACAATGCTTACAAGCAAACTCTTCTAATGTAAAATTATCCCAACTCATTTTGCAACTCCTTTAGTTTTTTCAAAAGTTCTTAATCCACCAAGTCCCAACATACCCATTAGCACAGTCATTAGTGATCCCATGTCAAAGGATGGTAATACAAAAGAGACTCCAGCTGCTGAAAGTCCAAAGATAATAATAGGCTGTAGTAAAAAGTGGTATAGAAGGGCTACACCGCAAGTCCAGCCAACAAACGGCCTCCAGCCAGCAACAAATAAAGATTTATGACCAGCTTCAATTTTATTAATTTCCACTTGTGCCATATTCGCTTTATGTAATTCGGTTTTAAGTTCATGGTTTAGCTTAGCTTGCAAATCCTTGTCGGGTATTAATTTATTAACTATGTCGCTTACTGGGCCTATTAATTTATCAATCATTTTTTTCCTTTAGTTTTGATCTTTCTTATGTAAACTTAAAAAATATTCAGCATCTACTAATGCTAATGGTTTGCTTCTATTTCTTTTTATTATAACCAAAGGTTCGTAATCTTTACAGTTTTCTTGTGATTGTTCGTATGCTTTCCATACATTTACAGCTTCTTGATTTTTACATTCTATTGAGTAAGGAAACTGTTTGCGGGACTGAACGCCCATAATGACATCTTCTCCATTAGAACCCATAGGTCTTGACTCTAAGTCTTCTGGGTCAAAACCAAGTAATTCAATTAGCTTGTCTACCACCCATTGTTGCAAAGCTCTTCCTTTAGCTTTAGCAGATGATGGCTTCATTTTTTATTTTTCTTAACTTTCTTTTTTGGTGGTCTTCCAACTTTAGTTCCGTATGTTCCTTTTCCTTTTGGCATAATTGCTCCTATTTGATAGTATAAATACACAAAGGCTTTTCTTTGCCCTTAACTGTAATTGGTTTTAATAATTTTAACTCAAAACTACAATTTTTGGCAGTCTCTTTACCTATCAATATATCTACCCCCACTTCCTTAGTAGCTGATTCAAGTCTAGCCGCTGTATTTACTGGGTCGCCTATTGCAGTATAATCAAATCGTGTATCGCTTCCCATATTACCTACAATTGCCTTTCCTGTGTTTATGCCGATACCTATCTCTATTCCTAAGTTGGCTTTTGCCATATCTTGTTGTATTTTCTTCCCTGCTTGGATTGCTTTATTCTCATGCTCATCTAAATCTATAGGGGCTGAGAATATAGCCATCATTGCATCACCAATATACTTATCTACCATACCTCCAAATTCTTGTACTGCATTAGCTTGAATCGTTAAAGTCTTATTCATAATCTCAGTAACTTCTTCTGGCTCTAATCTTTCAGATAAAGATGTAAATCCGCGAACATCTGTAAACAAAAATGTGCAGTATCTTTTTTCACCACCAAGTTTTAATAACTCTGGATTATCTTGTAGTTTTTTAACTTGTCTTGGATCTAGGTAATGCTCAAACTGTTTTTTAATTTGTTGACGCAATTTATATTGTTTTTGGTAGTTAAAATAGAAGGCAATAGTAGAAGTTATGATCTGAGAGATAAAAGTCCATGAAAAATCAATCAAAACACCCTTTTGTATGCTAAAAGCTCCTGAGAGGCTTGTGGTGAAGAGTAAAATTACAACTATACCTAATCCATTAACTATATTGAGATAATTGATTGCAAGCCATGTCAGAGACACAAAAATTCCAAAAATCAAAATTTCTGCTGCCAAAGACCACTCTGGAATCCTTGGAGAGTTTTCTATAAGAATTGACTCGGATAATGCCGCTTGAATTTTATGAGGTTCTAGCAATCCTGCTGGAGTTGCAATTTGTGGCATGATTCCTGGAGCAGTAATCCCAAGAAAAACAAATTTACCAGCAACATCCATTTCTTTTAAATTGGTTTGTGGTGTGTCTACCCAACTTATCCATTTACGACCAAGGCTGTCTGTTTTGATTGGAGGCAATCCTCTTACACTTATTTCTTGTATACCAAGATTATTGGTTGTGATGATGTAAGTTTTTGCATCTACCAAACTTTTTAGCACTTCTATGCCAAAGGAGCTTACATATCCATCTGGAGTTTTTAATAGTAATGGTATTCTTCTGACTAGGTTGTCAATATCAGTGGGTGCAGCAGATATACCTTCTTGTATATAATTAGTTCTAAGGTTGTAAGTATTCTGTACTACACCCTTGGAAAGCATACCACCAACATCAGGGCCTTTGATGACTGTACCAACTGTTTTTGGGTATATTTGATTTGGGTATTCAAATGAAGCCAAAATAGATGTACCATATCTAAGAGACTCCGCAAAAAATATATCACCTCCAAACCTGTCTGGATGCGGAAAACTAACAACCCAACCCACTCCTATAGCACCTTTTTCAATAAGTTCTGCGTGTATGTTACCTAGTCTTTTTCTTGGTATAGGCCAACCGCCTTCATTGCCTATATCTTCTTCGGTTATGTTTAAAATAGTAAAGTACCCAGACGGCTTTGGCGTTTCTACCAAAGCATCAAAGACCTTTAATTTAAGTATCTCTGTAGGGGTGCTTTGAAAGACTAAGGGAAGTCCTAGTATTATAAGTATGGGTAATAATAGCTTGTTCATTAATTACTTTGGGTTATTTTAATAGTGCTGCCGTTACCACCATTTATTTTAATAATGTTTGAAGTCCCATCTTGTATAAAGATAACAGTATAAGACCCAGCTCCGTCTATATCCACTCTAGCTGTATCGCTTACGCTTCTTAGTAAAGTTAATGTTTGACCAGTTAGGAATGTGGTTATCTGAGTTTTTAGATCTTGACCCATCTTAGTACCCGTTATGTTGATTGATGTGGCATCTTGAGCCAACTGATCTTCTTCGTTTATTTCACCTAGAGCATCTATGACATCAAGCAAGTCTTCTAGGAAATTAACGTCTAAGTAGTTGATATCCAGTTCATTAAACTCTAAGTTATCTTCTTTTAAAAAATCCTCTTCTAAGAAGTCTTCGTCAAGACCATTAAAGTCTAGTATATTTTTCTTTTTAGTTTGTATGACTTCTTCTATGACTACCTCTTCTTTGGGAGGGCTAACAATAAGCATATTGTCTATAAGCTCTAAGGTTAGATCTAAGATTACTGGCTTGCTTGGAGCTTTTTCAAAGACATCTACAGTTGTAGCTTGGTATGGTTTGTTTAGGGTGACTGTACCCATAGCTGTGGTTACAAGTATTTCCCCAGAAGATACACCAAACTCATCTGGTAACAGAATCAAAAGCGACCTGCCTGTTTCGTCCACTGTTACCGTAAAGTCAGTTCCGCGTATTGCTATGTTTGCTGTAGGAGTTTTTAGATCAATGTTCTGTTTATCTATCTTGTTTAGACTACCAGTAATAAACCTAGCAGTGCCAAGACCAAAGGTAAGAGCCATCTTTGCTTTAGAGGGATCTGGGTCGTAGATGTATTCATCTATTATAAGTTGAGAATGTTCTGTTAGTTTTACTTGGGAGTCATCTAAGAACGTAATAGCCATACGACCATTTGACGTAACAGCCTCGTCGTTTTGTTGTATATTAAAAGACTCTGTTGCTTCATAGGACTTATCTCTTACAATTTGTGCCGAGCCATTAAGCTCAGATATGTTTCCTACTTCAACAGCTTGTTGTGGTTCCGCCATCGTTTTGAACGACACAGATAGTACCATTAGAGCCAGTAGAGTTAATCTGTAGCCAATCAGAAGCAAGAGTTGAAGACTGGATGATATTGAATGTTCTACTATTTCCTGTTTGGTCGAGATAGAAGTACCCACCTGCATATCCACTTCCTGTAAAGTTTACGTTGTTACTGTTACCATCAACATCTACATAGTTGGTAGCACCATCATAGTTTATATTAAAATCAAAAGTATTACCGTCACCGTTAATGATCCAGTCTAGGTCTGTGTTTGAAGCCAATGCTGTTGTTCCTAGGTCTAAAGTAAAAGTATTAGATGAGCCAGTGGCAACCACGTTTAAGTCTGAGCCATCTGCTCCAAAGGTATTATCTGGATCTATTTTAAGAGTGTAGTTATTATTATCGCCATCGAATTCAAAGAAGGCTGTAAGTGAGTCTGCATATACATCTGCTAGGAACTTGTTGGTGTTACCAATTTGGTTTACATCTAAGGTAAGGTTTCCGCCGTCAAAATCAGCAGCTGTCATTGTTCCAGCTATAGCTAATAATCCACCGATAATGTTTCCAGAGCCTAACTGCTCTAGGTCTATGTTTGCTGTTGCCCCAGCTTGGTCAATGTATATTTCGTTATCAGCTGCAAAAGCTGACATGCTAAATAACCCTATTAATATAAATTTTTTATTCATCAAGACTCCAATATTTTTTAATTGCACCTTCTTTTATTGTTTGTAAAACAGCGGTTTCTATTGCTGTTTGGAGTGCTATATTGATTGACTCGTTCCTGACTAACCCGTTTTCTATTTCAACTAGTTCGGTGCTGTCAGTAATAAAACGAAATATATCTTGATCGATAGATGCACTTAATATCGTTTTGGTTACTAATACTTCTAGTAACACTTTTCCCGTACTTACGGAAACTGTACGCAGAGAGATGGTGACTGTATCTTGCTTGTACTGCCTAGACATTCCTATGCCTAAGTATCTAGCACCAGCACCGCCACTCTTGACGTTACTTTCGTATGATATCACGCCACCTTGCATTATTAAACCAGCAAACATTAAAGGTTTCATTTTTCCTTTATCGCCGACCTCTTGCCTGGTGCTTCTTATGATTTGACGTTCTTTAGTTACAAAGTCCAAGCCAACTCTTTCAACCACTTCAAAGAAACCATCGTGATTAGATCCAGCGTGTTTTAAGGCTCTTATAAGGTAGGCATCTGGTGCTTGAGTTACCGCAGATGAAAAGGTTGCATAGTTGCTATTACTTCTACGTTGACCTGTTTGGTCTGTAAAACCACCACCATATATAGCTACTATTGGTTTCTTTGTATTGCCTATTTTGATGTTGGCTAGCTCTGGGAGGAGCAAAGAATCTATTGTTGCTTTTTCTATCTTTTGAAAAGGCGGTAGGTTGTTTTCTATGGGGTCTATTATTAAGGCGCAACTAGAAAGTAAAAGAACCGATAGGTAAAGTAATTTCTGTGATATTGCCATCTGGGTCTGTTATTTTAAGTGTTATTGTTATTCCATCAGAAGTATATTCTATCTTATTCCCTTCAAGTTCTATAGTGCCAGAGGTCTGTGCAGTATCACCAAATAAGTTATCCACAAGTTGTCTACTGAGCTGTGCATAAATCCTTGACTCTAAGTTTCTTATAAACCTAGCTAATGTAGTGTTTTCTGCATCTCTAGCTATTTGATCTTGCAAGGCTTTTATCTCTGCCTTAACGCTCATCTTTCTAGTGTACTCTTGAGACTCTACTGTTAGATAATGCGAGCTGGTATTGATGCCGTTAAATGCTGGGGACTTAAACTTGTGTACCATTTCATCTGCTGATAAAGACACACATATAAACAACAAGGCAAGCGCTAGTTGCCAGAACAATAGTACAATTAAACTAATCTTTCCTTTGGTCATCTCTATCCGCCTTTGCTATTTTATCTATGTTGATAAGCTGTGGAACACCTAGGATGGTTTTAATCATGGTGTCCTGTCTTATGATTTCATTGTCCAGAGATCTAACCCTGTCTATCAATGCTACTAAAATACCATGTTGTGAGTCAAGTTTACCGCCGAGTCTTTCTTCTAGGTTTCCTAATGATATATTAAGCTTATCGTCTAGAGTATCTAGCTTAGACTCCATGCCATCAATAATTCTGTTTATAAGTTTCCAAACAAACATACCTAGTCCTAAAGCCGCAGCAATAGGAAAACCAAGTTCGGTTATTACAGAAACTACATCCATAGTTTATTTTTTCTTAGCTGTCTTTGCTGCTTTATTAAAAGCTTTAGCTGTAGGTGCGCCTTTAGTTCCAGGCTTTCTCATCTTCTTGGTGTTGCCATTATTTAATCATATTTTGACGCAACATTCTTTACAATGTTTTGAAAATTATTTTGTTTAGACAAAACATCAGCGTCAGCTTCTACAGCATCATAATCAAAGTCCTGTGTTTTCAAAAATCCCTGCGGTATCTTCATAGATTTTTTTTGGCTTGCCAAGTTTTGTTGTTGTGTCAATTTTTCCATATCCATCTGCCACTCCTTCTTTTTTTAAAATATCATAAGTTTTGTTAGGTTTGCCTCTATAAAACTCAGCGGCCTCTTGGTTTATTAAGCGTCCCCTTTTTATAAATCTTTGATTCATTCTAACAAAAGCCAGATCAGGGTCTAACTCTGTTAATACTAGGTTTACTTTATATCCTTTCTTCTTTAAATTCAAGATTTCTTGTTTCATATATTCTGGGTTTCCGCCTATTCTTGGTATAACTAAGTTGTCACCCCTTGATGTAGCAACATCTAAAACATTGTTTGATAGTGTTTTTGATTCATGGTGGACAGCGTTTGCTCCTAGTCCTTTGGCATATTCAGGTATTATTTTTTTAGCCTCGTCAGAGTCTACTAATGTTGCGTTATTTTTTATAGCTATTGGGTTTGCTATTGCGCTTTTCCCCGCTGCTGGAGGACCTATCATAATAGTAGCCGTTTTATCTTTATTAGGATTTTTTTGCATCAAATTTTTAGGTATTTTTTTTCCAGTTTCCCTATACGCCATTTCTCTTGCATTTTTATACAAGTTATCTACAGCCTGTTCATAGCCAACAATATTTTTATTATTAAAAATAAATGGTCTATTTTTTGTATAAATATCAGTACCATAACCAGAAAAAGATTTTGTTTCTGGTATTTTTTTCATCACACCCTCTACTTCCATAATCGCTGGATGATTTAGTATTTTTTTTCTTTTTTGTGCGTTTGTTAATTTGGTATTTTGTAATATTAATTTTAGGTCATCAACTGGGGAAACTTTTAATAAACCCTTTGCAGCTTTAATAGGAGGAACAGCACTTAACGCAATATCTAAATTACTTTGTGGTACAAAGAAATCTTTTATGCCTCTGCCTAATTTTTGCATATTAGCCACAACAGGATCACGGCTTAACTGTTCTTGGTTTATTTTTTGCATTTCATAAGGGCTTATAGGCTCAATAGTGCTTTGCGGTATTTGATTGCTAGCTGGAAGATTCATAGTCCCAAGCATTTCTCGTAAATACTGTTCTCTAGTCATTATTTCTTCTTCCTAGGTCTGCCTCTTTTTTTAGGCACAGGCTTTGGGCCTACAAGGCTATCAACCCAGCTAACTATTTTGTTATAAATGTTTTTTATTTTATCCATTAGTGAATCATCCTTTCTTCTAAATGTATTATCTCAGAGTCTGTTGTTATTTCGCCACCTGACATTACAGACATAATTTTTAATGCAGATTCTTTATCTTTAGCTTTTATATCTTTTCCAACAAAAACCATGTCATCCATGATTACTTCAATATTAAATATTTTGTTGGGGTGGGACATTGTTTGTAAATAATCCTTGAGCTTGAGCTTTTGCATTTTGTCTCATTCCTTCTCTGTCTCTTTCCATGATAGCGTTAATTTCAGCGATATTGATTTGAGCGCCGTACTTAGCTTGTAGCTCTATAGCTTTAATTCTTAGCTGAGCTTCTTCAATATCTCTTTGTCTGTCGTCATCCATGATGATTTTCATTCTGTCTGTTTCAGCATCAATCATAGCTTTCTGTGCGCTGACCTGTGCTTTCATAGCTTCAGCCTGTGCAAGCATTTCTGCTGGGTCTGGCTTTGGAGGCTCTTGCGGTTGCGGTGGCATTGGAGGCACTTCTGAATTAACAAAAGATTGTGCATCTTGGAAACCAGCCATCTCTATCATTCTTGTTAGAGTATTAGCATATTGCTGCATAGACACTAAAGGATTCTGTGGCCCTAATGTTTGCATGATCTGTTCTTGTTTTGCCGCTAGACTTGTTAAGACTTGGAACTTCTCTTCGTCTGAAGATTTAGATATAGCTACGTTTACAACCATATCTTTATCAGCATCCCAGTATCTTGGATCTACTGGTATGAATTTTTCGTTTAGTCTAAATACGTCTTGAGCGTTTTGGTGCTTAACCACTAAGCTGTTGACTGTTTTAAACATAGCTTTTAGACCACCTTCAGCGAAGTGTCTACAGATAAGTTCTATTCTTCCTTGCGCGCCACTCATGGTAGCTGATACAGCTGAAGAGGTGCTTGACTGTAATGCGTCTGCGTTTAATCCAGCGCTAGCTTTAGATACACCAGTTCGGTTTTCTTTTGCTTCGTCTAGGTATCCTAGAACTGGGAAAGCTTCTTTACCAACAAAAGGTACTGCAAATGGTTGTACCATTCCTGGCGCTCTCATTCTAATCGGCTGACCGATATCTGTGTTTAGTACATCGTCTATATTTACTTGCCCTTCAACAACACCCATTCTTGGGAAAATTGAATGACCCAAGGAATCTAAAGTATCACGCATGATTTGTGACTTAGCTGCTTGGATTGGTTTTAAGTAATCAGCTGGGCATGAGCCTATAGCTGTGTGTGGTTCTGGGTCTGGACAGAACATACATATTGGTAGTTCATCCCATTGCTCTACGTTGATAATTTCTAAGCCGTTACCAGCTGTACATACTCTGATTCGCTCATCAATACCATCATCATCAAAATCATAAAACAAGTAATGTTCAACGTATAAAACATCTTTTCCGCCAGCATCGTTTCTGTCTGGGTAGACCATATTGTCAAATGGGTTTCTAGCTTCTTGCTCTTCAAAACTTTCTGGGTCTAGCGCGCTTCCGCCGTAGCCTGCGTACTGTTCCATTTCCTCTTCGTCATAACCCATAGCAACCAAATCAGAAACTGACTTAATCATTCTGTGTGCAACGTAAGAAGCAGTTTCTATGTTTCGCGCGTGTCTGGAAATAAGTATTTCTTCTGGTGGTACTGACTCTATGCAGACCTGATCTTTAGGTTTGATTCTTCTTATTGTTAGGTCGTAGCTAGTTGGTATTTCTTGGACAAATTCTTCGCCAGTCATAGGGTCAACATTAACGATAGTTTCGTTAGTGACTGACTCTTCTACAACCTCTACGTTCTTATCCATGATTAATGCTTGGTAAGATTGCGGGTCAATGTTGGTATATTCATGGGTGCTAGCAGTAATACTGTCATCCCAGAAAACTTTTACAAAACCAGTCTTTCTTACTAGTGCATCTTTAAAAACGTCATACAAAACCTGAAATCCAGGGTTTTTTTGCTGGATTATGTAGTTAATATAGTCTGTTTGTTGCTTGGCAACCTCTATATCTTCTGGGCCTTTTGGCACGAATTCCACGATTTTTTTAGTACCAAAGAAGGTACGCATGATAGATGGAAGCATAAAGAGTACGCTTTCTCTAACATCAGTAGAAACAAACTCTGACTGCATAGAGCTAGTACCTTCTGGTTCGTTACCAAGGTAATATTCTGTGGATTCAGCTCTTTCTGCGCCGACCTGGTGGATAAAATCTTTAGCATCATCCATCTCGGACTTAATAACGCCGACTAAATTTTCCATGTCTTGCTCGCCTTCAAGAGACTTTATGATTGCTTCTTCTATTTTTTTGCCATCCTTTATCATACGATTATCCTAT
>Ga0307984_1001251_pt1 | contig 10712 bp, 7 predicted proteins | sample EllFjometageno78_FD_203169 | JGI IMG/M metagenome (GOLD analysis project Ga0307984, IMG submission 203169) | Marine microbial communities from Ellis Fjord, Antarctic Ocean - #78 | ecosystem: Environmental > Aquatic > Marine > Unclassified | place: Southern Ocean | collected 2014-10-09 | reverse complement strand
AATTTGATGGTGCTTTTACTGAATGTGAAATTCCTTGTTGTGCAAAAATATCGCTTATTTTCCCTATCGCGATTACGGGGCTTCCACTTGCTTGAACAGCATCGAGTAGGGTGGGAGCGTGAGGTGGGGTAGTTAGATCTTTTCTATTTGGGGTTCTTTGAAAATCATTACGGGTATTCCCAACAAATGGACGAGCGATCACACGTCCTATATTTAATGGGTCAACAAGTTTCCTCGCAACATCACATAAATCGTAAAGGTTTTGTAGACCGAAGTGTTCTTCATGTGCTGCAATTTGGAATACTGAATCTGCAGAAGTGTAACATATGGGTTTGCCGGAGCGAATGTGCTCTTCTCCAAATTCTTGAATCACCTGGGTGCCAGAAGCGTGACAATTTGCCAATGTCCCCTTCAATTTGCCCTTCTTGATCAGTTCGTGAAGCAAGTTTTCAGGAAAACACGGATTTATATTTGGAAACAACCCCCACTCAAAGGGTACAGGTAGCCCACAAATCTCCCAATGTCCACTGGGCGTATCTTTTCCTACACTGACTTCTTGCGCAAATCCATATGCGCCCTCAATGGTTGTATTGTCATCGATGGGCAATGCTTTATTTCTGCTGTTTTTTGCAGCTTCTGCCAAGCCCCATCGTTGTAGGTTGGGTATTCGTAATCGCCCCCGTCTAAATTCGTTGTCGGCTTTTCCTTGACTGCAATATTCAGCAATGTGGCCCAAAGTGTCTGCACCGGTGTCGCCATATTTGTCAGCATCTTGACTGGCCCCTATTCCTAGAGAATCAAGAACGATAACAACAGCCCTGGGTTTTGACATTTTGAGAAAATATTAACTTGGGTTTGGAGTTAAGATGTCATAGATCAAACCGGGTTCAATGTCTGAATCAGACACAGGAGATGACATATCCTCAGTGATATTAATTGCTTGAGAAAGTTCTTTCTTGAGGAAATCAATGTCATTTAAATTGCGAACTTGAGCGATCGCTAGAGGGTCTCCCACGTTGACGTATTGGCCAATTTGGACGACTTCCGAAAGCCCTATGCTGTGGTCGATTGTGTCGCTTGATTTGACGCGTCCTGCTTTTAAGGAGACCAAACTAAGTCCTATTTCCCGCACGTCCATACCTGTGATATACCCTGATTTATTTGCTGGAATCGCTTGAACTATAGGGGGGGGGGCAAGGTGAATCAGTGGGTTTTTTAAGATATCTCCTGGCCCACCCAGTGAACGCACCATCTTTGCAAAGATCTCCGCGGCCTTACCGCTATTAAGAGCGACTTCTGCTTTTAAATACGCTGCACTCAAATCAGATTCTATCCCACTTATTTGGACCATGTGAGCAGCGAGCTCGAGTGTCAGTTTTAACAATCTTGGATTCGCTTTGTTTGGTGAGGTTAGAAACTCAATGCATTCCAAAATTTCGACTGAATTTCCGACATTGTTTCCCAAAACAGAATTCATATCTGTGATGAGACATCTCGTGGGAACGCCTGCTCCACTTGCGACATCGACGATGCTTCTTCCGACTTCATGCGCCATTTCTCGCGTCGAACAAAAGGCGCCATTGCCCGTTTTAACATCCATGACCAATGCATCCAGTCCTGCGGCGAGTTTCTTTGACAAAATAGAGGCAGTAATCAATCCCACCGATTCGATCGTTGCAGTAACATCTCGTATAGAATATAGACGTTGGTCGGCTGGGGCGAGCTGTGCGGTTTGGCCTATAATAGCGCAACCTACACCAGAGACGGTGTCACGAAACAGACCCTCACTAGGCATTACATTGTAGCCTGGTATGCTTTCTAGTTTATCTAACGTCCCGCCCGTGTGACCCAAACCTCGCCCAGAGATCATAGGTACGTATGCCCCGCAAGCGGCAACGATAGGAGCGAGCATTAAACTCACTTTGTCCCCCACACCGCCTGAAGAGTGTTTGTCAACAACAGGACCATTCAGGTTTAAATCATCCCACTTCAGAACCTTCCCGGAATTCATCATGTGTTTCGTCAGGCTCACACGCTCATCCATGTCCAACCCCTTGATGACAACAGCCATCGCAAAGGCTCCTATTTGAGCATCAGTGAAATTTAAATCACAGATCCCACTGACGATATACGCGATCTCTGCGTCGTTGAGTTTCTTCCCATCGCGCTTTTTCCGGATCAGCTCTTGTGGTAGGTATCTAGTCCCCATACGGCGTCCAAATATTTTTAACATGCGTCGCTTTTCTTAAAAACTCGGTTCCTTCGCCTGAGTTGATGTCTAGCCAATCTCTGTCGTTATTCTCATGACACCAAGTGCGTTTGAGATTTTCAACACTTATAGATTCAATGTTTTTATTTAAATCACTGTCGCCCCAACACCAAATAGATTCAACTTCTCCATGTCCAGCCAAATGTGAGGAAAGTTCCTTCTTATCTCCAGTTATAATATTGATTACTCCCCCAGGAATGTCAGATGTTTCCATCACCGAAACCAATTCGAGAACGATATTTTGATACTGTTCCCCAGGGATGTACACTACCCTGTTGCCCATGGCTATGGCAGGAGCAATTAGAGAAATAGCAGCCAGCAAAGGTTGGTGGTCTGGAGCGACCAAGCCGATAATGCCTATCGGTTCTGGAAGTGCAAGTGTAACCCCCCGGTATGGAGCATCATGAGCAGCTCCATCGAATTTGTCTGCCCAAGCAGCGTAACTGAATATTCTCGAAATAGTTGCATTAAATTCTGCTGTAGCTTCGGGTTTTTTGACACCACATGTTTCCATCAATCGTTTGATGAATTCGTCTTTTCGAACCGTTAGATTTTCCGCGAAAAAGTACAAAACTTGTGCCCTTAAATGTGCGGTCTTTGAAGCCCACCCATTTGCTTTCCTTGCTGCCTCGACGGCATTGCGAATATCTTTTCTATTTCCTTGGCCTACCCAAGCGGAAATTGAGCCGTCAAAATTGAGCGCGGGGATACTGTTTCCGCCATCAGGTCGGACTTGTTTTCCTCCGATATAAAACTTCAAAGTGCGGTCAATTTCGGAGGAAGTTGAATTTTGAACGTTCGATATTGAGGATGCCTTATTCACAGACGCCCCTTTTGTTGTTTTGTACTTTAATTGTATGGGCTTGAGGTATTCATAAAGTCCTTCTTTTCCTCCCTCTCGTCCAAACCCTGATTCCTTTACGCCTCCAAATCCACAGGCGGCATCAAATTTATTGTGACAGTTAATCCATACCACACCTGCAATAAGTGCAGGCGCTACGTGCATCGCTCGATTGATGTTTTCACTCCAGACACTTGCAGAAAGCCCGTACCTGGTATTGTTTGCCAGTTGAATCGCTTCGGGTTGTGTCCGGAAACTCATAATGACCAAAACAGGTCCGAAAATTTCTTCTTGAACCAAAGGATGTGATGAGTCCACATCTGTAATGATACTTGGTGGGTAGTAGTTTTTACTAGAATCGGGTTTTTCGCATTGAAATAGATTTCCTCCAGATTTCAATCCACTTTTTACCAAATGTGATACTTGCTCGAATTGTTTGTCACTGACCAAACTCCCTACATCAATTGACTTATCTAACGGAGTTCCAAAACGGAGCGTCTCCATTCGTTTCTTAATTTTTGCAACAAGCTTTTTTTCTACACTTGCTTGAATCAAAAGTCTTGACCCGGCACAGCAGACTTCCCCTTGGTTGTACCAAATCGCATCTACAATACCTTCTACCACAGAGTCTAGATCAGCGTCGTCAAATACGACAAAGGCCGATTTGCCTCCCAATTCTAAGGTGAGTTTTTTACTTTGGCCAGCCGTCGATTTACGAATGGCTCTACCCACAGCAGTCGAACCTGTAAACGCCACTTTATTGACATTTGGATGCGCTGAAAGTGTCGCCCCAGTATTTCCGGCTCCGTTTATAATATTGATCACCCCTTTTGGAACACCTGCTTCTGTGCAAAGTTGCGCAAAAAACATGGCTGTAAGTGGCGTAGATTCTGCCGGTTTCAGCACAATAGAATTCCCCATTGCGATGGCAGGAGCGATCTTCCATGCAAGCATTAAAAATGGAAAATTCCAAGGAATGATTTGAGCGACTACGCCAACGGGTTCTTGACCTGCGAGTTCTGATTCCTGTAATTGAGCCCACCCTGCGTGATAGTAAAAGTGTCTTATTGCGAGCGGGATATCTGAATCTCGGCTTTCTCGAATGGGCTTTCCATTGTCTAACGTTTCGAGCACAGAAATAACTCGCGCATGCTTTTGAATGAGTCTCGCAAGGGCATATAAAACTTTCGCCCTGGCATGTCCGCCAGCTTTGTACCACGACTTCTGTGATTTCGAAGCAGCAGTGACAGCCAAATCAACTGTTTTGTCATCGGCAACTTCAATTGCTGCCAGAACACTAGAATCCGCAGGATTTGTGACTTTTATTTGGTCCGCATTTTTCTGAAAAAGAAATTCGCCCCCTATAAATTGGCCAAACTTTCTCCCATTCGACTCAAGCCATTCCATAGCCTCCTTGTCACTTTCTAGGGCTTGACTGTATTCTAGTTCTTCGATAGATTTAGATAATTTCATGATTTCTATGCTATAGGATGGCGATATGCAGCGGAGTAATATCCACTAGAATAATGGTCAAGTTGACGTTCAATATCCCCCAAAAGACTTGATGCACCAAACCTAAACAAATCAGGCTCTAACCATCTTCTTCCAAGTTCTTCTTGCATCATCGTCATAAATTGTAATGCAGTCTTTGTGTCACTGATACCTCCCGCCGGTTTAAAGCCGACCATGTAGCCCGTCGACTCATAATATTCTCGAATCATTCTTACCATGACAAGTGAAACAGGAAGTGTCGCGTTCGTGGGTTCTTTTCCCGTAGAGGTCTTGATGAAATCTGCCCCAGCCATCATACATACTTGTGATGCTTTTGCAATCGTACTTAGGTTTCCCAATTCACCTGTCGCGAGTATTGTTTTTAAATGTGCCTCACCACAAGCTTCACGAAACATTCTCACCTCGTGATAAAGTTCCTCCCATTTACCCTCCAGAACCAACCTTCTGCTTATGACAATGTCAATTTCATCTGCACCTTGATCAACGGAGTATTTTATTTCTTCTATTCTTAACGGAAGTGGAGAAAGTCCAGCGGGAAACCCGGTAGATACTGCGGCCAAATGAACGCCTGTCCCTTTTAATACTTTTGCTGCACCAGAGATCATTTCGTGGTATACACATACTGCAGCGGTCGAAATATTTAACGTTTCTAATTCAAGTTTCTTCAGTAACTGTTCATTCACTGGATGAATCGCTTTTCTGCACAACCGTCTTACACGATCGTTAGTGTCGTCACCGGCCAATGTTGTGAGGTCTATTAAGCTTATGACCTTGATGAGCCAAGCTGCTTGTTTGTCCTTTTTTATACTTCTGCGAGTCCCATAGCTCGCGCAACGTTGCTCTACTGCGCTCCTGTTTATTTGGATGTCGCAAAACCTCTCCAACTGAAAGTCAGTGCCTGGATTTCGGGGAAGAATAGGTTTGGTCTTGTTACTGCTCATCAGAAAAAGAATTCAAATATGTAATAAGGATTTCTCTAATAGAATCCTCTGCCATTTTTGCAACACGAATCGTTTGATCGTGGCTTAGCGCAGAAGCACTACTGCCAGCAGCGAGGTTCGTGATGATTGACAATGCACACAGAGGTATTTGCGAGTGCCTTGCAACGATGACTTCAGGAACGGTTGACATACCGACAGCGTCTACACCTAAAATCTTCAAAGCATTGATCTCGGCTGGTGTTTCAAACTGGGGTCCGCAGCACCATGCATACACACCTTCGTTGAGTTTGATGTTGTTTTTTTTTGCCGCTTGGCGCATGATATTCGATAAGTCTGTATCATATGCGTTCGTCATATCGACGAACCGGTCACGTTCAGTATATCCAAATAAAGGAGATACCCCAGTCATATTTACGTGGTCTGTAATCAACATTATTTCACCTGGAGATGCGTCTTTGTCGATTGTTCCGGCAGCATTTGTGATGACCAGAGATTGACAACCGATTTCCTTCAAGGTCTTTATTGCAACTGCCATAGCGTCAGCCTTCCCCTCTTCATAATAATGTGCTCTGCCTTGAAGTACAGCGACCTTTGTGCGCCCGATAAGGCCCAAAATTAATTGTCCAGCATGGCCTCCAACGCCGGCTTTTGGGAATCCTGGAAGCTCCTTAAAAGAGGTTTTTGAAATGACCTCAACACTGTCTGCAAAGGTTCCCAGACCTGAGCCCAAAACCAATCCGATCTGTGGATTGAAGTCAGGAGATTTTTCAAGAATAAGATCAGCGCAGAATGAGACTTGATTTTTCATGGAAAATCTAAGGTACGCAGTAGATTTTACAACTTACTCAGCTTTGAGTAAGTTATCAACGTCTGTAAGTGATTCTACAGGCAACTTACACGCGCCCTCTTGGCAAACGAAGTATCTGGCTGGACCCGAGTCGAAGTATTTCCCCTCCATCCATTTTGGTTGATCGGGGCTGCTAAATCCTCCAGCGAGAATAACCTGAGGATAGAAACTGGAATCGAGAGCTTTACGTGCTTCTTGCATGTCATCTGTATTAGATGCTGAAATCGCAAGTTCATGAAAAGGACTTGTACGCCAAAGAAGAACAGAAGCCCACCCTGTTGCTCTACGGATATTGTTGGAATTCTCCCAGGCTGAGATAAGCATTCTGTCACTGCGTTCTATCCAGTCGAACTTGCTGTCGTATCTGCCTAGTCTGAAAAGGTTGCGAGCCATGGACGAGCCGGATGCGGGGATCACACTGTCGTCATTTTCTTGTTTTCTAGCGAACAATCCATCCATGTTTTCTGATGTATACCAAAACAAGCCTGTTTCTGTATCGTAAAATTGATCGAAACTTACATGTGTCAATTCACGGGCCTCATTCAGCCAGCGAGGATCAAATGTAACCTCGTATAAATCGAGGCAAGCAGCAATCGCAAAGCTATAGTCCTCCAGAAAACCGTCAATATGCGCCCCTACCTTTGAGTGGTAAACATGGAATAATGTGCCATCAGCTTTTTTGGCTGTATTCAAAATAAATTCCATTCCCTCCTCAGCTCTAATTAGATGTGAGGCGTCATCAAAAGCTCTATAAGATGCACATAGTCCAGAGACGGTGAGCGCAGTCCAAGAGGTAAGAACTTTGTCATCAAGACCAGGTTTTACTCTTGGTTCGTGTGTTGCTTTACCAGATGAATTCTTTCCGTCTCTATAAAAAGCAAGGGTTTTATTTATGGATGACAGTCTCTCTCGAAATTCAGGCAATGACAACCCCGCTTTTTCTGCCAGAATCTCATCAGAATCCCATTTCATCAGGATGTTATTTCCGTGCTCCCAGTTCGATCTCTGATCGATATCATATGCGATCATCACGAGATTCAAATCGTCAGATGTAAGTACCTCTGCGAGCTCCGCTTGAGACCAAACATAGTATTTCCCTTCGACTCCATCGCTATCTGCATCTAACGCAGAGAGAAAGCCCCCTGATGGGTCGTCAAGTTCTTTCAGGATAAAATCGATGATTCCGTAGCACACATCTTTATATCGGGGTTCTTTAAAACTTTGCCATGCATGCGCATAGGTTGATAAAAGCTGAGCATTGTCATAAAGCATCTTTTCGAAATGTGGAACCATCCAATCCGAGTCTGTACTGTATCGTGCAAATCCTCCACCAGCTTGATCGTAGATTCCTCCTCTCGACATCATGTCTAATGTGAGCTGAACCTGTCTGAGAACATCTATGTCACCACGTTCGGTTCCATAATGAAGCAGGAAATCTAGGTTTGTTGGAATTGGAAATTTCGGAGCTCCATTCGACAGACCTCGTTGTCGGTCAAATTGCAATCTCCAAGAGTCTACTCTAGAATCTATATCGGCTCCATATTTATTCCTTTCAGACTTAGGCCAAGGCCTCCCCTCGGCATCTTTCGCCAGTCCATCCTTGTCGGCAATGATTAAATCAGAAGAAATGACTCCTTGAGTTAGTTTTCCGGCATATTCTTCCATCCTCTCTGGATTGCTTTTCTTCAAGGCAATCAAACTCTCGAGTTGTTGAATAAACTGATCTCGGGGAAAATAGGTGCCTCCGAAAACAGGCCTGCCGTCAGGCAAAGCGATACAATTTAATGGCCATCCTCCTCGCTTGGTCATTAACTGAACAGCATTCATATAAATTTGATCTACATCCGGGCGCTCCTCCCTGTCGACTTTGATGCTCACAAAATGTTCATTAATGAACTCCGCGGCTTCTTCATTTTCAAAGGTTTCATGCTCCATGACATGGCACCAATGACACGCGCTATAGCCTATGCTTATGAAGATTAATTTATCCTCAGCCTTCGCTTTTTCAAATGCTTCATTGCCCCAAGGCAACCAATCCACGGGGTTGTGAGCATGTTGTTGTAAATACGGACTCGAAGAATGAATGAGTGAATTTGTGTGTGTCGTGTCGCTCATCGTGTCAGTTCGGGGAGTAATTAATGGTCCACATGAGCCAAGAGAAGACAATCCGGAAATGGCTAGAACAGAAAGAACAATTCGCATCAGAACCTTGCGCGGCCTCTTTTGTTATATCCCCGCGGTTTGTTTTTTCTTCTTGGCGCTTTCCAGCCATTCTTCTTTCTTTTCTTACTGTAGTTACGTCTACTGAAACTACTTTGATATTTTATTATCCTAGAAATAGAAACCTGAAGGGTCCCGTAGGCATCATTGCGACCGGGGTTGCCTCGGGGACTGTTGAAGGATTCCGAGTACTGATGATTTTGAATGTAGCTTTCAGGTTCGGATATTCCAAGGGTATTGATTAGATCTAAATGCGTGGGACTGCTTAGGATTCTCCCAATGTCGGTAAGTGTTTCGGGATCAGCATATGTCGTACTCACATCGTCAATGTAATCGGTGAATGTCAAAGACCACACCATCTCAAGTGCCAATCTCCAGTTTTTATTTAGGGTAAATGCAGCTCCAATTCCCATAGGAATGGCCACGCTTGATTTGGCGTATGCAACTCCCTCAGTTTGATGGTCTCTCAAATCATACCACATGTTGTAATCAAAACTAGCAGGATCTGTAGTGATTAACCCTTCGCTATATTGGTATTCAGCGGCTTCTTGTGTAATTCTTGCTTGCGGATTATGCCTGAAATAGCTGAGTCCAGCAATTCCGTAAAGTTCACCACTTACATTTCGCCGAAATTGATAGGGGAGCAAATTTGGCCTAGACCAAACAATTCCTTGCACCCTCACAGAACCCTCGTAAATTCTATTTCTAAAATGAGCATTTCTTGCAACTCGATCTTTATTTATCGTAGCAAAATCTGTATCCTCCATGAAAACAGTTCCAAAACTACCCTTCACTGAGATAATGTTGTTAAAACGATAGCGCGCAAAAACATGAGAAGAGAATTTGGTTTGGTCTATGTGAAGATCAAAAATCAAATCACGCCGAGTCAACTCTTCTCCACCGATGTCGCCTAAATAATGACCTGTCCCTACCGCAACACCAACATCCCAGCGATATTGTCCATGCATGGAGGTGACCCCTATAAAAAGGGTTGCAACTAATATGAATAGCTTGTTAATACTCATTTGTTATTTTACTCGTCGAAGTATATAACGTGTACAGTAGATGCCGTTAGATGAATCCACCACTGGTGATTGCACGCCTGTATTCACAAATGCGAGCTCCCAACCATCCTCGCTTAATGCGTTAAGTTTCTCGGTTACACTCTGGTCATTGTTGAATATGTTTTCCATTTTAATGCCCACCACACTATATAGATTCTTGATTTTCTGCTCGTCAAGTGATCCCGATCCATTGTCTAAGAGCATTCTGCTACGCCCCATCCCACCTGGTACAATAGATTCAATTGTTGTGAATGTTTGATACTCGTAACTAGGTGCTGGAGTATTAAATGCAAAAATCGTGGAGATCACTAAAGCAGCTGCTCCGGTTGCTAAAATAATATTCGAGAGTTTTTTCATTTAGCCAATTTAGTGTTAAGTGAGTTAATACACGTACCTGTTGCTACCTTTGATACCTAAATAAAATAAAACATGCCACTAAGCTCAAAAGATCCATCTATTTCTTCGCTCATCTTAAAGGAACGTATACGCCAAACCGAAGGTGCTGAACTTATTGCCTCGGAGAACTATACCAGCGATGTTGTCATGGAAGCTCAAGGTTCAATACTTACAAATAAGTACGCTGAGGGCTTGCCACGAAAACGCTATTATGGAGGTTGTGAATTTGTAGATGAAATTGAACAGTTAGCCATAGATAGAGTATGCGAGCTTTTTGGAGCAACGTGGGCAAACGTTCAACCTCATTCAGGTGCTTCGGCAAATGCTGCGGTGATGCTCGCTTGTCTTTCACCTGGAGATAAAATATTGGGCTTCGATCTATCTCATGGTGGCCATTTAACGCATGGTTCCCCTGTTAACTTTAGTGGGAAGTTGTACAATCCTGTTTTTTACGGAGTAGAAGAAGAGACAGGACGTGTTGATATGGATAAAGTTGAAGAGGTTGCCAAACGCGAAAACCCAAAGATGATTATTTGTGGAGCGTCTGCCTATGCACGTGACTGGGATTATCCTCGCTTCAGAGAAATAGCTGACAGTGTAGGAGCCATTTTGCTCGCAGATA
>Ga0307984_1001249_pt1 | contig 10719 bp, 9 predicted proteins | sample EllFjometageno78_FD_203169 | JGI IMG/M metagenome (GOLD analysis project Ga0307984, IMG submission 203169) | Marine microbial communities from Ellis Fjord, Antarctic Ocean - #78 | ecosystem: Environmental > Aquatic > Marine > Unclassified | place: Southern Ocean | collected 2014-10-09 | reverse complement strand
GACTTGCCTGAGATATTACTAGACTCTTGTGGAACAACAGCAATCGTAATGCTATTGATTGGTGCCTCTATGAGTATGTCATGGGTAATGTCCTATGAGAATATTCCTCAAAACATCTCTGAAGTATTATTAGGTATTAGTGACAACAAGATTATCATTTTATTGATCATCAACTTATTATTATTGTGTGTTGGGATCTTTATGGACATGACTCCAGCAGTATTGATATTTACTCCTATCTTTTTACCTATTATTGAAAAATTAGGAATGGATCCTGTACAGTTTGGAATCATAATGGTGCTAAACCTCTGTGTTGGACTCTGTACTCCTCCTGTAGGATCTGTACTCTTTGTGGGAGTAGGAATTGCAAATACAACTATTGAAAAAGTTGTAAAACCATTATTGCCACTCTTTTTAGCAATGATATTAGCGCTGATGCTAATTACCTTCGTACCCGCAATTAGTATGTGGTTGCCTGGTTTGTTTGGGTTGTAAATTAAGATAGACCTAAACAAAAACTCTAAAATAAAAAGCAAATGACTTACATTTCTGTAAGAACTTTGCTTTTTCTAATCTGCTGTTATTTCTTAAGAAACAAGAAACAAGAAACAAGAAACAAGAAACAGGGACTAATTTTCTTTTAGATAAAAGAGATCTTGTTTATTGCGCATCAGCAGTAGTGGTATTTGCTATAGGTTAAACTCCTGGAGCAGGAACACTGATTCCTAAAGTATCTCCTCTTTGTGTATCCGCACCATAATAATACAAAGGCCATCCTTTATAAGTTGTTTGCTTTACGCCATATTCTCTTGTAATTGACTCAAAAGCAGAAGTTTATAAACCATTTTCAGAGGTAAGGTCTTTGGCATAAAATAGAGGCCATGCATCTGCACATATATCTACGCATAAAGAAGCTCCTTTGACATCTTTTGAAAAGAAATAAAGAGACATTTCTTCTCCGTTTGTAAGAAAACTACCGAGTGCTGTGTCGTTAGCAAATTGTGCGTCGTTAGTACTAGGAGTAACTTCCGTGTCTTCTAGGGAGTCTCAATCATTATTGTTACAACTAAATAATAATGGAATTGAAGCAAATACTAATAAAATTAATTTTTTCATTTTTTTATCTATTTTAGATTATGCTACAAAGATGGGTCAACAAAGACCTTAGAAGCAAAACAACCTTTGTGAGAGGGAAAAAAAGAGGTTAAAAAGGAAAAAAAGGAATTGAATATATATAGGGTTTTAAGTAAACGTCAAATATAGCAGTGATTGTTTTAAAATTCGGTTGCTATAAATAAAAACAGGTTGTCTTGTGCTGATAAAATATTTCAATCTGCTTCGGTATTGTCATTATTTTACATAAATAAGTGTTTATGGTGTATTAGATAATAATAGGTGTATTCAGGAGAATAAAAAATATTTAAATTATTTTTTATTCTTACTGCTAAATTTAAATTATTAGTTATATTTGCACTCGCAAAACAGCAATGTGTTGCAAAAATAAAACTCCTCCTTAGCTCAGTTGGTTAGAGCATCTGACTGTTAATCAGAGGGTCCTTGGTTCGAGCCCAAGAGGAGGAGCAAAAGCGCAAAGAGTTACACGAAAGTGTAGCTCTTTTTTGGTTTGTAGGAAGTTTTGGTTGAGAAGTATATCAGGAATCAACTCAAAAACTGTAGTTTTTACTTCTAGATAAGAAAACCTATTTGGAATCCTTATATTTACAGCTTAATTGAGTAGTTATACATGAAGGAGAAAATTTCTATAACAGGGTTGTCATCCATTTCAAGTCTAGGAAGTAAATCTGATCAAATTTGGGCGAATTATCTAAAAGGCAAAAATTTTTTAACAGTAAAAAAGTTTGATAAATTTGATGCTTATGTCGGTGCTATTTCTGAAAATGTCAACAAAGAAATCGAAAATCTTAGAAACTCTGACACAAAGTATAAAAAATTAGACCGCTCTGTTTTATTAGCGATATATACTTCTAGAAATGCTTTGAGTCAAGTAGATTGGGATACTGAATTTGGTGTAAATATAGGCTCATCTAGAGGTGCAACTAACTTGTTTGAAAAGTTTTACGACTCCTTTAAGGATAACGAATTTGGAATTACTGAAACGCTTACTTCACCTACAACAACTCTTGGTAATATTGCTTCATGGGTAGCTCAAGATTTACAAACGAATGGACCAGCGATAAGTCATTCTATAACATGTTCTACAGCTTTACATGCTGTTTTAAACGGAATTGCTTGGATTCGTTCAGGGATGTCTAAAACATTTTTAGTAGGAGGAAGCGAAGCCGCAAATACAGCTTTTACGATTGCACAAATGAAGGCTTTAAAAATATATACTCCCCTAAGTACAGACGAAGAATTTCCTTGTAAATCCTTAGATTTTGACAAAAAGCTCAATACAATGGTCATTGGTGAAGGAGCTGTTTCTATCTGTTTAGAAAAGGGAATTCATGAAAAAGCACTAGCAATTATAGAAGGAATAGGCTATGCGACTGAAGAATTAAAACATAGTATTTCTATTTCAAGAGCAGCAGTTTGTTTTCAAAAGTCTATGAAAATGGCTTTGAAAGATGCTAATTTGGAAACGGTTGATGCGATAGTTATGCATGCCCCTGGAACACTAAAAGGAGATCTTTCAGAGTACAAAGCGATAGAAGCTATTTTTGGTGAAAAAACTCCAGCGTTGACTTCAAACAAATGGAAAATAGGACATACCTTAGGAACTTCAGGAGTTTTAAGTATTGAGTTGGCTATTTTAATGTTGCAACACCAACAATTTATCACTGTTCCTTTTAGCAAACATTCCATAGCACCAAAAAAGTTAAACACGATCTTAGTTAATTCGGTTGGATTTGGCGGAAATGCAGTGAGTATTTTGTTGAGTTCTAAATAAGAGCTTTACCGCTAATTATGATGTAAGTCATAATTATAACAATATTATTACGTACTTTTGAACCTTTAAATTTAGCAAAATTATGAGTGAAGTAAGACATAATTGGACGAAAGAAGAAATTCTTGATATATATAATAAACCATTGATGGAGTTGTTGTTTGAAGCAGCTCAAATACATAGAGAGCACCACGACCCTAATGCGGTTCAGGTATCGACTTTATTGTCAATTAAAACAGGAGGATGTTCTGAAGATTGTGGTTATTGTCCACAAGCAGCAAGATATCATACAGATATTGATGGTAATGATTTGATGCCAGTACAACAAGTAAAAGCACAAGCTTTAAGAGCAAAAGCAAGTGGTTCTTCAAGGGTTTGTATGGGCGCTTCTTGGCGTAATGTAAAAGATGGGCCAGAATTTGACGAAGTGTTAGAAATGGTTCGTACCATTAATAAATTGGACATGGAAGTATGCTGTACTTTAGGTATGGTTACAGAAAATCAAGCACAGCGTTTGGCAGAAGCAGGCCTGTATGCTTACAATCACAATTTAGATTCTTCTGAAGAATATTATAAAAAAGTAATTTCTACAAGAGGGTATCAAGACAGATTGGATACGATTGGAAACGTTCGTAAAACAAACGTTACCGTATGTTCAGGAGGAATTATTGGAATGGGTGAAACAATTGCTGACAGAGCAGGAATGTTAGTTGCTTTGTCTACGTTAAATCCACAACCAGAATCTACACCAATCAATGCATTGGTTGCTGTTGAAGGAACTCCTTTAGAAGAGCAAAAGCCAGTTGAAATTTGGGAAATGATTCGTATGGTAGCCGCAACTAGAATTGTAATGCCAGAGACACAAGTACGTCTATCAGCAGGTAGAACTCAAATGAGTCAAGAGGGTCAAGCAATGTGTTTCTTTGCAGGAGCAAATTCTATTTTTGCAGGAGATAAATTATTGACGACTCCAAACCCTGATGTAGGTGAGGATATGAAATTGTTTAAAAAATTAGGTTTAAATGCGATGAAACCTTTTACTAAAAAGGTACAGCCTAAAACCATAGAGTCTGAAGATTCTCAGTTAGCTGCAAAAGGAGAAAATCCAAAATGGACACGTCCAGAGCATAAAATTGAAAGAAACGAAGCTGCTAAAGCAAGTGCTAAAGAAATTAGAGCTGAGTTAAAAGAGAACTAATTCTTAAGTAGATCCTACATATAAAACCTTCACAACTCAAATTGTGAAGGTTTTTTTGTGTTCATTTTTTATTTTATGGCTTTGTATAAGTGTCATTTTGAGTAGAATTGACGAAATATAATGCAATCAATTTTGTGTCGAGAAATAGACAACACTTGATGATTAGTATAAAAAGTTCTCTAAAAAAGAATTATAAAATTTTTATTTCCCATCACGTACTATAAATGATTTGATTAAATTTACGTTGAATTAAACAGAATAATGATGAAAAAAATTATAGCCCTTTCTTTAACGATACTATGCTTTTTAGGGAGTTGTAAAGACTCAGGAAAAACAAAATCGACAGATGAAAAAATACCATACGAAGATGTAATTAACAGTGCCAAAGTAGAAGGCGTCATAAATAAAAACACACATCAAGTTACTGTAATAGAAAAGATCGCAGCCGGAGGGTATATATATCTTAACGTCTTGGAAAAGGGGAAAGAATATTGGATGGCAGTTCCGGGTAGGCAAATAGAAATAGGCGCTACTTATTATTACGATGGAGGAATGGAGATGAGAAATTTTGAAAGTAAAACTTTAAAACGAACTTTTGAGTCCGTTATTTTTGCGGAAGGTGTTCGAGAAACAAAGAATGGAGTTCAGAAAGTCGAAAAAAGAAGTGTTAGCAAGGGAGATACGAGGGCAGTTAACGTAGAAAAAGCACCAAACGGAATAAGTATTGCAGCTATTTTTGAAGACCCAAAAGCGTATTCAAACAAACAAGTTATTATCAAAGGACAAGTAGTAAAGGTTAACAATGGAATTATGAACGTTAATTTTGTTCATTTACAAGATGGAACAAAAGGAAATGGAGAGTATGATATTACAATTACGAGTAATGATACATTTAAAATAGGGGACGTTGTTACTTTACAAGGAACTGTTGTATTGAATAAAGATTTTGGAGCAGGTTATATTTATAATGTACTGATAGAAAAAGCCGTTGTTTTATAAGAATCTCTAGTAGTTGTTCTGTCGGTAGGTTTTTGTCATTTCGAGTTGGGTTTACGAAGGGAAATTCAGTTGATTTTTATCGAGAAATAGTGTTAAAAGTTCTCGATAAAATTTCTCACTCACCTCAAAATCATTCGAACTGCTAGGTTTTTAATAGTGGGTTACTCGTTTTGAGTTTCAACTTGTCATTTCGAGTGAAATTTATGAAATATAATGCAGTCAATTTTGTATCGAGAAATAAGACAAGACCTAGAGGAGATGATACTAAATAGTTCTAGACCTTCCTGCCGGGCTAGGAGGGTAAAAATTACCACACTTTGTTTTAATAGTTTATAGAACTGACAGTCGGTTATACCAAATAAACATCAAAATAATCGATGAAATTCGCTTCTATTTCCTGTATATTCCAAAACTAAGGTTACCGGATTGTTTTTCATGATTTTACTTGAGACTTCGATAAGCGCAGTCTCCTGAAAAGAGTTAAAACAAAAAAGTCTCTTTGAATACACAAAGGGACTTTTTTAGGTTGTTAAAAACTACTTTCTAATCAAATAACTTTACGACATCATTTGCATTGGCAAATAATAACAAAGCCATTAGAATTACAAAACCAGTAACTTGAGCATATTCTAAAAATTTATCAGAAGGTTTTCTGCCTGTAATCATTTCGTATAAAGTGAATACTACGTGTCCACCGTCTAAAGCAGGAATCGGTAATAAATTCATAAACCCTAACATAATTGATAAGAACGCTGTAATGCTCCAAAAAGATTGCCAGCTCCACGTAGAAGGAAAAATACTTCCAATAGAAATAAACCCTCCTAAACCTTTGTAAGCTCCCGTTTCAGGATTGAATACTTTTTTAAGTTGTTTGATATAATCAGTAAGTGTTTTATATCCTTTGGCTGTTCCTGCAGGAATTGCTTCAGCAAACGTATACTCCTTTGTTTCCAAAGTATAGTAGCCAAGTCTTTCCATATCAGCAGCAGGTAAAGTTCCTAAACTCACTCCAATTTTTCCGTTTTCGTCAAGTTTTACAGAAACTGTTTCTTCTCCTTTTTTTCTTTTTACTTTTAAAGAGATTGTTTCATTTTTTAAGTTTTCAAGCAAACCACTTGCTTGATCAAAATATTTGATTGGGTTATCATTGATAGCAAGAATCAGGTCTTTTGCTTTTAAACCACTGTCTTTATTAATTGAATTTTCTCCAAACCCTCCAATAACAAAAGGAATACGAGGTTGAATAAATGGTCCTTTTCCTTTTTCTATTAATTTAGATATAAAATCAATAGGAATTATTTTATCGATGGTTTGTCCGTTACGTTCTATAACAAAAGTTTCTCCGTTTACGAATTCACCTGTTAAACTTGAAAAAGCTTTGATTTTGTTGCCATCAACACTAATAATTTTATCACCAGTTTTTAAGCCCAAATCAATTCCTAAAGAATCTGTAACCCAAATACCATCCTTTACATTGTCATTAGGCAAATAACTTTCACCCCAAGTAAAAAGAATTAAAATATAGATAGCGAATCCTAGAATAAAGTTTACAATAACTCCCCCTAGCATAATAATCAATCGTTGCCAAGCGGGTTTAGATCTAAATTCCCAAGGTTGAGGAGGCAATGCCATTTGTTCGGTATCCATACTTTCGTCAATCATACCAGATATCTTTACATATCCCCCTAAAGGAATCCATCCAATTCCATATGTGGTACCTCCAATGGTTTTCTTGAAAATTGAAAACTTATAATCGAAGAATAAATAGAATTTTTCAACTCTAGTTTTAAATATTTTGGCAGGTATAAAGTGTCCTAGTTCGTGTAAAACGATTAATAATGACAGACTTAATATAAATTGTGACGCTTTGATAAAAACTTCCATGTATTTTTTTGTATAAAAATCGAAAGCAAATGTACAATTTTAAATAAATGGAATAAGTCGATTTATAGAAAGTTTATCGGCGATTAAGTTAAATATTGTTAAAGCTTTATTTTTTTTAAGGAAAAAGAAATTTCTTCATTCTGAATGTGTAATTTTGAAGAGTATTATGGAGAAACATTATTTAAAAAAATCAATCCCAACATTGTTGGCAATGCTACTTTTTAGTGTCGTAGGTATTTATGTGTTTTACACTTTGTTAACACCTAAAAAAAAATTACCTGTTTACAGTCCTGTTGATGTAAATCCAAAACTTGTTGATGCTTCGTTACACCATGTAAAAAAAAATCATAAGATTGCTGATTTTATGTTGATAGATCAAAATAAAAAGAATGTCACAGCAGCTACTTTTGAAGGGAAAATTTATGTGGCAGATTTTTTCTTTACCCGTTGTGGAACTATTTGTCCTATTATGACAACAAATATGGCTGCCATTCAAAAGGAGTTTTTGAAGGATGCTGAAGTTTTATTGCTTTCACATTCCGTAACACCTGTAATGGATAGTGTTTCTGTTTTAAAGGAATATGCAATAAACAAAGGAGTTGTTGATGCCAAATGGCATTTGGTTACGGGAGAAAAAAAAGAAATTTATAATTTGGCTCGTAAAAGTTATTTTGCAGTTTTAGATGAAGGAGATGGTGGTGATCAAGATTTTATTCATACCGAACAGTTTATTCTAGTAGACAAGAAAAAAAGGATTCGAGGATATTACGATGGAACAGATCCAGAAGATATAAAACGTGTAATAGATGATATTTATTTGTTGAAAAAAGAAAAATAAATTTGCAGCTATTCACAGATGTGAAAAAGACAAAATACATTCTTTAGAACCATTCTAATTTAATATATTTGCAAACGATATTAAAAACGAGTACGTTTTGGGAAATTTAGACTTAGGGAGTTTTTTCTTTACCTAGGTATACGTTTTTAAGTATAGTCTTTGCTAGTGTTTCATGTTTTAGCGAAGGAAAAAGGAAAATAAAAAGGATAAAACCTAAAAGTTACTTGTTTTGAATGTACATTTTAAATGAGAATTTTTTAGGAGTTTTAAAATCACATAGGATTTATGCAGACAGTTGCAGATTTACATAGAGGAGAAAAAGGAATTATTGAAGAATTGTCTTTCGTCGAAATTCCGCTAGCTTTAATGGAAATGGGATGTATTCCTGGAAAAGAAGTTACTTTAATTCAATTATCTCCTTTGAAAGACCCTTTGTATATTCATGTAAATGGAAGTCATTTTGCAATTCGAAGAGAAACTGCAGAGCGAATAATTCTTGCAAAACGATTGTTCAATGAACTCTAAAAAGTCGATAAAGGTAGCTTTAGTAGGAAATCCAAATACAGGAAAAACATCACTTTTTAATCAATTGACTGGTCTGACTCAAAAAGTTGGAAATTATCCTGGAATTACGGTTGATAAAAAACAAGGATCTTGTAGGTTACTCGATGGAAGTCTAGCTACGATTACAGATTTACCTGGTACATATAGTATCAATCCAACATCTATAGATGAAAGTATTGTATTAGAAACATTATTGGATGTAGAAAGCAAAGAATATCCAGACTTAGTTATTGTCGTTGCTGAGGTTGAAAATATCAAAAGAAATTTACTGTTGTTCACCCAAGTCAAAGACTTGAAAATTCCTGCTATTTTGGTGGTGAATATGGCAGATCAAATGACGAGAAAAGGAATTTTCTTAGACATTGAAAAGTTAGAAGAAATTCTACAGACAAAAATCGAATTGGTAAGTGCCCGTAAAAAAGAAGGAATTGATGCTTTAAAGAAAGCAATTCTCAATTATAAAGAATACGATGTAAACCCATTGTTTAAAATTTCTGAAAAAATAGATCAAGCTTATTTTGATGAGATCAAAGCGAGTTTAAGCGGTTTTTCTTTATATAAATCTTGGTTGTTAATTACTCAAAAAAATCATGTAAAATTTATCTCTGAAGCTTCTAAACACATCATTGATAAATTTAAAGTAGATCAGGATAAATTAAAAAAATATCAGCATAAAGAAACGATATATAGATATCAATACATCAATGATGTCTTAAAAAAAACGTATCGTATAGACAGAACTAAAGGCAAAGACCTTAGGAGTCGTTTGGATAAAGTTTTGACACATAAAATTTTTGGGTATGTGATCTTTATAGCCATCTTGTTATTAATGTTTCAGTCGGTATTTGACTGGGCGTCTATTCCAATGGATTACATTGACGCTTTTTTCTCTTATTTGAGTAGTTGGTCAAAAGAAGTGTTGCCAGAAGGAGTTTTATTTAATTTAATTTCTGAAGGAATTATTCCTGGTATTGGAGGAATTGTAATTTTTATTCCTCAAATAGCCATTTTATTTCTTTTTGTAGCTGTTTTGGAAGAAACCGGTTATATGAGTCGCGTAGTGTTTTTGATGGATAAAATCATGCGTCGTTTTGGAATGAGTGGGAAAAGTGTAATTCCCTTAATTTCAGGAACTGCTTGTGCGATACCAGCAATTATGGCAACTAGAAATATTGGTGGATGGAAAGATAGGTTGATTACCATTTTAGTAACTCCCTTTACAACCTGTTCTGCACGTTTGCCAGTATATGCAATTATTATCGCTTTGATCATTCCAGAAGACCGAGTATTTGGAATCTTTAGCTTGCAAGGAATGGTATTGATGTCTTTGTATATATTGGGTTTTGCCTCTGCAATTATCTCGGCCTTTATTTTAAATAAAGTTTTAAAAGTAGAGAGTAAAAACTTTTTTATAGTAGAAATGCCAAACTATAAATTGCCTTCTATTAAAAATATCTTTTTTGATGTACTTGAAAAAACAAAAGCATTTGTTTTGGGAGCAGGAAAAATAATTCTGGCAATTTCTATTGTTCTTTGGTTCTTGGCATCTAATGGAACAAGTGATTTTAAAAATGCTGAGAAAATTGTTGCTAAAAAATCTGTAGGAAAAAATATATCTGTAGAAGAATTAGAAAGTGAGATTGCATCTTTCAAATTAGAAAATTCATACATAGGTGTTATGGGAAAAATGATTGAACCAGCAATTTCTCCTTTAGGATACGATTGGAAAATAGGTATTGCTTTGATAAGTTCCTTTGCTGCTAGAGAAGTATTTGTAGGAACTTTATCTACTATTTATAGTGTAGGTTCTGACGATGAGGGAACTATAAAACAACGTATGGCAGCTGAAGTAGATCCTATTACTGGAGAGAAAATATTTAATTTCCCCGCAGGAATGTCACTTCTGGTTTTTTATGCCTTTGCTCTGCAGTGTATGGGGACTTTGGCAATCGTAAAAAGAGAAACGAAATCGTGGAAATGGCCAATGTTACAGTTAGTTGGAATGGGAGCATTGGCTTATATTTCAGCTTTGATTACCTTTTTGATATTAAAATAAAAACCAGATGCTACAAGAAATTATTATATATGTTATCTTAGGCTTGGCAATTTTTTATCTTCTTCGAAAATATATTTTTAAAGGAAAAAAGAAAGGGGATTGTGATTCTGATTGTGGTTGTCATTAAAAAAGGTATCTTGCAGAAAATATGATAAAAAATATTTTATTTTTTAGTTTTCCGAAACCTAGGAAAAAAGAAAAGATTCAAAAAAAAATTATTTGCTATTGATTAAGATGTGTTTTATAACTACTAAAGAAACAGATCATGATTAGAA
>Ga0307984_1001248_pt1 | contig 10719 bp, 7 predicted proteins | sample EllFjometageno78_FD_203169 | JGI IMG/M metagenome (GOLD analysis project Ga0307984, IMG submission 203169) | Marine microbial communities from Ellis Fjord, Antarctic Ocean - #78 | ecosystem: Environmental > Aquatic > Marine > Unclassified | place: Southern Ocean | collected 2014-10-09 | reverse complement strand
GCACAGGAGACGATCAAACCAGTTCTCCCTGACTTGTATTATGTCGATGATGACCATGCTGAGTTATTTAATACTGTAATCGTTCAGGATTTTAAGGGTCGCATGAAGCCCATGCAGACGCTTTCGAATGAACTCATTCGCAAGGTCACAGGCAAAACGAAATACAATGGTGTATCAGCTAGTACGACCGTGTTGTCGATGTATGCCGATGCTCAGAATTGGTATTCCGCACCCATTATAGGGTATGGTAAAAACGCCGGTATTGCGGATGTCATCGGTGTGTCTTCAGGTAATTTGGCCAGCTATAAGGATTTCTTCTTCGAAGATGGTTCTTACAAACTTAGTGGTGAAATTCGTGATGTCACAGGTAAAAACCCTGCAGAAAGAGGGATGTATGAAAAGCAACTTTTGAAGGTTGATGAGAGAGTGAATATCGTAGGGATGATTTTTGCTGGATCCTTTTTCAAGGTGATTCCAATAGAAGGAGATGAGAACAATACTTGGGTAGGAGAGAGGTCAAGCAGACAAACTTCAGACGAGCTTACTTCGCCCATAGCCCAGGCTTTCTTCAGTACGTATCGCCGCGCTCTTTATGATGCAATGCAATCCGTTGAAAGTGGCGAAGCGGATTTAGCGCTCCAGGGCGCTGAAATTTACCAGCTCTGCAATCAAATTGTTTTAGAACTTAAGCAATACCAAACCGTTCACGGAGCCGCAGTTATCCCCTCGAGTTCTAGAATAGCTACGGAGATCGCGCTAAATAACTCGAACGTTTTTAATCGACTTGCACTTTACTATTTCCTGCTTGGCATGTTGTTTCTGGGCCTTCTTTTCTACTCCGTATTCTTTCCCGAAGGCAAGGCAAAGAAATTCAGGGCAGCTTTGGTGGCCCTGGTAATTATAGGGTTCGTTTTCCATACCTCTGGTCTGGGAGCAAGATGGTATATTACTGGACGAGCGCCTTGGAGTAATGGCTATGAATCAATGATTTATATCGCTTGGACTTCAGTTCTTGCCGGTTTGATTTTCACCCGCAAATCACTGGGTGCAATGGCTGCTACGATGGTTCTTGGTGGCGCCATCCTTCTGATTGCGATGTTGAGTTATCTGGATCCGGAGATCACTCCCCTCGTTCCCGTTCTTAAATCTTATTGGCTTACAATTCATGTTTCGCTTATCGCTGGATCGTACGGTTTTCTGATGCTTGGCGCAATTATTGGATTTATAAACTTGTTGATGTATTTGCTTCTGACGAAGAAAAACAAATCCGCGATTGTGAAGATCATCAAGGAAATGACCTACATCAGCGAAATGACTTTGACTGGTGGCATTGTGCTGCTTAGTGTGGGAACGTATTTAGGTGGTGTGTGGGCGAATGAATCTTGGGGAAGGTATTGGGGATGGGATGCAAAAGAAACCTGGGCATTGGTTTCGATACTTGTGTACGCCTTCATATTGCATATGAGACTCATCCCGGGACTCAAGTCTGTTTTTGCGTACAATTTCGCAACCCTTTTCGGTCTTTCGTCTGTGATTATGACCTATTTCGGTGTGAATTACTACCTCAGTGGTCTTCACTCATACGCAGCAGGAGACCCTGTCCCTATTCCAATGTGGGTGTATTATGCTGTTGCCGCAGCCGCGATTGTGAGTTTCATTGCATATTTGAAAAAAAACAAGCACCAAATTTCTTAAATTGCTCCATGAAATATTTATTAGCCCTTTCGACAGTTGTATTTTCTTTTATATCAATGGCGCAATCTGACACAGATGCCACAGTTCGTCGTTGTGCAGTGATGCCTGCCTTTGGTGAATGTGTGCATTCAGAAACGACTGATATTTTCCGTTGCTCTTCTGCTGCGATCATGGAACATCTTGGGGGCGTAATAAACTACCCTTCTGATGCGCTTGAGGCTGAAGTTTCCGGAACGGTTTACGTCATGTTTGTCATTGAAAAAGATGGCTCGATCTCTGGTGTAGAGGTTATGCGTTCTATTCCAGTAGAAGACGAATCACTTTCAGATGTTGTTGCTTCACTTGAACTAGAAGCTTTAAATGCTGTAAAATCTCTTCCTGACTTTCGTCCTGGTACTGATGGAGAAAATCCGGTGAGGGTTGAATATGTGGTGCCTGTCAAGTTTGCATTAAAATAAGCCATCAATTCGTGCGCGTCCACGTTCTTCTCTGCACGAAACTTTTGTCTTAAGAATACGACTACCTCTCAATCAACGGCTCAATCACCTAACGAATCGTGCACGATATTTCTGAGATCCATTGATGCTCTCAAAGATGTATGAACCTGATTCGAAGAAGGAGATGTCAATACGCATAGAAGGTGAATTGGCATACCCGTTTGAGATCATTTTACCTGATGCATGATAGATGGTCCAGTCGGCAAGATCTCTTCCGTCATTTGAATTGACAGAAATGAAATCACGAGATGGGTTTGGGCTTATAGAAAGCGACAAAGGTTCTTGAATTTGAGGTTCACCGATATTGAGCGCAGCGTCACGAATTCGCACGAAGTTTGAGTGAACGTACTCCTCGTTCACCATATCCCAAGACTGAACTTCGATCGTTCCATCGTATTCAGCGTCTGGTGAAATCAGGATGGTAAATCGCTCGCCTGGGTATATTTCGAGTTCCTCAACCCCGAAAGGTGTCGGTACAGGACGACCATCAGACATGTAGCACATCGCTCCAAGTTCAGCGGGTATGATTACTTTTGTAAGCGTGTAGGCCATAGATCCCAAACGTAGAGCGAGGGATTCACCATTGGGACACGAGAGAATCGTCCCTGGGTCACCGGGTAGTCCTGAGCTTCCTGTTTCAAGCTGACTTCCCGAGCGTCCGTTCACCATGAAGTAATCGGGACGTATGTCGTGAAATGGATATGATTGTACAGGGTCTAAGTTTGTTGCGATTTCTAGGTCACTAAAGAGCAAGGGTGCATCAGCATAATAGGATGGGCCTCCCTCAAAGAGTACGCCTCCAGGATGGCGTACCAGAATCATCCCATACATGCCCATTGTTAGATGCAGGGTCGTTGTTACGTGGCAGTGATATAGAAAAGTGCCTGGTTCTGATGCCGTAAATTCGTAGGCACCTACTTCATCTTGAATGACAAGAAATGACGTTGTGGGAACACCATCATTTGCCTGATTGACATCTAGGCCATGGAGATGTATTGTGTGTGATTCTGCACTGTTGTTGACGAAAGCCAAGTTCACTTCGTCACCTGTTTCATATTCTAACAAGGGCCCAGGAGCGGTGATATAACCATTCGACGAAAGGCCATATCCCCAAATAGGGATCTCCATGCCGCCATCAGAAATCAGAATCCCGTCCATGCCCGTAAAGAAAAGAGGCGGAGGAGAGAAGGTTTGGGCTACACATGGAGCAGCGTTAAGGCAAAACAATGACGCTACAAACAGGAATGTGATACATACTCTCATGGCGTTATATTTATTAGTGTAATCATTCCGCCCGGGTAAAATCCAGAGTTCGTTACCGCGATTAGATTGTGATTGTGTACGGGATATATGCCCTCTTGATTTGCAATGAGTAAGAGCGTCACACCCTCACCTTGTTTCAGAGGAATCGTGTCTTTAATCCAGCCGATTCTAGAAGTTTGGATTGTAGTAGATAGATACTCAACGTGAAAGCCATGGAAGTGAAGAACGTGGTCCATTAATCCGCTGTTGACAATAGAAATTGTACAGGTGTCCCCCAAAGCAAATGTCACGTATCCATTTGCATCCATTGCTGTGTGTGGATATGTATAAGAGTTGATCGAGAAATAACGTGGTACATAAGCCTCTTCATCAAGCAGCTCGCCACCAGAAGAAATCGAGTCCATCCGCTCGGGCATGTAGTCGGCCAAATTCCAATGAAATTGGTTTGGCATATTTAGCCCCACTTTCATCACGCCAGACAATCCCAAATACACACCTCTCAGATCACTAGAGAAGTAGCGGTAAGTCCCCATTGCCATGGGAGGGATTTCAAAAGATGTGGTGTCGTTTGGCAGGATTTCGCCATCAAAAGTCCAAATCCCATCTACACCAAACGCGTGGGGTTCTGTATCCGTATTGATTACCGTAAGAAACAACGAAGCATCTGCGGAAGTGCTGAGTGCGACATTTGAGGTGTCAAAAACGGCTGTTTCATTAAACCTCAGGACAGACATCGTGTCTTGTGACTGATGCCAATCCCCTGTATTGATCCAGAGGGTATCCTGTGCATAACCATTCACATTTAGGTTGATGCCGAAAATGATTAGCGCAAAACGGATGCAGTTCTTCATGATATATATCTTCATCAGTAATAAATATTACGTCTCACCTTCGCGATGTATTTTGCCAAACGGATGACCTGTTTTGTGTATCCAAACTCGTTGTCATACCAAGTATATAAGACTACGCTTTTACCATCCTGACTTACGATGGTTGCCGGACTGTCAAATACAGCACAACAGTCGTTGCCTATGATGTCGTTGCTTACCAATTCTTCATTTACTGAAAAATGTATTTGGTTTACTAAGTTGCCAGTAAGGGCAGCTGATTTAAGATGTTGATTGATCTCCTCCAGTGTTGTCGTTTTCTCAAGCTCTAGATTCATAATGGCGAGAGAGCCGTTCGGTGTCGGTACCCTGACAGCATTTGCGGTAAGTTTATTTTCTAAACTGGGAATCACTTTTGTGACGGCTTTTCCAGCGCCAGTTTCAGTGATGACCATGTTTACCGCAGCAGATCTTCCGCGTCGTTCTTTTTTGTGAAGATTGTCTAGAAGATTTTGGTCATTTGTATATGCGTGGACGGTTTCAATATGTCCCCTTACGATTCCGAAATGATCTTCAATGACTCTCAGAATAGGAGAGATTGCATTTGTGGTACAACTCGCTGCTGAAAATATATTGTCCTCATTGATGTCCAAACTGCTGTGGTTAATGCCATACACGATGTTTGGTATTCCTTTACCAGGAGCGGTCAGTAAGACCTTACTGATGCCATTTGCTTGAAGGTGTAAGCTGAGTGCCTCTTTGTCTCGATAAGCGCCCGTATTGTCGATTAACAAAGCATCGTTTATGCCTCTTCCAGCATAATCAATGACAGAAGGATCAGAACTTGCGATTATTTGAATTCGTTGACCATTAATGATTAGATGTTTGTTTTCGTAATCGATTTCAATGGTGCCGGGGAAACGACCATGAACGGAATCATTTTCAAGCAATGCTGCTCTTTTTTTCAGACTCACATTGTCAATTGATCGAAGTACGATCGCCCTAAGTCTAAGTTGTTGGCCCTTTCCAGCTTGTTTAATAAGCTCTCTGGCTGCAAGGCGTCCAATTCGTCCAAACCCAAATAAGACAACATCTCTAGGTTCAATTGCTGAGCTGTCAAATTTATCGAAATGACTCAGCTTATTTGCAATAAAGTCTGTCATAGAGTTGAACTCTCCACCTTCGTTCATCCATTCATTCGCCAGTTTGCCGATATCAATCTTCGCAGGCGCAATGTCCATGTTGTAGATCTCAGATGCCAGACGCGCAGAATCTGTAACTTGAATAGGCTTTCCGACGACTTGAGATGCGTATTGATGTAAATTCAAGATCTCGCTTATACTCTTGTCAATTAAATGGTTGCGAAATAAGACCAATTCAATATTCTTCTCGAAAAGTAATTTCCCGATAGAATGCATAAGCTCTAATGCTGTCTTCTCTTGATCAATGTAGGAGTTAAGCTCAGCACTGTAAGTCTCTTTCAAACTTTTAGATTGTGGCATATTCTGCTTTGTGGTTGTATGAAGCGAACGATTTAAATCACGGCAAAGTTACTATTAGAACACGAAGAGTGTCTTACAAAAGGGGATTGTTTTTTCTAATAACTTCTACCACACAGCTTAACAATCAACTTAGTCAAATTATTTTCATACCTTACTGACAAATTATATACGATGCGCTCTTTTACTTGCTCCAGTTTTTTATTTGTGTTGCTTGTTTTGATATCTAATCTCAACTTAGCCCAAACCTCGAATAATCCTACTTTTCACTTAGATGTAGCTCCTATTATCTACAACAATTGTACGGAATGTCACAGAGTAGGGGAGCTTGGGCCTATGCCACTTACGACGTATAATGAGGTGGCTGCAAACGGGTATTACATCGAGTATGTGACACAATCGGGGTATATGCCACCATGGACTCCGGACCACAACTACACCACATTAAATGGGGAGCGTTTCCTTACCGAGGAGGAGAAGCAAACTCTTGTGGATTGGGTTGAGGCAGATATGCCAGAGGGTGATCCATCTGACAACCCCGGGATGCCTGATTTTGACCTAGGACTACAATTGGGAAGTCCCGACCTTGTCTTGACCATGTCTGAGGCCTACCTACACGGAGGCGATGGTCTTGAGCAATACCAAGTCTTTATAATCCCCACTGGTCTCACTGAAACTGTGGAAATATTGGCGGTAGAAATCGTCCCTTCAAATAACGCAATCGCACATCACGGGCTTATAGGTTATACTTCTAACCCTTCATCAATAAGTGCCGCCACTGCGCTTGACAACGCCGACCCTGCTGCCGGTTACGAGAGTTTCGGTGACTACGGTGTTTCCGTCGAGGATCGATTGTTCGGCGGTTGGGTTCCGGGTTCGCAACCTCTGATGTTTCCGCAAACAATTGGTAAAATCATGGACCCCGGATCGGTGTTGCTCCTTCAGATGCACTACGGCCCAGCCTATCAAGATGAGTTAGACCAAACCACCATTAACATCTACTTCGCCGATGTACCCCTCGAACGAGAAGTTGAAACATACATTGTATCTCCGTTGAACCTTTCTGTTCCATTCTATATTCCCGCGAACGAAGTCGTTTCCTTTCACGGTACGGTATCTGTCGAAAACGACATGAGTGTGATCTCAACGATTCCTCATGCACATCTGTTGGGTAAATCATGGCTTGTTTACGCCACTTCTCCAGACAACCAAGACACCATCCCTATGATTTCCATTCCCAATTGGGATTTTCATTGGCAAGGCATCTTCACCTATCCCAGTTTACTTCATATACCTGGTGGATATACCATTCACGCAATAGCAGAGTATGACAATACATCCTCAAATACGTTCAACCCCAACAACCCACCTCAGGCAATGTGGTTCGGAGATTATACCACAGATGAGATGTACATTTTGTTTTTTCAATTCGTTGAATATCTCCCAGGTGATGAGAACATCTCAATCATTTCTGATCCCAATGTTGGTTGTTTGGGAGATGTCGTTCCAAATGGAAGCATTGACATAAGCGATATCTTGCTCATTCTCAGTCAATACGGATGTCTTTCAGCTTGTGATACTGATGTTACGGGCGATGGCGCGGTCACTATTGCAGACGTATTGGCAGTCCTTTCAGTCTTCGGTGAGATTTGTCCTTAACGATTAAACGCTAACATGGTGATAGGTATCTGTTTGGGTATGATGTAGTTGATGAGTTATAATCAAGTACTTGCGGTCTCTTTATTAATATAGATACCATAGGGTAAATTATGTAACTTGAGAAAAAATAACAAAGCGATGCGTCATATTTTCTTTTTTTGCTCACTCCTGATATTCGGGACCCCTTGTATTGTTGCTCAAACCTTTCATCTTGACATCGCTCCCATAATCTATAACAACTGCACGCAGTGTCACCGAACGGGAGAGATCGGTCCCATGTCTTTAATAACATATGACGAAGTTGCAGCGAACGGAAATTATATTGAATATGTCACTCAATCTGGATATATGCCGCCCTGGACGCCCGATCACGATTACACAACTCTTCTCGGTGAGCGATTTCTAACTGATGAAGAAAAGCAAACAATTTCTGATTGGGTAGAGGCGGGGATGCCAGAAGGAGATCCTGCCCAGAATCCTGGTCTACCAGAATTTCCAGAAGGATCCCAAATTGGAGAGCCCGATCTAATCTTGACAATGCCCGAACCATATATTCATGGCGGAGATGGTCTCGAGCAATACCAAGTATTTATTATCCCCACTGAGGTGACCGAGACAAAAGAGATCCGAGCTGTGGAGATCAGACCCTCAAACAACAAAATTGCCCATCACGGACTTATCGGATATACAGCCAATCCGTCCTCGATATATTCAGCAGCTTCTCTCGATGCTGCAGACCCTGATGCAGGATATGAAAGTTTTGGAGATTACTCAGTCGATGTAGAGGACCATCTCTTTGGTGGTTGGGTTCCAGGTTCACCACCCTTAATGTTCCCTCCTACGATAGGTAAGTATATGGAGCCAGGATCTAAACTGCTTCTTCAGATGCACTATGGGCCTTCTTTTGAGGATGAAATAGACCAAACTTCAATCAATCTGTTTTTCGCAGACGAACCCATTTCACGTGAAGTACAAACGGAAATCCTTACTCCGATGAACCTTACTCAACCATTTTATATACCGGCTGATGAGGTCGTGTCTTTCCATGGAACTCAGTATATATCAAACGATGTGAGTGTTATTTCTACCATTCCACATTGTCATCTTCTGGGCAAGTCTTGGCTTGTTTACGCCACCTCGTCTGACAACCAAGATACCATTCCTATGATTTCTATCCCCAATTGGGACTTTCATTGGCAAGGTATTTTTGCATACCCAAATCTTTTACATATCCCAGGCGGCTATACGATTCATGCAATCGCTGCGTACGACAATACATCTTCGAACACTTTTAATCCGAACAATCCTCCCCAGGACATGTATTTTGGTGATTATACCACCGACGAGATGTATGTTCTATTCTTTCAATATGTTTCATATCAGCCTGGAGACGAGGATATTTCGATTACCTCTCTAGATGAGGCGAGTATTGTCTTCGGAGAATGTAAGTTGCTTCCCGCATGGCCTAATCCTACTTCGTCATCCACGGAGGTTACTGTCGGATTTACCATTCCAAATTTACCATCTGAGATCACACTCGAACTTTTTGACATCAATGGTAGAAGTATCGCGCTTTGGTTAGACAACGAACCCTTTTCTAATGGCAGACATCTCATTCGTCGCACATTGCCTGGTGATTTGTCTCCAGGCTCTTACATCTATAAATTGACGACTTCTGAGGGGTATTCCAGCAGCAAAGTGTTGGAGGTCGTAAATTAGATTTTCCTGCGATTAGTTGTTCTTGCGATCAGCTTTTCTGCGATCAGTTTTTCTTGAAATGCGCACTGAAAAAAAGGAAATGTTCTGCGACAGAGACGCGCCAGTAATTCCAGTTATGTTCGCCGGGTCTTTCGCTATACGCGTGTGAGATCCCTTTGACATCCATGATTCTGTTTAGCGATCTATTCACATCGAGAAAGATATCATCCAGACCACAGTCTATGATGAACTTCTGGTCAGTTTGGATGTTTTCAGTTAAAACCACCACGCTGTGTGCTTCCCAATGGTGAGGGAACGATGAGGCATCCCCCAGTATGTCAGGCAAGCCCCAATTATTTTCAAAGGGCCTAAGGTCAACACCACCACTCATGCTTCCAGCGTAGCTGAACAACTCAGGATGTCGAAGCGCGAGGTAAAGTGCGCCATGTCCTCCCATGCTAAGCCCTGTGATCGCTCTTGTAGTGGGTGAATTAAGTGTTGGGTAAATGCGGTCGACCTCAGGAATGAGTAGGTTTGTGATGTAACTCTCATATCTCATTTCAGGATCAATGGGGCTGTCAAGGTACCAGCTTGTCTTACCCCCATCTGGACAAACCACAATGCAATTGAATTCGTCGGCAAGATTTTGAAGATTCGGAACTCTCCGATACCAGTTGTCAAAATCCCCACCTGCTCCATGGAGGAGGTAGATCATGGGCAGGTTCTCGGATAGGTTTTCAATTCCTTGAGGAAGGATGATCAAATTGGGGATTTCCTTATTCATCTCATCGCTGTAGACAAATAGGGTGTCGATTTTTGCCGACAGTTGAATGCTGGTAAAAGCGAAGTAGAAGAAAAGGAATCGATAAAACATGATACAATATACCAATCGTTGTATTATCGCGCAATGGTTTTTTCTAGTATAACGTTCCTTCTCTACTTTTTGCCCCCTTTTCTGGTGGCGTATAGGCTGGGGGGCACGAAATTTCAGAATGCCATCTTGCTAATTGCATCAGTCATCTTTTATGCGTGGGGTGCGATGTCGTTTTTGCCGATTTTACTGTGTAGCTGTGTCGTGAATTTTTATTTGGTTCGTGAACTAGATAAATTGAGTGGCAAGATGAGGGCTCGTGCGGTGGGCGCGTCAGTCATCTTAAATGTGGGATTGCTGGTGTATTTCAAGTACGCAAATTTCATCGTTGAAAATATAGCTCCACATCATTTTGAGTGGTCTGACGTAGCACTTCCCATTGGCATATCCTTCTTCTCGTTTCAATCTTTGAGCTATTCGCTAGATGTTCATAGAAAAACGGTGAAGCCACTGAAAAAGTTGAGTGAATACCTGGTGTATATCTTGAGCTTCCCTCAGATGATTGCTGGTCCCATCGTGAGGTTTACAGAAGTTGAGAAGGAGTTGAGGATGCGTACTGTAGAGAACGCTGACTGGTTAAATGGATTTTATAGATTTGCTTTGGGCCTTTCAAAAAAAGTGTTGATTGCAAACACTTTGGCCTCGATTTTCCCGCTTGATATTGCAGTTGCATCAGGAGGGTTTGAGGGGTGGAGTGCGCCCCATGCATT
>Ga0307984_1001247_pt1 | contig 10724 bp, 10 predicted proteins | sample EllFjometageno78_FD_203169 | JGI IMG/M metagenome (GOLD analysis project Ga0307984, IMG submission 203169) | Marine microbial communities from Ellis Fjord, Antarctic Ocean - #78 | ecosystem: Environmental > Aquatic > Marine > Unclassified | place: Southern Ocean | collected 2014-10-09 | reverse complement strand
CAGAGCAGAAGCATGCACATGACCTGCGTGCGATGTCTAGTCAGCCCCGGAACGCGCGTGCACGCAAAGCAGCTGCTGGATCCTGAGAGAAAAAAACGAGCGCGGAGCGCGAGTTGTCGATGGCATGCAAGAGAAGAACAGCAAATACCTTCACCGCCGGCTGTAGCACGAACATCATCAGCAGCGTGCGCCGCGGCAGGTCGAAGTGCGGCGACAACGCCATGAGCGGGCTCACGCATAGTAGCAGACACGTCATGTGCGAGGCACGAACCGAGTGCAAGATCATCGCTGGACGACGGCATATCGAGGTGTTACGCGCGAAGAAGTAGGGCCAGACGAAACCACAGACTACGCTCGACGCGGTCGTGCGCGAGATCTGTGCGTCGACCATGCTCACCGCCGCGAGCATCGTGGCACAGAGCAGACAGAGCACGGCGTGCAGCGACACGCTGCATGGCAGTCGCCGCGCCAGACAGCGCCCGGGTACGAAGGCGGTGGCGGCCTGCGCGCCGAATGGTTAGCTGCGGTGCCGCGGCAAGAGTAATCGCGGGCAGCACGCAAGCGCAGCACGCAATAGCAATATACCTGTGCTAACCATGCTCCCACGATGCCGCACGTGAAGCTGTAGGCGAGCGCGGGCTGCGTGTAGTCGAGCGCCAGCACCGAGTGCCACACGAGGAAGCCGGTCATATGCACCAACATGATATGTTCTCGCAACATGCCGACAGACTCGAACACCACCGGCCGCTCGGCGTCGTCGGTGTCGGCGCCGACGCCGAGCGCGTCCAGCGCGGCGCGGGCGGCTGCGTCGCGCTCGCGCTCGCGCTTGCGATCGCGCTCGCGCTGCCGCTCTACGAGCGCGGTGTCGGGGTCCTTGACATGCGCGGGCTCTACGTTTACAGGCTCGACGTCCACGGGCTCGACGTCGCGCAGCTCCTCCGCGTCCTCCGCGTCCTCCGCATCCTCCGCCTCCACAGTGAAGACCGCGTCGTACGACCGGCGCTCGCGCACTGCCGCGAGCAACTCCGCACATAAGCGGTATACGAAGTAGACGGCCGAGCACAGTAGGATCTGCACCGAGCCGATCAGCGCGTTCGTGGTATTATTATTTACCGGCAGCGCCAGGGTCGTCACGGCCGACAGCGCGGCGCACACGAACGTCGCTAGCTTGAGCAGAAACAACACGACGTCGTACATATACGCCCGCATGCGCGCGTTTTAAATAGTTCGCCGGCCCGCGCCGCGCGTTCTGCGCGCTTGCTACCACAGGTGTGCCGCACTTCGATTGCGGCGTGAGTGTGCTACACTGGCGCGCCGCAATCGAAGACACAAGTGTGCTAAGCAGGCGCGCCGGGATATAAGGAACGGGGGCGCTGGCAAATGAAGGATGTTTTTATTTGCTCACCCGAGCATTTTTTCGACGCGGACACGCAAGGCTACATACACACCCGGTGTCTAGACAGCGACAAACAGTGGATCTACAGCCTGATCGCGGGCGGCGGCGCCGGAGCCGGCGCTGCCGAGATCGTCTTCATCGACGCGGCGCAGTGGATGCTATGTAAGGACATTCACCCCGGCCGCGACATGCGGTACCTCGTGGTGTTCAAGGACCCGCTGCTGACCACGATCCGCGCGCTTGACCGCTCGCACCTGCCGCTGCTCCGCGAGGTGCGATCGCGGGTACGGGCATTCCTACTTCAGAACCACACGCGCGCCGAGACCGCGGCGTTCCAGGTCTTCTTCCACTACATGCCCAGCGTGTATCAGCTCCACGCTCACGTGAGCGCGCACACGCTGCCGCCGCAGATCGTGCGCCGGCACTACATGCGCGACGTCGTGCGCAACATTGCGGCGCACTCGACGCACTACCAGGAGGCGCTCATCCTCACGACGTCGGTCCGCAAGCAGCGCCCGGTGGCCTGGCCCGGCGCGGCGGCGGCGGCGGCGGCGGCGGCGACGGCCGCGGCGGCAACGCCGCCGACGGCATTTGCGGGCAAGGCCCCGCCGCGCCCGCCCCGCCGCGCGCCAGATTTGCCTTTCGCCTACGGGCTCCGTATATAAGCACCGTATGTCCTCGCCAAATGTCGTATGCTGGAATTGCCACTGCCACGGGAACGCGCCTCGACTCGGCCTCAAAGCACACCATGGCGTGTAAGCTCGACGACGCGCTGCACGTCGAGTGGCACGACAAGATGAGCAACGCGCGCACGAACATCCAGAACAACAAGTACCAGTTCGCGATGCAGAAGGACGAGCTCGTGCTCAACGTCACGCAGAAGCTGTACACCGCCTCCGTGCTGCGCTCGGGCGCCAAGGCGTACCCGGCGGTCGTGACCAGCACTGGGGCGATGCCGTGGATTGTCAAGGCTGGGCTACAGACGCTGTACGGCAGCACATCTGGCGACAAGTTCCTGAGCATGCGAGACTGTGACAAGCTGCTCGAGCAGATGGCGCGATACACCACGGTCAATCCTGCGGACCAAAAGATCATCAAGCGCATGTGGGGCACGATGCCCTTCTTCACCGCGCAGGGGTATGCCCTGGGCACGGCGTGGGCCAGCCCCCACAGCGGCGACACCGTCGGCACCGTCCTTGTGGGCGGCATGGTCACCGTCCGCAACGGGGCGTTCGCCTGTCGCTCCGGACAACCGGTGATGTTCTACTTCGACTTCGAGGAGGCCAACTTCTGCAACAAGCAGATCACGAACGCCAACGGCAGTATCGTGTACGAGGGCGAGCGCAACGACGACAACTGCGAACGCATCGACGAAAAACGCAACATGAAGACGGTCGACGACCGCGCGCCGCTCGACGCGAACGCCGCGGGCCGCAAGCGCGCGCGCGAGCTCGAGTACGACCAGTATGCGCTCGACAGCGCGGGCAAGCGCGGTATCGCACTGCCGAAGCCGTACGTGCTGCAGCAGGGCAGCCACCACTACGGCGACCGCATCCGCGTGTTTGCCAAATGTATCAACGGGGGGCGGCCCCACGACATGGTCGACCTGATGCTGATGACGCAGAGTCTGTAGCGCCGCATGCATCAACGGCGTCTGCGCTGCTTTATTTCACCTTGATTCGGCGCTATTTCACCTTGATTCGGCGCTATTTCACCTTGATTCGGCGCAGACACAAATTCGCGCGCATCAACGGCGTCTGCGCTGCTTTATTTCACCTTGATTCGGCGCAGACACAAATTCGCGCGCATCAACGGCGTCTGCGCTGCTTTATTTCACTTTGATTCGGCGCAGACACAAATTCGCGTGATTACTTTATTTCACTTTTATTAAACGCTGCTGTATGCGTAATTGCGTATTTAACTGGACTCAAACGCTGTGCGCGCGGTGCGCGCAATTCGCGCTGTTGCGTATTTCATTGTGCTTAAACGCGGTGTTCGCGTTATTTCCGGCCGCGCTACACGCACGCCTCGTACTCCACCTCGATGCGCGCGCTGAACGAGTAGTCGCGGTTGCAGATGCCCTGGATCGCCTTGGTGAGCTCCGTGGGGTCGGCGCGGTTAAGCACGTCGTGCGGGATCGCGGACATGATCTCGTCGTTGGTCTGGATGTTGGACCAGTCGCTCTTGTTCGCGCGGTGCAGCTGCACTGTGAAGTTGTTGAGGTCGCGCTTGCTCTCGCCGGAGAGCACCTTCGTCTTGAGCGTGTTGCAGCACGTCGACATGACCTGCTTGGTTAGTTTGTACCACTCGCCGTCGATGAGCGGCTGTGCGGAGATGTCGGCGTTGAGGAGCTCGGCGTTCTGCTTGAGCAGCTCGATGACGGGGTGCGACTGGCTCACGAAGAGGTATGGCTGGCCTGTGACCTGCAGCGTGCCGTGCGTGTCGAGGTTCGCCGCGGTGTAATGTGGGTACCGCTGACGCCACTCGATGTTGTCGGTGTTTGACGCGTCGGCCTCGAACACCGTGATGGGCGTCGGATTGTGGCTCGACGCGAGGCAGGTCAGCGCGAAGCGCTGCCCGGTCTTCGTGGCCTCCATCGAGGGGATGCACGAGATGTTGATGCCCACCTGCAGCGGGAAGTCGTTCTTGGTCTCCAGCACGCGCACGCGGTGAATCACCGCGCTCTGCAGCACCGCGGCCGTCGTGCCCACGTCGGGCGCCGAGTCGAAGATGTCGGAGACGCCGAACACGTCGCCGGCCTTGCCGTTCACGGGCGTCCACGAGGCGGTGTTTGCACCGCCGGTGGCGAACTTCGCCATGCTCCCGCGGATCGAGGTCATGAGGCGGCGCGTAAAGATAACTGGCTCCTTGGTCGCAGGCGCGCTCGGCGCGTCCATCTCCATTGCCGTCCCCGGACGTCCGCTTAAATACGCGGCGGCGCCGCGGCGACGTCAGCGCGCGCCGACGTGCCTCTCTCTCACTGCCACTGCGGCGACTGCGTGCCTCCCTCTCACTGCCACACCGGCGCGCCTCCCTCTCACTGCCACACCGGCGCGCCTCCCTCTCACTGCCACATCGGCGCTACTCGCGACGGCAGCGGCGACTGCGGCGGCAGCTGCGGCGCCACGTGCTCCGTCTCGTCGAACATGCGCGGCGCGCCGCAGGGCTCGAGCTCGGCGCTGTCCGCATCCACACACGCGTCCGGGCGCGACGCGCACCACTGGCGCGGCGACGCCGGCGAGGCCAGCGAGGAGCGCGGCGAGCCGAGCATCTGCGCCGCCTCGAGCATCGTGTCGCGGTCCGCGGCCGGCGCCCACACGCCGACGGCCCACGCCTTGCGGCCTGCCGCGAGCGCGCGCCCGGCCTGGCAGTGCGCGAAGCGTTCGATATGCGGCTTCGCGAGCTGGTCGTAGACCGCGACGACGGCCAGCAACACCACGGGCAGCGCCGCCGCGAGCGCCGCACTGTTGCGATCTGCGCGTTGGTCGCGTCAGTACGCTCGCATTGGTGCACACAACAGAGCGAGATAGACATGCAAATGAGCGCGGCGGTCGCGTCAGTACGCTCGCATTGGTGCACACAACAGAGCGAGATAGACATGCAAATGAGCGCGGCGGTCGCGTCAGTACGCTCGCATTGGTGCACGCAAATGAGAGGGAACGCACGTACGGCCGCAGGTCCGAATACGATATGCGCGGCGAAGCGCGCCGCGACGAAGACCGGCCAGCAGAACGTCACAGCTGAGCACAGCACGCGCAGCATGTCGACGTGCTTGGTCTTCGCGCCGTGCGGCGCCTGCGCCGGCACCGCGCCGCGCCGCGGCGTCGGCAAATCGCGCCGGCACACCAGCGCCAGCCCGAGTATGCAGCCGCGGCACAACAGCGCGTGCCGCGTGGGGAGACAGGCGTTGCGGGGGTAGAGGCGCATGCACGCTTCGTTCTGTTCGTCCGGAACGGACGCGATCGGCATGTCCAGCTCCGCCCACCACAGCGCGGCGAATGCGAACACCAGCCCGCGGAACGCCTCTCCCACGACCGCCCGCGTGAGCACGGCTGTGGGCTGGCGGACTGCAAGCAGGAACGCCGCGTTGATGCCCACGTTGAACTCCTGCATGCGGTAGCTCAGGCTGCTCGCGCTCGCATACAGCACGTCGGTGTCGCTGTGCCCGAGGCCCACCACTCCCGTAGCCAGCACGCCCAGAAGCGACAGCACGCACAGGAGCAGCAGCGCCGGCCGGCCCACGCGCTCATGCAGGTACACGTTACCCTCGAGCGGCATCGGCGCGAGCAGCAGGCTCCACGCGAAACACAGTATCGGCCACCCGGCCGTGTTCAGCGAATGCCACCCGTCGTGCGCGAGGTCGAACAACCGCACCGCCGAGAGCGCCTCGAGTGTCGTGAGCGCGGCGTCGAGCGGCGCGTACCGCTGTTGTTCGATGGCCCACAGCGAGCCCATCACCAGGGCCATGCCGCCCGCGAGCACGACGTCGGGGTACACTGTTTCAGGGCGTGTCAGGGGCTGTGGGCCGCCCGGCCGAGCGCAGAGCGCGCGTTTTGCAAGCGGGTTGCGGGCAGAGAGAACAACTGACCGAACAGTAGCGTCCGCGCCGAGAGCCGCGCGAACTCCGCCGGCGGGAGGCTGTTATGCAGGTACGACGCGATGAAGCCCGTGCAGAACATGCCGGCCGAGGCGATGTCGAGCGTCGCCGCGTCTGCGCCGGCCGCCACGGCGTCGACGGCCGACGGTGCCAGCGTGTAGCGCGAGGAGCAGAACGTGAGCGCGGAACATATCAGATACCCGAACAGCAGCCCGTGCAGCAGCTGCAGCAGGAACGCGACATGCGGCTCGGGCGCGTGCAGCGCGAGCACGCTACGGTCGGTGGTACTGTCCGAGTCGCAGCTCCGCGCGTCCGCTGCGTCCGCCGCGTCCACGTCCGGCTCTAGCATTCGCGTGTGCATGATCCGCCGTTTATACGGCGCGCGGCGCGCGCGCGTATTCTCGCTGCCTGAATGTCCTAGTGCGATCACAGCGGTATAAATGTGCGGGAAATGTGTGGCATAAAATGCGCGCGGTGTGGTGCCTCTGGGCGGCAAGTCTGTGCGCGTGCGGCGCCGAGCAGCCCCGAATGACCGCCACCGGGGAGTATCCCGTCGCATGGACCGAGATCAAGTTCGAGAGTACCTGTCCCACGTGCTCGAAAGAAGAAAACAGACCGACGCGTTCGGAGCAAGTGAAATGGAAGCATTACAATGCAGCGTCTCTCGCGCTTACAAAGACGGGTATGGTCAGCATGACAGGGGATAGAGACATCAACGGCGACGTGCCGTCCACTGCCGTCTGGCGCACATACTGCACGTTCTTGTGCGCGGTAGAAAGCGGGTCTGCCGCATGCACGAGTTGTGTTGATGGCTGCCAGTGGTGGAAGGGGTTCAGCACCGCGCTGAACCCTAACCGAGCACGCACAAAATGCTACACCGGCGACTGCGACGCTATGCCCACACTAAACCGTCGAAAACAGATCCAGGGCTGTACTGAAAACCCGGGCTGGTCGACGATCACGCCGGTGCTATACCGACCGAGAGGACTGGAAGAACCCGACATGTGCGAATGCGCCGACAAATGCGGTAAACGCGACGGACATCCCAAACACTGGTGCTACACCAAGCAGCAGAAAAGCTACTGTCCGCACTCATTTGACACTGTGAGCAAGAAACGATTCAAGTATCCGCGGTGGATGGAGTCGCAGTTTGGAAACCAGGATTGCGGCCAGACTGAAACAGTAGACAATCGCAAGAGACGAGCTCTGGAGTCGTGGAAGCTGGGCAAAAACGATTACCTGGACATAGACACGGCAACGTACTCACCCGGACCGATGGCGTCTCGAGAACAGACACTCTATGTGAAGTTCGCAAAAATAGAGGGGGTGCGTTTTGGCTGGGACCAGTCATCGAACTCGGTGCAGGCAGTGGGGGACACTGATACACCTTACAAGAACTTTTTGTCGTACTACAAGATATACGCCGTGCTTACACAAGACTGCTTCGCGTATAAACCGGTCGAACTCATGCGGAACGCGTTCAGCATGCAAATACCGCCGTGCTACGACGTCCAAGAAGACGAACTTGGCGCGCAGACGGCGGGCTGTATCTCGTATATGTGGTGGCGCACGTTCACCATGAGACAAATGACTGGCTCTGAAGCCGAGAAGTTGAAGCTGGTGTCAATGAAGCACGTCCGCGTCGTGAAGGCCAAACGTACGCACATCGAACTGTTCATGGACCGAGAGTGCAACGCAGCCGCCAATGAAGTCCACTGTCGGGACACGAGCAGCCCCACGCACGACACGTGCGTGCTGCAGGCGATGGCCCACTCCATGGACCTCCAAGAGTACTCGTGGCGCATAACCCCCCCGCTGGGAACACGGTGCCTGACGCGCCAGTTACGTGAGCAGTGCACGACGGAAGGAGAGGCGGTGAACTCAGGCCACGCCGGCCCAAACTTCCCATTCCGGTGTGTGAGCGCGGCCGGCGCCACCCAACGAAAAAAACTCGTACAAGACAATTGCTTGTCTTCGTCGTACTATAAATGGGAGGACTGTGCTAAGCACACGTTTGCAGACGTCTCGGATCCAACAAAGACGTGCAAGACATGCGCAAAGCACCAGCCGTCCCGACCGAACAATTACGGCCCCAACGGAGGAGACATCACAGCCAACGTGTGCGTGCCGTGTGCTTACGGCATGTACTTCGACTCGCATGAGAACGACTGCGTCTTCATACCGCGCCTGCTGTGGGACGTCCCGACGGGGACGTGGATGCTGCGCGTGAGCAGCAGCGTGCTGACTGTGTCAACGGACAGAGCTCTCACCGTCCACGACGTTAGGTTCGGCGCCTACGTGTTACCAAGCGACCAGACAGATCTGCGCTATTTGAACGGATTTGAATACTTCGACGAGAGTGCTGGCGAGATTCGGCAGTGTCGCAACGCCATCGACAACGCAGAATACCGATTCCTCCGTGCCTGCGGCAGCCTGCCCGCCGGTTCGTTGATACCCACCGATCCCACTGATGCAGTCGAAGTCAATCGACGTGCGCTGGCCGCCACCCGGTATCTGATCACCGACGAGTCGCTGGTGGAAACCGCGTCGACCGTGACGGGCACAGGCAGATACAGAGTCAACTGGAAGGGCGTGATGACGTCCTGCGAACCATGCGGCGAGGGCTATTACCACGCACACTGCTGGGCCGACGAACCGCTGAAGGCCGTCGACGCTCTTTCGTGTAAGGCCTGTCAGACAGGGTGCCAATTAACTCCCCAGTATACAACGACGAAGTACCTGCGACACCGTATCCCGGACATTGGTTGCAAATCACCGAAAGCCGTCACGGATACCGTGTGTACGGAATGTCCGCCGCTGAATATAACCAACGTGGGCAGACCGAACGCGGTGTACAGCATCGTCGTCGGATGCGGCTTCCAAGCCCTGGCTCGCTGGCCCCGCCTCGATATGACCGCGACGCCTGTCGAGTGCTCGGTCCTCAAAGAATTACCACGCGCAACGTACATCGACAAGGACAACAACTGTATGAACGGCGCGGAAGACATCCTCGAACAGGGCAACGACTACCGGGGACACACTAATAGCGGGCCGCGCACCATCCCGTACTGCCCGCCAGGCTACTTTGTGGATCACAGCGTATACTCCTGCGCCGCAGTCGATATGACCACCGCCTCTCCCTGGAATCACGGGTGCTGTGTGCAGTGCGGGCGCTGCCCGGCGCACCTGAAGAAGACCGACGACTGGAGGCAGTGTCCGGGGGACGGCGGGACCGACATCCAGGCCGGGGAGTGCACCGAAAAGTGCTCGACCGGCTACTATCTCGGCACGACCGCCCAGCTGCCCTCCGAGTTCGACGCCGAGAACGAGACACAGTCGTGCAAGCGGTGCCGGACCACGTGCTAGGCGCGGACCGCGCTCGGCAGGGCCGCGAAAAGCGCCTGCGTGGCGCGCGCGCGTATTAGCGAGCCGGTCGTGCCGCCGTGATGGCCGCGAGCGCGCCCAGCGCCGCCGAGACCGCCGCCGCCGCCGCAGAGGACGCCGCCGCCGGCGCGCGGCTGCATGCATTCGGCTCGGCCAGCCTCGGGCTCGAGCAGCGCCTGCAGATGTGGTACCACGAGTGCGACGGCGCGGGCCCCCTGCACACCAAGCTGCAGCTCAATGAGATGCACGTGCTCGGCGCCAAGCTCTGCAGCGACCTCGACCGCGGCGCGCTGTGGCCGGGCGCGGTGTACGAGACGTTCGACGTCGTCGCGGCCTTCGCCGAGTTCGCGCCCATGCCCTTCGAGGAGCGCCTGCTGTGCCGGCTCGACTGGCAGCAGCTCACGGACATGATGACGACGCTGCAGGTGCGTCGTCATCGCTACTGCTTATCGCTTTATGTGCTTTGATACAGCGAGCTGACTGTCCGCGCGCAGCTCGAGTACAAGCGCCTCCTCGTCTGGGACGCCGCGACGGGCTGGGCCGCGTACTTCGACTACTGTCCGTTCGTGCTGTGCGTGCTCAAGCGCATGGGCTACTGGATCGGGCGCGCCTGGCGCCCGGAGGCGGCCGCCGGCGGCCCCGACGCCGGCGGCCCCGACGCCGGCGGCACCGACGCCGACGCGGAGGCGCTACACGGCACCGTCACCGTCGACGCCGCGGGCTGGCGCACGCTCGCGCCGCCTGCGCTCGCCGCGCTGCTCGACGCCGTGCACACGTTCGCGGCGCTCACAAACCGCCTGCTCTCTGCGACGCTCGTCGCCGAGCCCGACGCGAGCACGCGCGTCGAGCTGCACGCGCACCACCGCGAGGCCTCGCTCGACGAGTACTACGTGAGCGCCATGCTCACCGACCTCCCGCTCGGCAGCATCGTGCAGTACGCGCACCGCTTCCAGTTCCTCTTCCACAGCATCACGCAGGTCCTCGCTGTCATCCCCTCTGCCATCCCGCTGCCATCCCGCTGCCATCCCGCTGCCATCCCGCTGCCATCCCCTCTGCCATCCCAGCTCTCCTCTCTGCCATCCCGCTGCCATCCCAGCTCTCCTCTCTGCCATCCCAGCTCTCCTCTCTGTCATCTATGCCGGCCGGCCGTATGTCTCTCAGGAAGCTGACTCCCGAGTAGGTCGTCTACTTCCACTGGCCCTCCTACAAGCGCCTCGCGCAGCGCTCGCTCGCCGAGCTGCGCGCCGCCGACGCCCCCTCCGCGAACGTGCTCCCGCTGCTGCTGCAGATCGACCCCGGCCTGCCCGTCCTCGCCGAGCACACGCGCGCGCTCTGCCACGCCCGCGC
>Ga0307984_1001244_pt1:0-7500 | contig 10765 bp, 13 predicted proteins | sample EllFjometageno78_FD_203169 | JGI IMG/M metagenome (GOLD analysis project Ga0307984, IMG submission 203169) | Marine microbial communities from Ellis Fjord, Antarctic Ocean - #78 | ecosystem: Environmental > Aquatic > Marine > Unclassified | place: Southern Ocean | collected 2014-10-09 | reverse complement strand
TAAATTTAGTGGAGAAAATCGTGCAGGTATTGAACGAACACTTCATCGAATAAGTTGTATTAGAAATCGACAATTTTTAATTAATGGGTTGACATGTCGAGTTGGTCGTGCAATTTTTGGTACAATTTCAATTATTAGAGATTTACTTGAGTCTGGAAAATCTATTTTAATCTTAGGAAAACCTGGTGTTGGAAAAACAACAATTATTCGAGAAATTGCACGTGTACTTTCTGATGAAATGGAAAAACGGGTTATCATTATAGATACATCTAATGAAATTGCGGGAGATAGTGATGTACCGCATAGTGGAATTGGTAGAGCTCGACGTATGCAAGTCCCAAAAACTGAGCTTCAATATAAAATAATGTTAGAAGCCATTGAAAATCATATGCCACAAGTTATTGTTATTGATGAGATTGGTACAGAACTTGAAGCTTTAGCTACAAGAACTATTGCAGAAAAAGGTGTTCAGTTAGTAGGTACAACTCATGGTAATTGTTTAGAAAATTTAATTAAAAATCCATCTCTATCTGATTTAATAGGTGGTATTCAATACGTAACAATAAGTGATGAAGAGGCTAGACGGAGAGGTACGCAAAAAAGTATCTTAGAACGAAAATCATATCCTGCATTTCAGCTTGCAATTGAAGTTAATAACTCATATTCTTGGACAATTCATGAGAATATTGAGAATTCCGTTGATTTAATATTACGTAAAGATTTTAATATTTCCCAAACCCGTAATAGGATAGAAAACGAAAAATTAATTATTAATTATAAAAAGTTACAAAAATATTATCTAATAAAAAACTCTCGGTTTTTAAATAACGAAATGATTTCAATTCATAAAAATTGGTTTGAAATGGATAAACCAAAAAGTCTTGGTTCATTAACTTTAAAAAATACAACTCTAATAATTTATCCCTATTCTTTATCAAAAAATTTGATTCGAGAAATTTTAACAAAACTCGGTAATAAAATTATTATTACAACTCAAATTAAACAAGCAAATCTTATTATAGGTTTAAAAAAACATTTGAGACAAAATTTCCGACTAAAAAATTTAGCAAAGAAACGAAATATACCAATTTATACAATAAACCAGAGAAGCATTTACCAAATTATGAGGTTATTGCAATTTTTTATTTCTTAATTATAACTACGGTATTTTTATTAATACATATATAGTTTTTTCAACTTTAGTAAATATTTAATCTTCAAATTAACTATAAATGAATTGATCTTTAGATATTAAATAGATTTGTTTTAAAAATAGAGATAATTAATACATTAATTTACTTTAAAAATCTTATACTTCTACTTTGTACTTTTGGTATAGTTATGTAAATTCTATTAATTGCTATCACCAAATTATGGAACGTTACTTTCATAACTTTTCAAGGTAATTCACATCATTTAAATTATCCTGTATGACACTTAAAGTAAACCTAATTTAAAAGACATTATAACTATAATAAACCATGACTATAACTGCATAATATATTCTATAGGTATAATTTTGTACAATCTTCTGGATAGTAGAAGTTAAAGGTTATAATTTTAGATATCTTTCTTCTATATAAATTACAATGCAAAAGTCGATTGTTTTAGTTACTGCACTGTCAAGCATAACTGTAACAAATGACAAAATTCTAAACGTCTATTTAGTAGTAATAATAATATTGACTGTTATACAAATTCATTTTTTATTTTATTTTAATTCGATATAACAATATCATGATTTTAGCTTCCTTTACTTAAGATCCATATTTATAGTATATGATAAGTTAGGTTCCAATTTGAAATGAAAAGATACAGTAGGGGTTCGAACCCATATAACATTAGTTACCAACCCATAAGTTGACCAGATCAGTAGATATAGTTAAAATACTAATATACTTTTTAAATATTATGCTGCTATTTTACAATCCTGACATATTTATATTTTTTAAGTAAATTATACTCATTACTATATCTAATAAATATTATACTACATTCTACTTAAAATAACAATATTAATATTGTTATTTTAAGTAGAATGTAGTATAATATTTATTAAGCCCGGATAGCTCAGTTGGTAGAGCAGTGGATTGAAGATCCTCGTGTCCCCAGTTCGAATCTGGGTCTGGGCATTTATTGAGAGTTAAGAAAAGTATTCAAAAATTTGATAGGGTCATTTTGAAATGAAAGTTCTACTGTGCCTAGTGGTCCATTCCGATGTTTTGCAATTATTAATTCAGCAGGGGTAATTTTTTCATTTTTTTCAACCGTTGGGTTGTAATAATTATCTCTATATAGCATTAATACTAAATCTGCATCTTGTTCAATTGATCCACTTTCCCGTAAATCAGATAAAACAGGTCGCTTATTGATTCGGGTTTCAACATTACGACTTAACTGAGATAATGCAATAATTGGTATTTGAAATTCTTTAGCAAGATTTTTAAGTGCCCTAGTAATTTGAGAGAGCTCCTGAACACGATTTTCAGATTTTAAGTTTGAGTTTAAAAGTAATTGTAAATAATCAATAACAATTAATCCAATGCTATTTTGTTCAAATAATACCTTTTTTATTTTGGAACGAATATCTTGAGTCGTTAAGTTTGCCTGGTCATCAATAAAAAATGGTAAGCGAGAATAATTTTGAATACTTTCTTTTAATTCATGCCAATCTTCTTTGTATAAATTTCCAATTTTTAAACGAGTTTGGCTTATTCCCGTTTCATTTGACAATAATCTGTATATTAATTGTTCTTTTGACATTTCAAGACTAAAAAATAATATTGGTACTTTATATTTTTTAAGTATATTTTCCGTTATATTTAAAACAAAAGCTGTTTTTCCCATCGAAGGTCTTCCTGCAAGAATAATTAAATCAGATTTTTGAAAACCTTGTGTTAATGAATCTAAGTCATAAAATCCAGAGCCTAATCCGGGTAATTCAGGTTTTAAAGCCTTTTCTTTCAATTCTAAAAAAATAGTCGAAAACAATTCTGCAGTAGTTAATTTTTTTTCCTCTATTAATTCATTTGTTAATTTAAATGACTGTTTTTCAAAATTATTCAAAATTTTTTCTAATGGGATGTTTGTAATATAAGCTGAGTTAATTGCTTCATAACCTAAATTAATTAGTGAACGCCGTAAAAATTTATCCTGAATTAATTGAATATACTCTTCTAAATAAACTAAATTAGGAATTTGATTAAGCAGTTCGAATAAAACTTTTGTACCTCCAATTTTATCTAAACAACCAGTTTCTTTTAAAAAATCATTTACTGAAAATACATTTATGGTAAGTTTTTTACGATACATGTCTACAATAGCTTTATAAATTTCTTGGTGGTTTATAAAGTAAAACGTTTCAACTCTTACAGTTTTTATTGTAATTTCAATAGCTTCATAATTAATTAATAAACAACTTAAGATAATTTTTTCTGCTACGAAGTTATGTGGTAAAGGGGTCTCTGATATTGAAAACTCCACTTTCCTATTAAGTTCTTTCATATTTATTAAGATTTAGATTTTGCCTTAACATAAAATAAAAAACCTTGTCTTTTAAAGATATATTTATTAAAATATAAGTGTGCGTCCTTAGTTCAGTTGGTAGAACGCTAGTTTCCAAAATTAGATGTCGAGGGTTCAAGTCCTTCAGGACGCGTTTCTCTTAAAAAATAAGAGGTATTTATTTGAAAATAGAATTTTAATTGTTCAAAATTTCCGTAACTAATTGATTTTGTAAAGATTTAAATGTAATTGAGAGTAATACCTTTAAAAAAAATGTTAAATCTTTTTTGATTAATTAAAGTTAAAATTATATATCTCTATTTTATCAAAAAGTAAAAATAAAATTATATGCCAAAGAAAATAACTGCATTGATTAAATTAGCGTTACCCGCTGGAAAAGCTACACCCGCACCTCCTGTGGGCCCAGCTTTAGGGCAGCATGGTGTAAATATTGCAGCCTTTTGTAAAGAATATAATGCTCGAACAGCTGAAAAAGGTGGACTTATCATTCCAGTAGAAATTTCAGTTTATGAAGATCGAAGTTATACTTTTCTTCTTAAAACACCACCTGCATCTGTTTTATTAGCGAATGCTGCAAACGTTAAAAAAGGTTCTTCTACTCCAAATCGGGTAAATGTTGGATCAGTAACGAAAGCCCAATTAGAAGAGATCGCTAATATTAAATTACCAGATTTGAATACTACTAAAATAAGTAGTGCAATAAGAATTGTTGAAGGAACTGCCCGTAATATGGGTATTACAGTTATATCTTAATATTTCAGTTTTTAAGAAAGAAATTATATGCGAAAATTATCCAGACGTCAAAACGAAAACTTTAAAAAAAGTAAAAATGTTGTTCATTCCAGTTTAGAAGAAGCTATCAATTTGCTTCAAGAAACTGCTACTGCTAAATTTATTGAATCTGTTGAATTACATGCTAATCTGAATATTGATCCAAAATATGCAGACCAACAATTGCGTACGACTGTAACATTACCTCATGGTGTAGGCAAATCGACATGTATTGCTGTTTTAACAAATGAAGCAAATTTTAACGAAGCAAAAGAAGCTGGGGCTGATATTGTTGGAAGTCAGGACTTAATTGATGAGATTAGTCAAGGTAACATTAATTTTGATCTATTAGTTGCAACACCAGATATGATGCCAAAACTAGCCAAACTTGGTCGAGTTTTAGGTCCGAAAGGATTAATGCCCTCACCAAAGTCAGGAACTGTTAGTACAAGTTTAACTGAAACATTATCTGAGTTCAAAAAAGGAAAGTTTGAATATAAAGCAGATAAAGCAGGTGTTGTTCATGTAAGTTTTGGAAAAGCAAATTTCTCAAAAAGTCAACTAATTGAAAATTTAACATCATTATACGAATCAATAGAACAAAATCGTCCTAGTGGTGTAAAAGGTAAATACTTTAAAAGTGTATTTATTTGTAGTAGTATGGGACCATCTATTCAATTAGATTTAAATCTATTTCTTAATACTAATTTATTGAGTTAGTATTAGTCTATCGAATTTCAATTGAATAATTAAAAATTAAATATATATATTTTAAATAAAAAATTTTATGTCAGACAAAATTAATCAAATTGTTGAAGAATTAAAAACATTAACTTTATTAGAAGCATCAGAATTAGTAACAGCAATTGAAGAAACTTTTGGTGTTGATGCCTCTGCAAGTGCTGGTGGTGGTGTTATGATGGCTGCTGCACCCGCTGCAGCTGAAGAAGTAGAAGAAAAAACAGAATTTAATGTAATGTTAGATGAAGTTCCAGCCGATAAAAAAATCGCAGTGTTAAAGGTTGTTCGAACTCTAACTGGATTAGGTTTAAAAGAAGCAAAAGATCTTGTAGAATCAGCACCTAAAATGGTTCAAGAAGGATTAAGTAAAGATGCGGCAGAAGCTGCAAAAAAACAAATTGAAGACGTTGGTGGAAAAGTTTCATTAACATAATAAGTTAACTTTTAAGAAAAAGAGTTTATCTTTATAATCACTCTTTTTCTTAAAAGTTATTTTATCGTAAATAAATTATTTTATATCTAAATTAACAAATGCTTTAAATAAAAACTTTTATATTTAACTAGGTCTATTTTGATTAATTGTATCTGTTAATGAATTTAAAATTAATTTAATTGATCTTACAGCATCATCATTTCCAGGTATTGGAATATCTACTAAATCAGGATCACAATTAGTATCTAAAATTGAAATAATAGGAATCTCTAGTTTACGACATTCTTGGATAGCGGTCATTTCACGTTTTTGATCGATAATAATTGCCACATCGGGTAATTTGGCCATATTTTTAACACCATTTAAATGCTTTCGTAATTTTTCTAATTCTTTTGAACGTAACGATGCTTCTTTTTTTGGTAATAAATTAAAAACCCCATCCACTTCTTGTTGTTCCAAGGTCTTTAATCGTTCAATTCGACTTTTTAATGTTACCCAATTTGTTAACATTCCCCCTAGCCATCTATGATTTACATAATATGAATTACAATTATTTGCTTGTTGAGCAATAACTGCACTTGCTTGACGTTTTGTTCCAATAAATAAAAATGTTTTTTCTTCTGAAGCTGCTTTCGCGACATAAGAATTCGCTCGTTTTAATAATTGAGCTGTTTGAACTAAATCTAAAATATGAATATTATTCCGTTCTGTATAAATATACGGAAACATTTTTGGATTCCATCTATAAGCTTTATGTCCAAAATGAACACCAGCTTCTAATAATTGGGCTAAGTTAATATCAGCCATAAAATTGTATAACTCCTTAATTAAAAAAATGTAGTTTATTTTAGTATAAAATAACATTAACAGATTGAAAAGAAATAAATCTAAATTTTAATTTTAATTTTCTCTACGTTAACTTTGGTTTTATTCTGTGAAATTAAATTAAAACAATTTGTGTAACTTTGGTATCCTGTTCCAGATGGAATTAAATGACCAATAATTATATTTTCTTTTAAACCACGTAACCAATCTACTCTACCCTCAATAGCAGCTTTTGTTAAAACACGAGTGGTTTCTTGGAAACTTGCTGCTGAAATAAAACTTGGATTATTTAATGCAGCTTTTGTAATTCCTAATAATAATGGAACATAATAGGCTGGACGTTTATTATGAGCTTCAATAATTTGGTTAATATATTGAATATGATATAAATCAACTACTTCACGAGGTAACAATGGTGTATGACCTTCATGTGTTATTAAAACCTTTGTAGTCATTTGTTTAATAATAACTTCTAAATGTTTATTTGCAATTGAAACACCTTGTGATTGATAGACTGATTGAACTGCGTTTAATATCAATAATTGAATTTTTTTAAACGTTCGATAACTTGCTTCATAATTATTGGCTAAACGGTAAGAAGTAGTAAATTTTCTTTTACTCGAGAAGAACTGTTTTTTTATACCATAATAATTAAAGTAAATTTTTAATAAATTGTGAGGATTAATCTTATCATTTTCTTTTATTGTTGTCCCTAGTTTTTGAAATTCAAAACTTGAGTCAATACTAGTTTTTTGAATTAATAAACTTTTCTTTTGATTTGTTGCTAAATGTTTATTTGTAGGTTTCTTTTTTCGTGCCTCTAATAATTCTTCTATTCTTGGTAAACCTTGAACAATATCTCCAGTAATTTCTTTTTCAAAGTTTAATAAACCAATTACTTCACCTTTTTCAATAAATTCACCATTTTTACAATAAACATTATTTACTTCTTGTTCAAAATAATCTTCTGTTATTGAATGAATTCCAATTGATTTGTTGAATGGGTATTTTAAAAATTTTAGACCTGTTAGATTCGTATTAAAAGGACCGTTTTCTTTAATTTTATTTGAAATTAAATCAGAACTTTTTAATAATAATGGTAGACATTGTTTAATTTTCAATTGTGTTTTTTTAATTTTAAGAGTGTTTATTTGATTTTCTTTTAAGGTTTTTTTTGTTAGTGAAAAATTATTTAAAAATAATGG
>Ga0307984_1001243_pt1 | contig 10768 bp, 20 predicted proteins | sample EllFjometageno78_FD_203169 | JGI IMG/M metagenome (GOLD analysis project Ga0307984, IMG submission 203169) | Marine microbial communities from Ellis Fjord, Antarctic Ocean - #78 | ecosystem: Environmental > Aquatic > Marine > Unclassified | place: Southern Ocean | collected 2014-10-09 | reverse complement strand
CAATTGAACTAACCGAAGAGATGGGTTTCTCCGAAAAGGATATGCTGGTAGCGGCGCTGAAGTGGATGTCACTAGACGATGTCAAGGGCATGCTAGAAGCTAATGAATATCCAATGAGCTGTGAAGAGGACGATGAGATCGAAGACTTCACACCTCCGAGCGCTAGGGTCAAAGCTGAGGCTGATCGAGTATTTGGTGCTGTGGCTGATCGAATATTTGGATCTAATGCAATTTAGGGGTTGACAAGCCAGCACTCCGGTGCTATACTGTATATACATTAACAACATAGATAAGGGCTACACACTATGGGAACTAGATCAACTATCGCAATGAAGACTGAAGAAGGTAAGCTACGGACCATCTATTGTCACTGGGACGGCTACGTAGACCACAACGGTCGCATCCTACTTAATAACTACACAACCCCAGAGAAGGTTAAGGCACTCATCGACTTAGGTGACTTGAGCCAGCTGAGCACTGAGGTAGGTGAGGTACGCACGTTTGGCATTGATGGTCAGGGTGAGCAACCAGAGCTTCCAATGTTTGGTAACTGGTGTACAGCATACCACAGAGACCGAGGCGAGGACTGGACCAACGTTGCACCACAGACGTTCGACAATGCCCAAGAGATGGTAGAGCACTATGCAGAAGCTTGGTGCGAGTTCTTTTACATCTGGAACGGCCAGGACTGGTTAGTCAGCAACGGCAAGAAAGACGCTAAGGGTTATCCAATCTTCGATTATGTCGAAGTAGCCATCCTAGAAGAAATTGTAGGATAAGGCAAATAAAAGGTTGACAGTGTAGCATTGCGGTGCTATACTGTATATACATTAACAAACAAAGGGCAAACAATATGACACAGAAAACTTTTAGCGTAGCAGGCACTAGCACCAGTAACGGCATTACGAAGATTCGATTCGCAAATGACTTTGTAGGTCGCTTGAAGATCCTCTACAAGAACGGACACGAGAACGTGGAACTGATGGAGTTGGGACGTGAGCTGACCAAGGCACAGATATGCCAAGTGTTGATGAGCCATCCTAAGTACCAAACAGATGAGCAACAAGATGCCATCTACGAATTCGTCCTACGCAACTGCAAAGAGATCAAAGCAGAGATCATGGAAGTGATCGACTCCAAAGAAGAAATTGAGGCCTAAGGCCTAACCAAGGTACGTCCCCTTAGTACAACTGGATAGTGCATCCGCCTTCTAAGCGGAATGTTGCAGGTTCGAATCCTGCAGGGGACGCCAATCAAGTTGTCGGGCGGCGAAGCAAGGTTGTGCCCTCATCCTAGAAGACTTCGTCGTCCAGCGGCGCAATTAGTTTTAAATTAGGGGTTGACATCATAGTGTAAAGACGCTATAATGTATGTATAAGTTAAACAAAGCAAGGGCAAACACAATGAACACTGAAGCAATCCAATTAGAGAACATCCAAGCAATGACCGAAGCACTAGCGAATGGCTTACCGTGGTACAGCGGCTTGGCGGCCATTGGCGGGGTGATGGTCTGGGTTATCCTTTGGGGTATGCTCATTGGTAGTATGATTGGTGCGGCCGGAGTGTTTGCTTACTTCGTTTGGTGTATTAGAAACTGGATCTTAGGTCTAGGCATCTTCTTCCTAGTATTGATAGCAATTGGAACAATGATTTAAAAAGATTAAATTAGGGGTTGACAAGTACCGCAGAACTTGCTATAATGTATGTATAAGTTAAACAAAGCAAGGGCAAACAAAATGATCAAAACAATTATAACAGGTACAGTGGTAGCAAGTTTATTCGGAATCGTAGCATATGCGGGCGTAGGCGCAATTATGTTACCTGATGTTGAAATGAGTTATGAGACTGGTTACTGCACTAAGGTGATCAACTATGCTCAGGGCGATGCTTACAACTGCGAGAACATGCCTATCAAGTTCAACCATGTGTGGGTGAAGTAAGATGGTAAAGACTTGGATGTTGTTAACATTGTTTACTGCGGATCCGATCATGTATGCGGACCAACAGACTTGTGAGGTCGCTATGTTGAAGTTGAACACTGCGTACCCAGAGAACGAAAGTATATGTATCCCAGCTGGTATCCAGGAAGTGTCAAAGGATCCAATTGAGCTGTTTGAACAGATGTTGAACATGGTTACGGAGATGAATATTAATTTAAATAATCCTCCAAAAGTGGTTGACAACAACTAGATAATTTGTTATAATAGTAATACGAAATAAGGCAGTACTAATTAACTCGAAGGGCAAAACACATGAACATTAGAATACTTGAAGGCACATATAAGATCCGTGGTAAAGATGTAGAACTAGCAGGAATGGTCTTTCCACTAGTAGAAGGTTTCAAAGTTGGAGCCAAAGGCGGATACGTAACCGTAGATGGTAAGAGCATCCAAGGGTTTCCAGATCGTAACATTAAAATCACATGCGATGGTGAACATGCATATGAAAGCTGTGCAGAAGGCACAGCAACAACCATCCGTGAAGAGACGGATGAAGAGACCATCGAAAGACTGCGTGAGCGATTCGACATGTTAGAAGACATGACACGTGCCACAAAGAAAGGCGATGTTCGAGCTATGATTGTATCAGGACCTCCGGGTGTTGGTAAGAGTCATGGTGTAGAGAAGGTACTTGGTAAGCACGATCTAATAGCCACGCTAGGCGATCGGCCTGCGAAGTACGAAGTTGTCAAAGGTGCTATGTCCGCAATTGGACTCTACTGTAAGCTGTACAAGATGGCAGACAAAGACAATGTGATTGTATTCGATGACTGTGATTCAATATTCAGCGATGAGCTATCGTTAAACATATTGAAGGCCGCGCTAGACTCTAAGAAGACTAGACGCATATGCTGGAACACAGACTCGTTCAAGTTGCGCAATGAAGGTGTGCCTGATAGCTTTGAATTCAAAGGATCAGCAATCTTTATCACCAACATCAAGTTCGACAACGTTAAGTCGGCTAAGATGCGTGATCACCTAACTGCACTTGAGTCACGTTGTCATTATATTGATCTAGCAATTGACACAGACAGAGAGAAAATGTTACGTATAAAGCAGATTACCAATGATGGTATGCTTGACAACTATAAACTAGATGAAGAAACCATACAAGACATTGTGGACTTCATTGACATTAATAAGAAGAGACTGCGGGAACTGTCATTACGTACAGTACTTAAAGTAGCCGACTTGGCCAAGGCATTCCCAACTAAATGGGAAGCTATGGCAGAGAACACTGTGATGCGTCGAGCATAACGCTCCGCTGAACAGTGGGATTAGCTGACGCCCTGTTAGCAGTCCAAACAGGTAGTAGAAGTTTTGTGCCCTCATGCATCTACTATCGAACCTGAGCCCTACTAGTGTGCCCTCGCTAGTAGGGCTTTCTTTTATCTAAATTAGGGGTTGACAACCGTTCTAGTGTATGCTATAACTAGTATATAGAAACACAGTAAGGGCAAACACAATGACACAGAAACTTAATGTACACTTTGTAAACCGCGGCTTTGGAACAGACGAAGGTCACCACAGCGTAGAACTGCTAGGTCAGAACATATGCGAGTTCAGCGGCAAGCCTGTAGCAGAAGTCCGTAGCCCATTTGGACTAGGTGGCACATTGGTTGCAGAGTATGCAGGACAGCGCGAAGGTTGGGTTTGCGATTTAGATTAAAAAGAGGTTGACAAGGGCCACAAAAGGCTGTATAATACATAGTATATTAAGTAAGAAACTTAGTACTTTTTTATAACTTGAGGGCAAACAACATGGCAACATTAATTAAGCGTTACGGAATGTTCACTACAAATGGCAACAAGATGGTAGGCCGCATTGCAGAGGCAGGCAAGAAGCTGGCCGCTGAAGATGGCTGTGGTAAGAACGCATGGGCATTCGCCTACAGAGAATTGCAGAAGCTGAGCTATGCAAAGGACTTTGAAGAGTGTACTGACACTGATGTGCGTGAGCAGGTGTTCAGCTATGTGACTGCTGACTATCCAACAAGCAACTTTTACATCTAAATGAGAGGTTGACAGCGTACCTCAAACGCTGTATACTATAAGAGTAAGTTAATTAAACATTCGAGGGCATCAAATGAATATACAACTAGAAGCATATGTAGCACAAAAGAACAGCTGGAACGCTATCTTCGGAGGCACACCACTAGACATCAACTCAGCAGAGGACCGTGTAAAGATTGCTGATATGATCGACTGTGATCTAAGTCCAGAGAACCTAGCATGTGATGGCGAAGCAAGCCCACAACATGTACGCACACAGGGCCGCATGCTACGTGACTGCGCTCGAGAGTTACTAGCAATTGACTCAACTGTAACCATATATGAACTGTAGGGAGAACACTATGAACACACTAACTGTATCAAACGTTAATGAATACACTGTGGAAGACATCACTAACATCCTAGCTGAAGCCAAGCAGGAAGCACGTGACGCGGCAGTACAACATCTAAGCCTACATGGTGAGCAGGCCTACTGTGGCTTTGCTTGGGTTAACATATGGAAGATCAAAGGCAACACCAAGCTGGGCAAGCGCATGAAGAGTGCAGGACTAAGCAAAGACTACTCAGGTGCATACAACATATGGAACCCTTCAACACTAGGGACACAGTGTATGAGCACTAAGGAAGCGGGTGCCCGAGCATGTGCTGGTGTGTTTAAGAAGTACGGCTTTGAATGTAGCGCAGGATCAAGAGCAGACTAAACTCTACAAAGAATCAAAAACGATCCCCCGGGGTATAGTATTAAGTTACTATACCTTTTTTCTTTTGTGCTAATAAAATAAAATAAAAAAAATTTCTCGAGGGGCGGGGCGTAATAGTCAATATTATAATAACACTTTTATACTAGCTAATGGTTGTAAATCACCACCTCACTTCTGTAAGTACTTCACCAGTATTTTTTGCGCGGCAATTTTTTTAAGAGTGCAGGACCCATTTCGGCCTAAGAACAAACAGTGAGTGCAGAGGTCGCTTTACGAAGTAAAAGACTTCCTAACGAACTGTAGAGCTATCAGCTCTACTAACATACTAATACACTAGTGTTGGTTACGCACACTATCTTATAGTTACTAATACACTAGTGTTAGTTAGGCTATGTTGCGTAGTGCAAAGTCTCGGTCCGGGTACTGTGCGTCAACGTGAGCTATGAATGCAACTGCATGCTCTACCTCTTCGAACATAAAGGTATGCTCGTACACGTTAGTATACAGTGTGCAACTCCAGCTCCAACGATCTAGGTTGCGTCTACACCATGTCTTAGCGTAGTCTACTATGTCACTGTGTGTTCTAACTGTGATTGCATTTGTACGCCAACTGTTCTTATAGTCCACTACTTCCAATGGCGTCATTGGGGCACTGCTTGCTTTGTTCATTCTGTTACTTCCCAATTGAAATCATAGAGGTCGGGTATAACACCTTGGTATGGACAGTTGTGCTGTTCGTAGAGTTCCCATTCATAGAACACGTCAGCGCATGTTATGCACTCACACCAGCCCATTCTATTAAAGTAGTCACGCTTGCTTTCTAACTCTGGAGTTACTTTGTCGGCGTCACTCATTGCGCATTAGATCCAGCATGTGTGGATAGTCTCTAATAAACTCCCTTGGGTCTACAGGGTCACATCCTACGGCCTTTAGTACATCCACGCCTTTGCGAGTGAGCCATATGTCACCGTTTACATTACCCTCGAGATACCCTTTGTCAAAGTAAGGTTGTAGTTGTGCTAGTTCATCCTTGTGCGTCTTGCTCCAGTGCCCGTTCTTGGCTTTGAGAATACGATCGTAATCTGCGTAAGTTAACTCTTCGTCTATCTTTAACAATGTTGTCTCCTATGTGATACAAGTATTTATTACGCTAGGTATAGTGTGATTTAAATTTGGCTCCTAATTTTCTGCGAAAACTCTTCGAGCTCGTTTTTTAGCTGTACCACTTCGTGGCTTCTTGGATCTAGGTGAGGCTAAGTATTGTTACGAGGAGATTCCTATGAAGAATTTTATTATTGTACTCTTATTCATTTTTGCAAGCACACACGCTCTAGCACAAACCAGCAAACAGCTACCACTCACGGCAGTGTTGCCCCTAGTAACACTATGCTCGCCCCTAGAACCTGACCTAGGTCTATATCAAAGATATGGCGAAGTGGCCTTTGTTGATGGCGATGCAACTTTCTATATTCCAGGTAACAAGACAGTTAATGGCAAACTAACAATCTACATGAAGCCAGGCTTCGATGCGAATACATTTACTATAATGTTTCAAGTAGGACCTTTGTACTGCATGGTTGCATCAGGTAAGAACGCTGTACCTGCAGAACCCAAAGAACTCAACGGTGTTGGGGATAACTTGTAATGTGGACATTAGTTTTTGTATTCTTTTTTGAAGTAACGCCCTATGTTGAACTGGTCAGTACTCACACTAGCATGACAGATTGCTTTCACGCAAGAGAAACTTTGGCAAGTGAAGTAGGCAAAGCAAACGGCTACTTCAAAGCAGAACAGCAAGCCATCTGTATAAACATGAACGAATAGGATCCTCTAATGGGACAAGTACTACTATTAAATGCAGACGCTCAACCTGTGAGTTATCTGCCGTTGAGTTCCATTGCATGGAAAGATGCTATCACCTATCTATGGCTAGACAAAGTTCATGTGCTAGAATGGTATGACGATTGGATGGTGCGCAGTGAGCATTGGGAAACAAGAGTGCCAGCTGTGATGATGCTCAAAGAAATGCAACGTCGACGTACTAAGCCGCGTTTCTCTAAACACAATCTAATGATTCGTGACCTATACACCTGTCAGTACTGCAACACACCCTATAGCAAGCACAACCTAACCATGGATCATGTGATGCCCATCAAGTTGGGTGGTAAGCTACGTTGGGATAACATAGTGGCCGCGTGTGGCCCGTGTAACAGTCGCAAAGGCAGTGAAACTCGTATGAAACCTCGTCAAGCACCTTATGCACCTGACTACTGGGACTTGGTTGCTAAACGCAAACAACTACAACTAGACGTAGCTCATCCTAGTTGGAATGCATACCTTTAAACACGCATATAACCTTCTTAAAACACTGCAAATCATTTAAACAACACTATGTAAGCGAAAACACCTTAACAGCATTTTAAGAGCCATTAAGGTGTGTTTTTCGTACAATCTAAGTGTCTGTCGCAGTGGTGGGTTTTGTTCGTGGAGTTTGTTTTACAAGCAATCTTGAGGAATAGTATTGCCTGGTGCTCGCGCCATATCTACCAGCTCTTTACACAACCCTGGATGGGTAACTTTGTTGCGATGCGTAAGCATGTGTGTTTCAAATCCGTTTTCTAGATCCAAAGGCTCACGTGTGTTTAGACTGTGTACCAGCTTGTCAACAAACACTAGATGATTGTTACGTGTCATGTGATTGGCTCTAGTGTCTATGCTTTGTGCATACCACTTGACCATTTCTGCATCACTTTGAAACTCTTGGTCGCATACGTTCCAAGTCATTGATCCATGTGTAACTGTAAGGTCAGTCCATGTCATGTTTATATTAAAGCTAGGAATTATCTGTAGATGAACCTCACGTTCAATCTGTTTGACTCGTATGCTGTCGATCATATGCTCTAGTCTAAGTTCGTCTATGTCATCACGCTGTAGGTGTAACCAGTAGTCTTGCACAGCCTTAAACTTGTCAGCTTCGTTTGCTTCTAGGTCTTTGGCATCTTGTATGTCTAGTACACTCATTAGGTTACTCAAATAGGGCCTGTCTTCAAAGAACCATTGTCTGCTCATCTCAGTAACAAAGAACACAACAATGTCTCCGGGCTGATGTGGGTCGTCTCTAAACTGTTTAGCACTCCACTCGTTGCTTGATCCTGCACATGCTTGATTGACCACACGGTCTACATCTAAACGTGTAGATAGCAGTCTGGTCCAGCACCAATCTTCTTTCCAGTCAACAGCAAAACTATCACCGTATATCCATAGGGTCTGACTCATAGGTCTAACTCCATTGTAACACTGTCCATACCTTGGTCGTTACACTTAGCAAGCCAAGTTCCGTTTGGTCCAATGATGCCACTAGGTGCTTGCATATGATTAACTGTTCCGCCTATCATATCTGTACTGGCACTAGCTACTACAATATGCATTTGATGTAGTTCAGCAAATGTTAATAAATGATTCTCATGCCATGTATAAATGTTCTGGCTATACGTGTTAGTATTACAGTTAGCACTTACAAACACACAACATGCTCCTTCACCGGCTATCTCATTAAACAAGTAACTGTCGCCTAGAGGACTTGCTGTAGGCATTGCCCATGCATCGTTGCATATCAATGTGCCTGTTCTAGGTCCTGTTCCGCTAAGTTCAATTAGACTGCTTTCAAGCCCCATCATATAATAGTAGTGTTCGCCTAGTCCGTTTGTTGTACGGGTAAGTCGTTGTTTGTTGTACGCTCCTACTAGCTGACCTTCTCGGTAGTAACGCACTTGGTTGTAGGGAAACTCGTCTTGTTCATAGTGTCCTGTGCCCAGTGCCATACTACGTTTGTTTTGTTGTAGATAAGTTTCTAACGTAGTTAGTGCAGTAAAGTATTCAGCCTTCTGTTCAGCTGTTCCTTCGTGGCACACGTTAGCACAATACCCACTTAGGCTACCTTCGGGTGTTAAAATCCAATCGCTGTCTGGATGTGTGTCAAGTACATCAATCAAACATTCTAAGTTTTCTTTGATGCTCGCAAACACCGGTTGTTGACTTGCTGTAATTAACATGCGTCTTCTCTCCCAAATAGGTGTGTCTTAGCATCACCAATTTCGTCTCCAAGAGTTACTCTCGGTGTAACGTTTATATCAGCGGTAACGCTATCCATTCCTGTATCCTTGCACTTAACTATCCACCTTCCATCAGGACCAATGATACCCGATGAACATTGTAGGAAATCTGTTTCCTGATGATCGGTGCTAGTACAACTACCTGCATGTACAACATACATAGCAAACTCTCTAGCAAATACTTGTAAATGGTTTTCGTTCCATACCTTAGCTAGTTCATCTCTTTGCCCATTGCAGTTGCTACTTACAAAAATAACATCTACATTATTCTTAGCAAGCTCTACTTGATAATAAGGATTACCATCTGGTGCTGATCTAGGCATAGCCCAGAAGTCGTTGCATATCATACTTGACGCTTTTATAGTTTTTTCTTTATCCAGCCAAAAGTAATTAGGTACATACCCGGGCAAGTATTGATGAACTTCGCCGCCGCCTTCCCAACCCCTAGTTAGCAATCTCTTTTTGTATGTGCTTACAAGTTCGCCAGCATCATATATCATCATAGCGTTATAAGGATACTGATCTCTGTCTTTAATACCTGTGCCTAATGCTAGGTTGACGTTATATTCTTTTGCCTTCTCTGCAATCTTTTCAACTAGTTTTTCAACTTGCACTGTTCTAGTATTAAACGTATTATTAAGAGTTGGCGGTAAACAGTATCCACTAATTGCACACTCAGGAGTGAGCAACCAATCTGTATCCTTGTTAGCTTCTAGTACATCTAATGTACACTCGTAGTTCTCAAAATGCTCGTTGAAGACAGGTTGCTGACTTACTGTTATTTTCATTTAAACTTTTTCTTCCTGTGAAATATTTTTGAGTACGCATCACTTAGATAAAACTTTAATGCACTATCTCGCTTGATGCCTTCTTCGTTAATCTCAGTTTCCATTTCCCAGTCTTCTCTCTTGAACGGAATGATTTGTGCAAGTGGCTCGCCGGGTGCTAAAATAAAATCGTCTTGCATAGCAACGCCGGGCCAGTTGTTCCAAGGAACATCAATAGTGTCTGTGTCAATAATAGCTGGATATAATTTAAACCGCTCCTCAAAATGATAAAACGGACTTTGAATAATACAACTATAGCCAGGTGGTGTTTCAATACGCCACGGCACACTAAATGTTATATAATCTTTTTTCGTACCATTGATGGCAACAGGGCATTGCGAATGGGCATGTCCTTCTGATGGGCTTTGATTCTGCCACCCCTGTGGATATGTTCTTCTGAACCCTTCATGCTCTTCGTCACGTTGATACGTTTGAATACGTTGCTCTACAGGGTTGAATATAATGTATCCACTAGTGATAGTATCGTATACCGGCATACATTTTTTAATTGTAGGAAGACTGTTATGTGGTTGTCCTTCCCACGGTGTTGTTTTATTATACCAATCAGGTCTAACTTTGCTCGCTGGCTGTGGCGGATAGTTGTTGTGTACAGCGGCATCACCGCATATGAATTTAATTTTCATTCGTCATCGCCACCTAGGTTGTTAATAAAGCTACGCAATTTAGTTGAGTCAATCTCTGCACCTTTAACTTTGCCTACCCTGTCACCTTGTTTAGGATCTACGTGTGTAGACTCCATTGAACTACTGCGTTTCAAATTACTTACAATACTGTTAGTAGCACTAGCACTACCGTGCCCACTGTTACTATAACCATCATCATCGTCATCATCGTCACAGTCTACAATGCGTAGTGTGTCTACATCAAAGCCTAGATCAATCTTTTGTCCTACGCCACCACTGTTACGTGTCTTCATTAACTGTAACTGATAGCGTCCACGTTCACGCATTGCTCTACTTGTAAAGATACCAAACACGTTGTCTGCTGTTTGAATCTTACTAAGTCCGCCTGATATGTGCGAGTGATCAAATTCAATCTCCTCAACAGCACCACGGTTCAACTGTGCCGCTGTAACAAACACACAGTTCAATTCC
>Ga0307984_1001242_pt1 | contig 10771 bp, 6 predicted proteins | sample EllFjometageno78_FD_203169 | JGI IMG/M metagenome (GOLD analysis project Ga0307984, IMG submission 203169) | Marine microbial communities from Ellis Fjord, Antarctic Ocean - #78 | ecosystem: Environmental > Aquatic > Marine > Unclassified | place: Southern Ocean | collected 2014-10-09 | reverse complement strand
GTAATCCAACTTACATGCAACTTTGTATCGGTCACTACCCTGACTATTCTTCTGACGTAAGTTTTTCAATGAATATGGGAGGTGCTTTGGGAGATCTTAATTGGTTAGACCAAGGAGATGTTCCTATGGTTTCATTCCAAACGCCTCACGATCCATTTGCTCCTTACACAACTGGAGTACTTATCGTTCCTACTACAGGAAACCAAATTATCGAAGTTAGTGGAGCGTTTGACGTTCATGCTGAAATTAACGGTTACCCAGCACCGAATAACAATGAAATTTTCCAATCAGCAGGTCTTAGCGATCCTCTTTCTTTAGAGGCTATAGCGAATGGCGGATCTGACGGATTGTTTCCAGTAATAAACAACTACGTAGATGGATCTCCAACTCAGCCTTACGATGGTTCTCCATGGCAGTGGTGGGATGAAGCGGCTGCTCAGGCTTATGATGCAGCGAACGGAACTGCGATTTGGGCGACTCAGATGACATTAAACCCAGATATGGGCCCCACAGAGGCTAATATGTGGATTGATGCTATTCAGGGTTACACAGCTCCACGTTTGGCGCTTGCAATGGGTGTGCTTTCTACAGGACCTGGTTGTACAGATACTGTAGCGTGTAACTTTAACGCGCTTGCGACTTCTGACGATGGTTCTTGTACTTACGCTGCTGTTGGTTTCGATTGCAGTGGTGCTTCTCTAAACATTGAAGGATGTACATCTTCTATTGCTTGTAACTACAATGAAGCTGCTTCGATTGATGACGGATCTTGTAACTACCTATCTGGATCAGATATTCCTACTGGATCTGACGTGGTTTGGTTGGTCGGATTGACACTAACAGGTACTCCTTATGAGGGACTTGCTGGTGGTTGTGAAGCTAGTGGTGGTGTGAACCCGGACGTAAGCATCAATGGTGTCATCGTTGGAGATGGTTCAACACCTCTTTCAATGGCTGGCATTTCTGATCCAACTGGACTTCTTGGTGAGCTTGCTGCTCTTGCATCTACGGTACAGTTCTCTGTTTGTGGTTCTAACATGACTGTTGCTGCTCTTGGAAACAACATTCCTATGGTAGGAAATGGTACTTTCTGGATTTCTCCGATTCCTGTGTCTGCAGATCCGACTACCGGAGCTGGACAATACCTGTGGGCTGCACCGATGAATAATTTCACAATTGGTTGTGGAGATCCATCTGCTTGTAACTTCTCTGGAGACCCATGTGAGTTAAGCCTCTTGTGTACGTACCCTGGATGTACAGATGCTACAGCTGACAACTACAATGCTGATGCTGGATGTGATGACGGACTTTGTTCGACTGCAGGTTGTACAAACGATGGCGCAACAAACTACAACGCTGCTGCAAATGCAGACGATGGTTCTTGCTTATTCCTTGTAACACTTCAGGTAAATATGTCTGAAGTTGCAACTACAGGTGTTAATATAGCAGGTGATTTCCAAGGATGGGATCCTGCTGCATCAGCTTGTACTGATTTAGGCGGTGGAGTTTATGAGTACGCAATTGCTCTAGCTCCCGGAACTTATGAGTATAAATTCATAAATGGAAATGCTTGGGGTGACGATGAGTATGTGAACGGAGATTGTAGCAATGGTTCTGGTAACCGTGTGGTAACAGTTGTTGATGCCGCTACTGACAATGGTACTCCATGTTACACATCTTGTGATGCATGTGCGCCAGTTGTTGTTGCGGGATGTACTTATGATGCTGCGGACAACTACAATGATCAAGCGAATGATGACGACGGATCTTGTACGTTTACTGGAGGATCTGATTGTCTTGGTGATCTAGACGGTGACGGTGTTGCTGCGACTGGTGACCTTCTGTTATTCTTGTCTGTCTTCGGATCGACTTGTAACTAAAGCGACTTTAACATATTAAAGAAAGGCCATCCATCTGGGTGGCCTTTTTTCTTTCTGTTTTTGGCATGTATTTTGCTTTATGTGAGATGTAATTTTTTTGTATCTTTATGCTCTAATAAATTTTGAGCACTAACTAACTCCATTATGAAAAACCTTTTATCAACCTTTATACTTGCCTTCGGTTTATTTGCTTTTATTTCTGCACAAGAAGTCGCAAATGGTCCTTTAATCTCATTGGATAAAACAACCCACGATTACGGAACAATTACGCAAGGTGGGAACGGAGCTTGTGAGTTTACTGTAACAAACACTGGGTCAGAGCCTTTAATTATTTCAAGATGTAAAGGGTCTTGTGGTTGTACAGTACCTGTATGCGATAAGGATCCTATTATGCCTGGCGCTACTTCTGCAATTAGCGTGAAGTATGATACAAAGCGTATCGGACCGATTAATAAATCTGTAACGATTACCTCTAATTCATCGAATGAACCGACAAAGGTTATTCGCATTAAAGGTCGTGTCGAAGCAGCTGATTTGGGTGCTCCAAGTGGCGTTCCGGTAAAGCAGCCTGCTACTGGCGCACCGACAAATAACTAATTTGAATCTTTAAGAGTTCAAAAAACAATATTTCAAAGCCGCCTGTTATGGCGGCTTTGTTGTTTAATGGTTGTTTAATGAATTATTTTTGCGCCAATGGAAATCCCCGCTCAATACGACCCCCGCAACACGGAAGACAAATGGTATAGCTACTGGCTCGAAAACGGATATTTCAAATCTACTCCAGACGAGAGAGAGCCGTACACAGTTGTCATACCCCCACCAAATGTGACTGGTGTTCTTCATATGGGACATATGCTTAACAACACCATTCAAGATGTTCTTGTGAGAAGGGCAAGAATGCTTGGCAAGAATGCGTGTTGGGTTCCTGGGACAGACCATGCGTCCATCGCTACAGAGGCGAAGGTGGTACACAAACTTCGCAAGGAGGGAGTGAAGAAAAGTGACTTAAGTCGTGATGAGTTTTTAGGTCATGCATGGGATTGGACACATAAGCACGGAGGTATTATTCTTGATCAACTCAAAAAACTTGGAGCGAGTTGTGATTGGGACAGGACCAGGTTTACGATGGATGAAGGTTATTACGAAGGCGTAATAGATACTTTCATTCATTTCTACAATGAAGGTTTTATTTATCGTGGAGTGAGGATGGTAAATTGGGATCCTGTGGCCCTGACGGCTTTAAGTGACGAGGAAGTCATTCACAAGGAGGAGAACGGTCATCTTTACTATGTGAGATATAAGATTGTCGGAACGGAAGATGAATGGATTACAGTGGCGACTACAAGGCCTGAAACCATTTTAGGTGATACGGCGATATGCGTACATCCCGATGATGAGAGGTACAAGCATCTAAATGGCAAAAAGGCCATCGTTCCAATTTGCAACAGAGAAATCCCCATCATTCAAGATGATTATATTGACATAGAATTTGGTACGGGGTGTTTAAAAGTGACTCCCGCTCATGATGTCAATGACTACGAACTGGGGGTAAAGCATCATCTTGAGGTCATCAATACGATTGCAGCAGATGGAACGATGAGTTCGGACGCAGGCAATTATGAAGGGATGGATCGCTTTGTCGTGCGGAAACAGATCGCAAAGGATATTGATACATTGGGTGGACTTGTGAAGGTTGAGGACTACACAAATAAAGTGGGGAGAAGCGAGAGGACAGATGCCATCATTGAGCCGAGGTTGTCGCTTCAGTGGTTTATGGCCATGGAGAAGCTGGCCAAACCGGCTTTAGATCATGTGATGGATGATACAATTAAGTTTCACCCAGCGAAGTTTAAGAACAGCTACAGGCATTGGATGGAGAACATCAAAGATTGGTGCGTAAGCAGACAGCTTTGGTGGGGACATCGGATACCTGCATGGTATTTCGGAGATGGGGAAGATGATTTCGTAGTCGCGAAGACACAAGAGGAGGCGTTAGAGTTCGCAACGAAGAAAGCAGGACGACAGATAACGAATGCAGAGTTAAAGCAGGATGAGGACGTGATGGACACTTGGTTTAGTTCATGGATTTGGCCGATACAAGTTTTTGATGGTCTCCATAAAGAGGAAGAAGTAGATTACTACTACCCGACGAATGACCTGGTAACGGCACCTGAAATTATGTTTTTCTGGGTGGCGAGAATGATCATGAGTGGCTATCACTACAGGGATCTTCCACCTTTTAAAAATGTATACTTTACTGGAATTGTAAGAGATGAGCAGGGGAGGAAGATGTCAAAGAGTCTGGGTAACAGCCCTGACCCAATCGTTCTCATGGAGAAATATGGTGCAGATGGTGTAAGGGTAGGAATGCTGCTTACTTCTCCAGCAGGGAATGATTTGCCATTTGACGAGAAATTATGCGAGACGGGAAGGAATTTCTCGAATAAAATATGGAATGCTTTCAGGCTCGTAAAGGGTTGGGAGATTGACGAGAATAAAGAACAACCGCAATCTTCCGCACTCGCAGTGGAATGGTTGGAAAGCCGAACAAATACAGCGCTGAAAGATCTTGAATCTCAATATGGGGAGTTCAGATTGAGTGAGGCCTTAATGACGACTTATAGGCTTGTTTGGGAGGAGTTTTGCAGCTGGTATTTAGAGCTTGTAAAGCCCCCTTATGGAGAGTCAATAGACAGGAAAACGTTGGATGCAACGTTCGTCCATTTCGAGACTTTGGTCAAAGTTCTACATCCTTTTATGCCCTTCTTAACGGAAGAAGTTTGGCATTGGTTGGGGGACAGGAAATCACCTGAAGACGCTCTTATTGTTACTTCTTGGCCTACAGCAGGAGAAGTAGATGCAGAAATCCTCCAAGACTTTGATTTGTTAAAAGAAATTGTAGGGGGTGTGAGGAATATCAGAAAGGACAATGGTATTGCGAACCGAGAAAAACTACAACTCAAGTTGCATCGGGCGGACGGTTATCCAGAGAGAATCAAGACTTCGATTGAGCATTTAACGAATCTAGACTCCACAGACGATGTGGATGACAAAGTGGAAGGTGCTTATGGGTTTATGGTCGGTAGACATCGCTTCTATATTCCGTTCGGAGAGAGCTTTGATGTTGAAGCCGAGAAAGTGAAAATTCAAAAGGATTTGCAGTATCAAGAAGGGTTTCTCAACATCGTTCGAAAGAAACTCTCCAATGAACGTTTTATCAGCGGAGCCCCTGAGAAAGTGATTGAAATAGAGAAAAACAAGGAGCAGGATGCAGTAGCAAAAATTGCTATTTTGAAGGAGAAGCTAACTGATTTAGGCTGAGATGAAGTCTGAGGCTAGAGATTTGTTGCATTATGAAATCCAGGGCAAAACAGATGCTCCTTGGCTTGTATTTGTGCATGGTGCGGGTGGATCAATCAAGACTTGGAAATTTCAAATTGACGATCTCGAAAAAGACTTCAGGCTTCTTCTCATAGACCTTCGTGATCATGGGTTTTCTAAAAACATACAGCCTTCATACGAATCGTATGATTTTGAGATCGTCGGAAATGATGTGATTAAAGTGCTTGACCATCTCAAGATTACAAAAGCACACTTTCTTTCTTTAAGTATCGGTTCTGTTATTCTACAAAAAATAGATATTCTAAGACCCAAACTTATCGATAAGATGGTGATGGCTGGAGCTATTTTTGACGGAAGCAAGTTTATGCATGCGTTCGTTCACAGTGGTAAAATCCTCACCTATATTTTGCCTTACAGAGTTTTCTATTCCCTGTTCAGCTTTATTGTTCTGCCTAGAAAAAACCACAGACTAAGTCGATATATATTCAGGCGACAAAGCATGAGGATGAATGTTGTAGAGTTCTTAAAGTGGATTGAATTGTACAAGCCGTTTTTTATACTTATTAAAGAATACGTGGGCCGACAAATGGAGACACCTTGCCTCGTTGTTATGGGAGATCAGGATCATATCTTCTTTAAGTCAGCAAAAAAATTCACGGATTTGCAAAAAAACGCCCATCTGACAGTCATCAAGGGTTGTGGACATGTCGTAAGCATAGAAAGTCCGAAACCATTTAATAAAATAGCTTCGGACTTCCTGAAGGGGGTAGATGTTTCAGATTCAGTTCAATCAGAACCAGTTCCGTACAAATGGTCTGACTTAAAAGATTTGAAAGCCAGGAGTAAGGGTCATTAAATTAGTTGCTTGCAAGGTATCCCGAAACACCTTCGTCAGTTGCTTGCATCGCTTCTTCTCCCTTGTTCCAGTTTGCAGGACAAACCTCTCCTTCTGTTTCAACATGGATTAATGCATCGAGCATTCTGATTGCTTCATCCACATTACGTCCAAGAGGGAGGTTGTTGACTAGCTGGTGCTGTACGACTCCGTCTTTGTCGATTAAGAATAAACCACGGTATGCGATCAGTTCGTTGTCGCTGATTAAGTTGCCTTCATCATCATAGTCGTACATTCCGGTAAGGACGTCGAAATTTGTTGAGATGGTTTTTGCGGTGTCTGCGACAAGTGGGTATGTGATGCCCTGGATTCCTCCATGGTTTTTAGGCATACGCAAGTAAGCGGCATGACTCTCTGCCGTATCGGTAGAGCAACCTACAATTTGGCATCCTCTATTTTCGAATTCAGACAGTTTGTCTTGAAAAGCGTGAAGCTCTGTAGGACAAACGAATGTAAAGTCTTTCGGGTAGAAAAATAAGATGACGTACTTGTTGTCGAGGTATTGCTCTAATGAGAAATCGCCAACAATTTCGCTGCCGTTAAGAACAGCTGCTGATGAGAAATAAGGTGCTTTTTGACCTACTAAAACTGCCATAATGATTGTGGGGTATTTAAATGATTGCACAAAGATAACTGAACCCTATCTTAGTTGGATTAATTCAAGGATGAAGTTTGCAGCAATAGATATCGGCACGAATGCAGTGCGTCTCTTAATCAAAGAGGTCAACATCATAGATGGTGTATGCGATATAAGGAAAGTCAGCTTTACACGCGTGCCTCTTCGTTTGGGCGAAGATGTTTTTGAAACAGGAAGGATTTCAAATAAAAAGGCGAGGAACTTGGTGAAGGTGATGAGGGCTTTTTGGTATTTGATGGATGTGTATGGGATAGAATGGTTTCGTGTTTGTGCAACCAGTGCGATGCGAGAAGCAAAAAATGTTGATGAAGTTTGTCAACTGGTTCTGAGGGAGGCAAATGTTAAAATTGAATTGATTAAGGGTCAAGAAGAAGCAGATTTAATTTTTAGAAATTTCAGTGTCGCAACGTATAAATCAAACTCAGATTTCTTGTACATCGATGTGGGAGGAGGTTCTCTCGAATTGACCTTGATTCGTGATGGGAAGAGAATAAGAGGTCAATCTTTTAAAATTGGAACGATACGTTCCATGAAAGGCATGGTAGAAGATGGAGAGTGGGATGCCGTTGCTGAATTTGTAAAACACGTTTCGGAAAGTTCCGATAAGATCATGTCAATCGGTACAGGAGGAAATATTAACCGAATACAGCGCCTTATCCGAAACCCCAAAAACGCGCCTATTTCTCTTTCTAAAATTGAGGAAATGAAGGATACGCTGAAAGCATATTCTTTTGAAGATAGAGTAGAGAAATTTTCGCTCAAGCCCGACAGAGCTGATGTGATTGTCCCAGCAGCCGAAATTTACATCCGGATTATGAAATTGGCAGGTTCAAACAAGATTATCGTACCTAAAGTAGGTCTTTGTGATGGGATCATTCTCAAGATTCACGAGGAATATCTTGCATCTAAGAAGGAGGAGTAACAAACAGTAGCCGACTGTTAATTCAAGTTACGTGTTAGAAATGCATCCACTTCGTAAATGCGTTTGGGCTTCAAAACAATCTCTCCTTTTGAATCAATTAAGAAGTAAGTAGGGGTGGCTGTAATCTTATAATCCTTCACTACAGGACTGTCCCATCCTTGAAGTTGGCTTACGTTGAGATACTGCATTCCACGTGATTCAACAATGTCTGACCAGCTTTTTCGTGCCTGGTCTATTGAGACGCCTATTGTTTCGAATCCCTTGCTATGGTACTTGGCGTACAATGGGATCAACACGGGTATTTCCTGTTCACATTTGTGACACCATGAAGCCCAAAACATGACGAGTGTATACTTATTTTCTGAAGCAGTCTCCATTAAATTTACATTGCCTCCCGTATACGATTCTATGACGAAATTAGGTGGAGTCTTTCCTACCTGAAGGTTAATGATCCCTTGAGCACGTTGACGGATGACATCACTTAAATCTGCGCCACAATCCTCATCGAAAATGTAATTGTCTAGAATGTATTGGCATATATCCTCCTTTCCAGTGTTGTAAAACCCATCAAGCATCGCGTAAAGGGCACTTTCTAATGTCTTGGGGTTTGGCTCAAAGTGAGCTTTAATAATGTCAATACAAGCCAGGAAACCACTTTCTTCCCCTTTGCTGAACTTCACCATCATCCCTTGAATTCGGTCACTGATCGCGAGCGTATGGATCAAACTGTTGTCCAGAGGGTCCATGTCTTCAAAATACCTCCCCTGTGTAGATGGGTACTTTGGGTTTTTCCAGGACAAAACTTTTGCAACGTACGTTCCTGAATATTGGTCAATCAGATTGTGCTGAGATTGTACGAGCTCCAATTCCTTGCCTTTTATTTGTTCTTCAATTCTAGATCGTAATGGGCTGTCCTTCAGGCCTTTTCTGAGATCTTTTATCTCATTCTTGTTGATGTTCTCTAGTTTGATATACTTAAACCAAGCTGTGTTTTCAGCTGAACCAGGCGTTAATTTGGTGCCATTAAGTCTGCTTGATTTAAAATCAATATAAACATCACTTTCATCAGGATTGAGAATTATTTGAGTTTTGTTGTTTGCCTTTCCATTAAGTACAAGCTCATAAAACCCACGACTTACTTCGAGGTTCGGAAATAAAAACTGTCCACCTTTAATCTCAGAACTGTCTAACAAGGCCTTGTTTCTGGCTTCTGTGACATATAGGTGCATCATAGATCCTTCAGCAGCTTTAACGTTGCCGTGAAGGGTTACTCTCCCTGTCTTGTCGCCTCTGTTCTGATCATTCGTGCCGTTTTTGTATCTAGGTGATACATTGTCAGTCTGATTGATGTCAGATTGATTCTCCGTAACAAGGGCCTTATTTTGAGAGACCGTTGAGGTTGTAGGAGCTGGAGCTGGAGCTGAAGCTGGAGCTGGAGCTGGAGCGCTATCATTGCAAGCAGATAGCACAATAAGTAAAGTGCTTGCTATCCAAGTCATTGTTTTCATGTTTGAAGTATTATCAATACCAAATAATGGTAGCCACAAGATACAAACTACATGTTAATTATTTATTGAATGCGCTAGATCCAGATTTCGGTTTGGTAGTGTTCCCTTTAAATTTATCTTTTTTAAAGCCCCCTTTCTTAAAACCCTCATTCTTAAAGCCACCGCGACTGTCGCTGCTACCTCTGTTGTCGCTGCTACCTCTGTTGTCGCTGCTACCTCTGTTGTCGCTGCTACCTCTGTTGTCGCTGCGATCTCTGTTGTATCCGCTGCTACCTCTGTTGTCGCTGCTGCCTCTGTTGTCGCTGCTGCCTCTGTTGTCGCTGCGATCTCTGTTGTATCCGCCGCTACTTCTGTTGTCGCTGCTGCCTCTGTTGTCGCTGCTACCTCTATTGTCGCTTCCACCTCTATTGTCGCTGCTACCTCTGTTGTATCCGCCGCTACTTCTGTTGTCGCTGCCACCTCTATTGTCGCTGCTACCTCTGTTGTATCCGCCGCTACTTCTGTTGTCGTTTCCACCTCTATTGTCGCTGCTACCTCTGTTGTATCCGCCGCTACTTCTGTTGTCGTTTCCACCTCTGTCGCTGCTACTTCTGTTGTCGCTATTTCCAGAGCGATTGTTTCCACCGTCTCTATTTCTTGGAGGTCCGAATGAAGATCCTTTATATCCATCATTGCGACCATCGCGTCTAGAATCATTCTCAGATGGTTTTCCATAACCATTAGACGAAGATCCGTTGTTCGATACGCTTGCCTTTCTGTCACCTCCCCCTCGGTTGTCTCTTTCAAAACGTCTAGGAGATCTTTCTCTGTTGTCTGAAGAACCGTAAGAAGATCGGCTTGAAGATCGTGATCCACCACCACCACCATATCCTCGACCACCTCCGCCACCGCCTCCACGGTTGCGACTGTTTTTCTTACCACCACCACCACCTCTAGGCATGACCATGCCAACAGGGTCCATAGGCATGTTGTAAGGCTGGTCTGTGACGAGTTCTATTTCACGGTCTAAGAGTTTTTGAATTCCTCTTAGGAAATTACGCTCCTCACCCTCATTACAGAATGAAATAGCCGTTCCTTCACGACCCGCACGACCGGTTCTACCGATACGGTGCACGTAACTCTCACTCAAATTAGGCAATTCGAAATTCACTACGTGGCTAAGATCATCAACGTCAATACCCCTAGAGGCAATATCTGTAGCGACCAATACTCTTACGCGACCCTTCTTAAATCTACTAAGTGCTTTTTCTCTGGCAGGTTGAGATTTGTTTCCATGAATGGCTTCAGACGGAATGTTGTTGTTTTGCAGATGTCTTACAACTTTGTCAGCGCCGTATTTTGTCCTTGTGAAGACCAAAGCGTTTGCAATCTCGTCATTTTCTAGAAGGTGGACGAGCAAATCTTTTTTATCAGATTGACGGACGTAAAAGACTTTTTGATCTACGGTTTCCGCTGCAGAACTGACAGCAGCAATTTGAATGCGTATTGGGTCATTCAAAATTGAAGAAGATAGACTCTGGATATTGTCAGGCATTGTAGCCGAAAAGAAGAGTGTTTGTCTGTCTGATGGACATTGCTTAATAATCT
>Ga0307984_1001241_pt1 | contig 10782 bp, 11 predicted proteins | sample EllFjometageno78_FD_203169 | JGI IMG/M metagenome (GOLD analysis project Ga0307984, IMG submission 203169) | Marine microbial communities from Ellis Fjord, Antarctic Ocean - #78 | ecosystem: Environmental > Aquatic > Marine > Unclassified | place: Southern Ocean | collected 2014-10-09 | reverse complement strand
GACAAGTGAAATTATTGGATTTATTAAAAATATATATTAATAGTATAAATAATGAGTGATACCCAACGACCTATATTAAGTGCTATTGTTTCTGTATTGATAGCACTTATTAAGAAAATCCCTAAACGATGTAAGTGTTCTTGTTGTAAGAGCGACTGTGATAATACAGAAAATATATCAGAAGATATTAAAGAACAAAGTTCTAATATTGCGACGCTTAAAGAACCAGAAGAATGATTGGTATAGTAATAGCAATAGTGGTATTGATAGTTTTATCATGGTGGAATGTTTTATGGTGTAGAGAAGTTATAACAAATCCATATAGTATTACTATGACTGATGGATTTTAATATGATAAAATTAAAATATTATAGTAATGTATATGGTTTTTAATTGTGTTTTTTGCGAAGAGAATACAGCGATTACAACTTATCTTTGCGAAGATTGTAGAAGTCTAAAACATATCAAATTATTATATAAATCAAGATTTAATGAAGTCATTACTAATTGTTTATTGAGAACTGATGAAAAAATAAAACTGAAAGAAGATAAAGAAATTAAAACCACCGTAGATAAAATGAGTATGACTTTGAGAAACAATAAAGAAAAATAAGCATACGCTATATTAAAATCCAAAGGATTTATTAAAATATGTATTAATATATAATGGATACTCTCAAAATGTTCCCAGTCAAAGACGACGATGAAGTCTATAAAATCAATCGTGATATTCCACAACCGCTACAAAAACCCCCCTTCGTATATGTCTATCTAGGTAGTCGTGGTGTTGGGAAAACAAATTCACTTATTAGCGAAATGTTAAGGAAAAATATGTATGGAGACATCAAAGGAAAAGATAAAGTATTTCAAGATATAATTGTTATGAGTAGTACATTAGGTAGCGACAGCACTTCCCGCCATTTAATAAAGAAAGCAACTGCTACCTATGATACTTATGACGATTCTATCGTAAATGATATTTTAGAATTTCAAAAGTCGAAAGACAAAAAAGATCGCAAACATATTTTAATTATCGCAGATGATATAGCACCCATGATGGGTTCTCGTGATAACGCTTTATTTAAACTTACATCAGTTCACCGTCATTACTTAATTAGTATTTGTTATTTAATTCAACAACCAAGAATGATTCCCCCAGTAGTGAGAAATTGTGCTACTGCTTATCACATATATAGGTGTCCTAATAGTTGCGAACAAGAGAAAATCTTTACCGATTTATCATTCATGGGTGATAAGAAAATGGTACAAAAAATGTATGATTACGCTACTAATAAACCATATCAATTCTTATGGGTTGATTGTATTAAGAATTCTGCTTGGAAATGGGGAGCATGTGATCCAGAGTTTTTATGGGAAAAGTATAACGCTGATGGTGGATATTCTGCTCCATTCGAATTACCGTCTACCGAACAAGAAGAATTAAAAGATGATGAATAGTTTTTTGATTATTAATTTCTTATTTTTAATATATTCATTCATATTATAATATGAATCGTATACAAGATATAGCACGTGCTGAAAGTAAGTTAAGAGAAGAGAAAGAAGGATTAACCCAAGCATCTCAAAATTTAGCGATAGAAAGTTTACAGAATAAAGAAGGGGAAGATGAAGAAAAGTCTGGACTTGCGATGGGTGGTGGTATTGGATTAGCACCAGTTTTTAAATTTGCTGGTGATAAAATTCGTGGAAAGGCAATTGATAGAGTGAAGAAGGGGGGTAAATCTGTAATAGATGACTGGAATAATAAAACTAATCCAACTGATATTAGCGAGAGTGATATTGGGAACATGAGTAAGGGTGATTTACGAGATGGTATTAGTAGTTTAAAATCTCGTATAAGTGATTTACCATTAGACAAACAAGTCAAAGTCAATAGTGATTTAACTAATGTAAAAGCACCCACAGACGATTTAACTGGATATAGAACTTCTTTTATGAATAAACAGAAAGTCGTAAGTAAAGCAGAGATGAGTAATCCAGCGACTAGAGATACTATTAGGGCAAGTGAGATTAGCGACTTAAATGCCGAAAGTAGATTAACAGCACCAGCAACGGGTTCGGCAACTGGGGGAACAGTCTTTAACAATCCAAATTCAGCACCAAGCGGAACAACAACAGCACCGGATAGAATCGAAGCTGGGGACGCTTATGAAACACTTACACGCTCCATGGAAAAACCAGCCCAATCAGCATTAGATACTATGGCGAAAAATGGTGTAGATATTCCAGAAGGTTTTAAGGGAATCGATTTAGCAGAAGGTATAGCAAAAAAGGGATTAGGTATTTCTGCTGAAGATGGTATTAAAGAAATGGCGGAAAAAATTGGTGAGAAATTTGGGGTATCATCTGCTTTAGATACTGGTTTAGGAATTGCTGGGAAAGTTGTTTCTGGGGCATTAGACTTTATTTCTCCTATCGCCGATGTATACGGAATAGTATCTGGTATAGAAAGTTTAGCATCTTCTGCTAAAACAGAAGCGAAAATAGAAAAGGCATCAGCATCTATTAAAAGTGCTACAAGTGGATTACAGACAGCACCAACATTTAACATGGGATCTATGGCTATGCCTAAAATGGATACTAGCACTATTCGAAGTGGTGGAATGATGAACTTTTAATCCCATTGGAATTAGACTGCTTCGCTTGGAAAATATTATCTAATTAGATATTAAACAATGGGTCATTATATTCCAAATACACAGAATGACGGTAATAACGAAAAAGCAGAAGCCAAAGCAAAAGCAGAAGCAGAAGCACAGAAAAAATTAGCATCACTTTCAATAGTTCATATAGCACCCCAAGAAACTCGTAGCGTTTTTGATACTGCTTTAAATGAAAGACAGCATTTAACGCAACCACATTTTTAAGCGTACGCGGTATTAAAATCCTAAGGATTTATTAAAATCTTTGATTTCATATTAAAATCCTAAGGATTTATTAAGCGGATATATTAAAATCTTTATAGTAATATATAACCAATATGGGACATTATATTCCAAGAAATCCAGATGAAGTTAAGAAAGATAATGAAGAAAGAAAGAAGATTGATGCTTATAATAAAGCACAAGCCCAAGCATTAGCAAACGCAAAGAACGAAATAGAAAATCCTAAATTACCACAGAATATAGAATCACAAAAAAGCACCAGCGTTTTTGATACTTCATTGGGAAGACAAGATGCTCCGCAACCACATTTTTAAAATCTTTGATTTCATATTAAAATCCAAAGGATTTATTAAGCGTAGCAATATATTAAAATATTTAATAATATCTTTTAGTTTAGTTTAAATTATATTTATAATATTATTATCTATATAGATATTATAAATATGCTTTCAGTATCCAATACTCTCCCTATTTCTAATTTTTCTCAAGTTGTTATTAGTGATAATGCTGGGTCTAAATTCGCCCCTAAAACTAATTCACGTATTCGCTTACAGTTGCCCCCATCGCTTTCCATGGTGGATTTCCATTCATCATATTTAAAATTCGATTTACAACTTAAAAAAGGAGCAAACTTCGGAACAACTAATACATTTAAAATGAAATTAGGAAACGGTCAAGGATCTTCACAGATAATCAGAGATTTAAGAATTTTGATGGACGGAAGACCAGTTGAAGAAATTACCCATTATAATGTTCTTGATAAAGTAAGAACTGATTTTAGTAATGATACTTCACTTAATGTTTTCCATTCGCAGTTCGACCATGCTCTTGTTGACGGTGGTAATCCTACCTATTTGGTTAGACAGTATGACGCTAGTTTGGGAACTGCGGCTCTTAATGATATAGGAACTGCTAATACTTTTCAACCTAAATTAAGTGGTGTTCTTTCGCTCCCAGTTGGAGTTCCACTCGTCGCGACCGGTCTTATGGAAATCGAACTCATACTTGAAGACTCCGAAAATGTTTTAACGGTTGATGGTTCTTTAACGTGTGGTGGAACTAATTTCACTTCCCCCGCTGGTGGTGGTTATACTAGTAATATTACACTTGCCGAAGTCCAAGGAACCGCACCATTTTTTAAGGGTAAGGGTTGGACTGATGCCGTTGACTGCCCTTTCTTTAAGGGTAATGTTATAAAAATCACTGCTACTGGTTCTGTTTCTGGTCCAGATACTGTTCGCTATGCCGTCATTAGTGCTAACCCAGTCCAATCTGGAAATACTGTTGATGTTCCAGTCGCTATGCCGGCTGGTGTCTGGGCTGGTGCTGGTGAAGATTTAACTGCCGTTCAATTAGAAGTTGTCTTCGGTGCTACTGCTATTAATGCTGGTGGGACTGCTATTACTACTACTGATAACGATCAGTATACTTATGAAATAAATGAAGTTCAGTATATCTGCCGTTCTATTGAGATGCCCCCTAACTATGTTGATTCATTAAGCAAACGTATCCAAGCAGAAGGTATGGTATTAGATATACCAACTTATAGTATGTATCTCGATAATATCCAACCATCTATTAACAAACAGAGTATTTTAGTACCATGCTATTCCAGTCGTGCTAAATGTTCGTTATCTATTCCAGTTGAAGCAAACCAGACCGCTTACCAGTATGATAGGGGTGGTAAAATAGATAGTCTTCGTCAGTATCAGTTTAAGATTGGAGCGAGAGTCGAACCACAGCGTCCAGTAGATGTTAGTAATACTACACTTAACCAGAGAGCTTACGCCAGTCAAGAGCATCTCCAAGAGTTTAGCAAAGCACTTACTGCTACTGGACTTGGTAATCGCTCACTACTTAAACACCGTGATAATTTCGTAATGGGTAGATCACTCTCCGCTATGGGTGGAACAGAAGATTTAACCGAAAAAGCATTACGGGTAGAGATAGAGTATAACTCGGGTCATGCTAACACCGCCAAAAATGTTTTTACTTTTGTAAATCACATTAGGCGATTACAGATTACCCCAAGTGGATTACAGATTTACGGTTAATTATTTTTTGTAATTTTACTTTTATTATTGTAATATTTATTTATTAAATTAAAATCTTTTATTAATGTATAGAAATGAGTAAAAGATTTTTAAATATTGCCCCCACTAATGCTGGAAATGGTGTCTTTGGTTTCTCTGGTGCTGGAAATCCCCAGATTATTTTTAATATAGCGAATACTGGACTTTTACAAGCACATGAACTCCGATTCCAAGGAACATTTAAGATAGTTGCTAATGCTTCTAATACTGCTCTTACCGATCCCGCTGTTGATGTTAATCTTGATGCTTTTAGTGGAATCCAGTCTACTATTCAGACATTAGATATATCTTCACGGAATTATAGTAATAGGTCATTAGAACAGATTTTACAGTATCCAAGATTAGTCAGTTCAGTTCAGTCAGCACTCCACGATAAGGGTGATTACGATTCTACTTTATCACATGAAGCGGGTTCGAAGGGTATGGGATTTGATACCGTTGCTGAATTAAATGCTAATGGTAGTACCGGTCAAGAATATTCGCCAGTCGGTCAGCGGATAGCATCTCGTAAAGCCTACTGTGGTGTCGGTGGTAAGGATTTTTCTATGCGATTAGTTTGTGGAACCCTAATGAGTATGCCTATGATTAATCTTAATGATTTAGGTGGAGCGACTATCACTATCACTCTTGCCCCTACCAGTAATGTTCTTTGGGGTGCTGTTGCTTCTGGTTATCGTTATGAAATATCTAACCCACGTTTAGTTGTACCAATCCTATTGGAAACACCAGAAGAACAGATGTCGTCGGCACAGAACCCAACCGCTGATTTACAGTTCTTATCATTCACATCACTTTATAATACTATTAATTCTACCGCTCATCAAGTAGTACATAAGACCAGTCTTCGTGGTGTAATTTCTACTTTCCAGAATTATGTTCCAACGTCTTTCGTAAATAACTTTGCTGAAAATGGTGTAGGACAGTATAACCCACAAGTTAGACGACTTACTTACCACATTGATGGAAAGAGAGTTCCACTCGAATACTCACTCGAACCACAGCGTCTTTCGGCATTTAGTGAAATAGAACAACCAACCACAACCCCTATGATTTTAACTAATTATATTGATGCTTTTAAGAATTTCCAAGATGTTAAGAAATCATGTATTAACCCTACTATCAGTTCAGCACAACAGCAAGTAGAACGTAATGGTGTGTGGGGAACTGGTTGCTCTTATGATGCCGTAAGTCAAGCGGGTATCCCAGCAGTTCTTTCCACTCTTGGATTTGAGATTCAGTCCAATTTACTTCCACCATCAGAATTCGACACAGATCCAGCAACTAATCCAGCTGCTGTTTCTTACTCGGTCTATTCATATTACTTATGTAGAAACTCGGTGAGAATTACCAAAGGACAAGGTATGGAAGTTGTTTCATAACAAGTAATTTAAATTACGGGTTGCTTTGCTTTCAAGTTATTTGTTAAGTTAAGTTTTTTTTTAGTTAAATTATTATCTATATAGTATTTATAAACAATATGGATAATGTATTACCGAACGTTTTAAGAACTAATGCCGTTGATGAAAACCAGTCTACCATGGTTGAGAGTATTATTCATGATGCCGAAAGTCATGTATGGTATTCCGAGAATTATGGTAAAACTCGCTTTCTTTTACAGAAGAAGGGTGATGTATTAGCATCAAACGGAACTTTAATTTGGAAAGTCAATTGGTCTGCTGAAGATGTCGCTAACGATAGGTCTGCTACTGTCCCACGACTCGGTGGTGCTTTATCAATGGTAGAAAATTGCCGTATGTATTACGGTGGTAAATTAGTTAGTGAATTGAGAAACGCTGGTAGACGTATTGCTATTGATGAAATATTCACCCCATTAGATCACCAAGTAGAAGTCGCCGATGTTAAACTTGGTTCTAATCATCAGTATTTCTATAAGGCAGATGGTTCATTACAGTTAGCACCAGATATTGCGATGAATACTGCTGGAACTAGGGAAGTAAGAAATGGAACTGATGCGAATTTAGAAGTATGTGTACCACTCAAAGAACTTGTCCCCATGTTTAAGGATATTCTTTTACCAACAGCACTTCAAGGCGATATTGTTTTAGAAATTGACTGGAATGCTCGGTGGAGTGATTGTATTGTTGAAGGTGGTACTGGTGGTGTCCCAGCTGGCGAAAACAGATTTTCAGTAGATAGACCAAGACTTCATTTAGATTATATCACATTTAATAACGAAGTATCAGAAGCATTAAGGGACGAGATTAATGGCGACACTGGTAAAACTGAACTATACAGACAAGCGGTTTTAGTTAATTCACAACTCCCAGCGATTGCTAATGGTGAAACTACTACTACCGATGTAGAACTGGGATTCTCTAACCGTTCAGTAATGAAACTTTATATCCAGAAAAACGTATCAGCATCTAATCCCCTTCTCCGTAATCTTGCTTGCGATGGTCTTCTCCAAGAAGAATATCAGTTAGTTGTTAATAACAAATTGACTTTTGATAGAAATGTAAACGTTGTCCCAGAAATGTATTCATATCTTAACCAGACTGGCGACGCACAAGCGAACATTATCGCTGGAACTTACGACCAAGTTGGGGTCGCTACTGCTGGTAATGTTGCTCTAAATGCTTTCAGTGATAGTGTTCTATTGCCTTCTAATGCTGGAACTGCTACTACTGGTGTCCGTGATGCTTTACAAGGTAAACAGCGGTGGGTAGGTATCAATCTTGCGAAAACAAGAACCGGACAAGATACCCCCCAGAACGCCGTTCAAGTCGGTCAGAATAACATGGTATTAAGATACACTCGTAGTGCTACTAATCTTGGAAATGGTGAGAGTAATTCCGCTTACTCAAAATCAGTAGTCCAACTAAATGTATGGGTTGAATGTGTAAAAGCAGTCGTCATGAGAAACGGTAAAATGGAAGTAGTAGATATGTAAAATCTTAAAGATTGGACTGCTTGATGCTTGTAAAAATCTTATTACTTTTTTAAAAGTATATAGTAATGGATTTAGAAAAAGTAGAAATAAAAAACGATAATGATTACTTGGAACAGATGAACCATTTACAAGAATTATATAATAAAAAAGATAAAGAAGTTATAGACATATTAGAAAAATATAAAGAATCATTAAAGGAACTTTTAACTTGTTATGGTGTGATAAGATTATTGGATAATCAGTTAGAAGATATAGACGCTCCATTAGAAATTAAATGTATTAGCGAATTATTAAGAACTCAATTAAGCAACTTTTTTGACGATATTCAGATTTAACAAGCGACAAGCAGTCCAATCTTTAAGATTTAACAAGTCCAATATATATTTTTTAAAACCATATAGCAATTTAAGCAAACATATAGGAAAGTTATTGGATATGTATTTATAATAAATCGGTGTAATAAAAATACCGATACTTTACAGATCCCACACATAGTTTATTATTTTATTTTTATTTTTAGAATTAATTAAATTGGTATAATTACACATTTAATTAAAAATTGATTTAAGAAATAATTGATTATATGTATTATTACGAGAAATTAAAATCTATGCTTAATATATATAACATGGAATATTCACCAGAACTCATAAAAACCGCCAGAGCTGATATTGATGGACGACCCAGAAAACTCAAAGTATTTAGGAAGATTGGTGCTAAATACATTATCAATCCACTAGTATCAAATACATTAATATATTCACCTAATAATATAATAATTGATGACCGATTAGTATGGAATAAAAAGAAGAAGGAAATTTTACCACTTTATCGTGGTGATACTAAACGATTATCAAAAGAATTTACTTCCGTTAAGAAGAAGAGTGATATTATTCTCTTCGGCACTAAACTCTATGATACTATAAGAAGTAAAGTTATTGAAAGACAAGACATGTATAAGAAAAACGGACAACTACGAAAAGGATATATTAATACAAGAGTTTTAGCAAAACAAAGAATCATTAGGAAGAAAGAAAAGAAGAAGATTGATAAAACTTATTCAGTTTTATTCACTATGAGTTATGATGTTATATTTAAATCAGATCCTACTAAAACTTATAAAGAAAGTAAACACCAAACATTTATTTTAAAAGCTGGTGAGAATATGGATAGTAAAATCCAAGAAATAATAACTGCTTTTATTGAAGAAGACCCCCCTTCACCAGTATTACTATATAAAAATGTTAAAGTAAGTAATATCACCAAGACAGAAATTGTAGCAACCGAAGCACCAACTATGACTATGGATTTTATTAATAGTATTGCTCCTAATATCGATGGTAAAAATATGGATACTTCTTGGGATACCAAACAAAATAGGTGTGTATATGATTGGTTGATCCATTATTATCCTATGAAGAATTTTACTTATGAAAAGTTATTCATTCTATTTAATGATGATATAGAATTTAACTTTTTAACAGAAGAAGAATTTAATAGATTAGAAAAGGGATTACTTATAGGAGATATAGCAGATATTATGGCGGATAATAATGGCGAAATCTTAAAATGGACTTATGATAATTATAGTAAATCGTTCTGGGGTGTTTCACCAGATATGATTACTAATAGGTTTGCTAAAAAATATGGTATAGCCCATTATTGTTTAGATCAAAATGAAAAATATATAGAGAGTTATGTTCCAGATATTAGAAACGGACATAAAAAAGATATGAGAGCATTATGCTACATATTTACTAACGGACATTTATATCCAATTACTTGTCCCAATAAAGTTAAATCTATTGCTGATAAAAAGCGTTCTTCTAATACTGTACGTGGTATAGAAAAGAAAGAAGACTCTGAACCTATAAAATATGAGATAGAAACGTTTACAGATACCGACCCATACACGCATATCTTTAAAACGATGACTGAAAAAAATACGATAGTTATTGGTAAGAATATTGTTCTTGATGGATCTACTATTAAATCGTATGTTCTCGATAATAATAAATATATCTTTAACAATACTCAAGCAGACGAACTCGGTAAAAAGTTCATGGGTGATAAATGGAATGGTGAAACTCTTACTGGGATTGTTAGTAAGATTGTAAGAGATTTTATGAAAGAAAAGAATATCCAATCTACCCCTAATACTACTGTTAATAATATTCTTAAAAATGATGGGATTAAATGGAGAACTCATTTAGGTTTAATTGATAATGAAGTTAATATCAAAGATACAGATAAAGCATTAGATATTAATAAGTGTTATCGTGCTTGTATTGAGAACCCAACAGAAGAATTTATGAAGATGGATTTTAATTGCTTACCAGAAAAGTATATCAATCAAAAAATCAAACTTGGATTATACTATATAGAAACTGACGATATAACATTATTTCATAATACTAATATTTATTCATCAGCAATCGTTAAACTTGGATTAGAAGAAGGTATCATTACCAGTAAAAATATTAAATGGTTTATTAACGGAATTTCTGTAAAAAATCCATTTCCAGAACTCATTAAATTAATGAAAGAAAAAACCAACAACGATGAAGGATTAACAAAGTCTATGATTAATTATATTACTGGTATGATTGGGAAAGATGCTTACACGAGAACCCATGTAAATATTTCTACCGATATTAAAGAGTGTTTTAACTTTGTTAAAAATCAAAGTGATAAATGCTTTATTAAACCGAATGAAGACAAAACACTTTATCTATATGGTATTAAGAACAAGAAAGAATTAACAGAACATAACTTACCAATTTACTTACAGATTTTAGACCAATCAAATATCAGATTATACAATCTTATTAAGTCAGTAGAAGCAGAACCCATTTACAGAAAAACTGATATG
>Ga0307984_1001239_pt1 | contig 10792 bp, 6 predicted proteins | sample EllFjometageno78_FD_203169 | JGI IMG/M metagenome (GOLD analysis project Ga0307984, IMG submission 203169) | Marine microbial communities from Ellis Fjord, Antarctic Ocean - #78 | ecosystem: Environmental > Aquatic > Marine > Unclassified | place: Southern Ocean | collected 2014-10-09 | reverse complement strand
CTTGGGCGGAGCGGTGTCCCTGTCAGTGCTAGAAGTGCTGATGCGGTAGAGCAGTTGAGTAATTCGGGTCTGGATATAACTGCGGACACTATTAGAGCTGCCGAGCTGCTACGAAGGCATGGTAAGATGGTCAACGAAACGTCAATAATAAGTGCCGTTCAAACAATAAAAGCCGAACAAGGGAAGTAATAATGGATATAAAAGACAGCGATATTATTCTTCCTGATTTAGTTGACCTCCCCAATGAGGCTAAGGAAACCCAGTTCAACCCAGCTACCGCTGTAGCTCCCTCTCCACCACAGCAGCCACTCAATATAGATGCATCAAATGAATCTGAAATTGTCCGTGTAGCTGAGGAAGAGGGTCTCCCTGTAAACTTTGTGCGGGATAATTTTGAGTCAGTTAACTACCTCAATGCCAGTAGTAATAAGCGCAGGTCTTTGGAAGATAAGCCAGCCACCCTTGAGCTTTACGACAACCTTGATGAGACTTGGGCCTCAGCTGACTATGATGAGCTTGGGTTAATAGAAACAGTAATTCGTGATATCAAACAGGGTTGGACGCAAGGAGGTGATATTACAGGGCTTGGTGGAGAGGGCTGGAATGCAATAATTAACGGTCCAGACTCTGGTTATAGCGACAGGGTATCTCCTTACAGGGAGAGCATGCAGGTGGGTAGAACTGCAGACACTGGCTGGGTAGTAGGTATTCCCGGATCTATATCTGAAACACTTCCTATCATATTTGATGTAGCTAAAATCTCAGCTGCTGGCGGGGCTGCTGGCGCTGCTGCTGGCGCTGTTGCTGGAACTATTATCCCCGGAGCGGGAACAATTGCCGGTGCCGTGGCTGGTGCCGCTTGGGGTTTAAGATTAGGTGCCGGTGCTATGTTTGGTGGCGCTTGGGGTTTAAGATTAGGTGCCGGTGTAGGGGCCGGTCAGATAGAAGCAGGTATTGCATATGATGAATACATACAAATGGCCGATGATACCGGTAAGCCTATGGGGCATGACGCTGCTGCCGGAGCAGCCATCCTAGTAGGTATTGTTAATGGGGGTCTTGAGATGCTTTCCATCGAGAGGATTGCTAGAACCATCCCCGGCTCTGAAAAATTTCTAGGGAGCCTTAGTAGTAAGCAAATGAAGCGGTTGCTTGGTCACCCAACATTCCGTAGTGCGGCTGAAAATGTAGGTTCTAAGCTTGTAAGTGGCGCTATCGGTGAGGGTATTATCGAGGCAGTTCAGGAGTTAGTTACGTTGGGTGGGCAACTTGGCGCTGCCTATCTCGATGAGGGGGATTACGATAAGCAGGGACCAACACTAGCACAAGCTAGAGAGGTTGCATGGAAGGCATTCCGTCAGGGATCTCAGGTGGGCTTTGGCCTGTCCGTGCCGGGCGCGTCAATTGGTGTTGCGGTAGAACTCCGAGCGAAGGCACAGGTTGAGACCAACCTTAAAGCCATTGAGATATTGAACAGCGCAGAGATTACCGGAGGGAAGGCTCACCCCCGCAAACTACAGAAAGCCATTGAGAGAATGCGCGAACTCCACAACGCTACTGACACAGTATATATTGAGGCCGAGCAGCTTGAGACCTTCTTTCAAGAAGTGGACATGGAGACACTGCGTCAGGAGGCTCCGGGTATTGTTGACGCACTCGAAGAGTCTCGCCTAACTGGGGGGGATGTCGCTGTTCCATTGGCTGAATATATAGCTATCATTTCTCCATCTGCCAACGCTGGCGACCTAGCTGACTACACTAAATTTAACGCTGAAGAGTATACAAAGAACCAACTCAGTGGATTGCAGGAAGAGATTGCCGCTATTGAGAAGGGTATGGATGATGATGCATCCCCCACCACCACTATATTCCAAGACGTTCAAGGGATGCTGGTCGATACCGGCTACTCCCCTGATGCAGCGGCAAAGATGGCATCCCTATGGGAGTCTATCTTCGAGGCAATGGGTGACCGCCTTCCTATAACAGCACAAGAATTCTTCAACAACTTTAATCTGCAGATCCAAAGTCAAATGACTGCCAGTGAAGATGTGACCACGATGGAGCAGGCAGACCCATTTCAGTTTTTTGAGGGTGAAGATGTAGAGCTTGCGAAGAAGGAGGCCAGCGCGTTTAAGTCGAAAGAGACTATTGTTTATATGACCCCGGACGAATTTCTTGCACTAGCCGAGGAGGGATTTGACGAGCGCAAGGCGGAAGATGTTAGGGGATACGCTAAGTTCAGCTCGATACCGTACTTAAACTATGATACGGACGGGGGGATTGCTACTGTTGTGGGGCATGAGGGCAGACATCGAGCTAGAGAGATAAAAAATCGCGGGGGCAAAGTAATTCCTGTTCGGATTATTGGAGGCATTCGCCTTGACCAGCAAGATGATAAAACTAAGTTTGATTATGTGGAGGTATTCCCCACAACGCTTCAGGCTGAAACCCAGTCTCAAAGGGATAAAGGGGAGCCTGTCGCGTTCCCTATAAAGCGTGGTGAGTCTGGGTTTCAGCAGGAGGGGGACAACCTACTATTCCAAGAAGCTGTCGATGTGGTGGCTGAAAATCTAGTTGATACTCCACGGATAACAGTAAAAGATTTGGTAGGTAAAAAGATATTCCCAATATTCGCAGACCTAACTGCTGCGGGTACGGTCTACCGTGGCATGGATGGTGTTGCGGTAGACCCAACAGAATTACTGGGTGGCCCACACTTCCCAATGCAGGAAGGCTTCAACGAAAAAGAAGTTGTCTGGGCGTTTCAAGGTAAAGGCACAACTACCAAGGCTATCAATAAGTCCAAGCAGGCCGACTACGTTGTCGTACTAGCAATGGCTCAGGATGCACACAGGTCTAATGCCACTGTTGCTAAAGTCTTGCTGGACACGTTTGAGGGCTTTGCAAGAGAGGGCCATATCTCACCTGAAGTTGTTCAGGATATTAACGAGCGGGTACGGTCCAGAGCGAAGAGACCAAATCTTGCTGAGTTTCCGGGCTTCGAGAACCCCAAGGAGACCCATGAGTTTCTGGCAGGTCTCTCTTTTGAGGACCGGGCAGAGGTGGTAAAAGTTCTAGAGTCGAAGCAGGTTCAGGGGCTTGAAGGTGTACCCAACCTAAGAAGAATTCTAAACGTGCTGAGAGAGGCTGACTTCGGTGGCGTTAATCAGGGCGATGCACTTATGGTGCTGGACATTAATACTGACAACCCGATAATAAACTTTGAGGATGAAGGTGTCCGGCGGCACCCATCCTACGCGCAAGGTGTTAGGGGGTCTCTAGTTGGAAAGATGCAGCAGCCTATATCTTGGGAGATATTATTTGGTGATGTCCTAAAAGATAAGCCAAGGAAAGACTGGTACATCACAATGGACAGGGCGCAGCCTATCGTTGAGGTTACTCAGGAGATGGCTGATAAAGCTGCTCAGGTTGAGGGTCTACAAACACCAACCACCGCACTCGCCTCTATGGTATCTGCCGTTATTGGAGACTGGTCTGCCACTGGTGTAGCTGTTAACAAGGGTGGCCTATCCCCCACGATTATTGCCGATGCTATAAAGGCAAGCCCAGCACAAGCCACACTGACTCACTACACAGCTAAGGAGATTGCGGCTGGGGCTAAAGATGGATCTCTAATATTCTACCGACTTTCTAACTCTGAGACTTATGTCGGTATTAAAACTGGAGGCATGGTTGAAGAGTACATGGGATACGGTCTCACTGCAGATCAGGTTTCTGAGTTTGAAGTTACCGATGCCGATGTCGCTATGGTGGGGGTCATTAACAACACCCAAGGTGCTGGAGGATTAGGGGCCGCTCAGGTATTGAAGGCAATCGAAGAGGGGGTTACAATATTAGACGCATACTCTGTGCCGTCCGCCAAGTATCCTAATGGGTTCTTGCCAGCATTTTATTCGGAGCTAGGGTTTGAAAAGACCGGGGAGATCCCGTTTAATGCTGATTATTTAAGTGATGAAATTCTCGCCTTCTGGCGGGAGAATAAGTGGGATGAGTCTAAGGGCTACCCACCTATCGCTGTTATGAAGTGGAGAGGAGAAGAGAGTGAAAGAGCAAGCGCAACAACTAACCTTATCACAGAAGCTACAACTGGCTACGAGCGGGATGATATTAACCCCGCCTCAGAAGCAGCGGTTGAAAGCATCCCTGACCCGCATGCTGAAGACCAAGTCGGAAGCGGAGTTGACGGTGGCGGAGTTGCAGGGAGCGGTGGAAATCGTCCAGTCAATTTTACCAGCAAGCTTGTACAGGGGATCAAAGACGCTAGCAGTTTAACCTCAGATGTTGCTTCGAGTTATGGTATAACCAACGAAGCACTTCAATCTATTCAAGGTATGACCGGCGAGAAACTATTCCAAGGTGCTCGCGGTTACATCCAATTCAATAAAGCTAAAGACTTCTTTTCAATTACCCTGACAGGGAAAGCGAACCTATCCACATTCTTGCATGAGTCTGGTCACTTCTTCCTAGAAATGCTGCAGGCCGCTTCAGATATGGAGGGTGCAGACCCATCACTATCGAAAGACATGGCTATACTGCGTGACTGGATGGGTGTTGCTCCCGGAGGTAACATTGAGACTGAGCATCATGAGATGTTTGCGCGTGGATTTGAAGCTTACCTCATGGATGGCAAGGCTCCCAACTCCAAGGTTGCCGAGGCATTCGATAGGTTTAAAGGGTGGCTCACTAGAATATACAAATCAATATCTTCCCTTAACGTCCAGCTAACCGATGAAGTTCGTCAGGTTATGGATAGGATGGTTGGTGTTGAGGAGGGCTTCGCGCAGCTGGCAGCAGAAAACCCACCAATGTTTACCTCTGCTAAAGAGATGGGGGTGTCTCAGGAAGAGTATGACGCTTACCTAGAGACACATCGCAAGGCAATGATGGAGGGCCAGAACCGGGTTGAGTCTGCAGTGATGAACGATATCGCCAAGCAGAGAGGCCGGTCCTACAATGACCGTAAAAAAGAACTTATGGAGCAGGCTGCTAAGGAGGTTGATGACCAGCCTGTTTACCGGGTCCGCAACTTCCTATCAGGCAGGTGGGGGAAGGACCACCCAAATTTAGCTCACTTCCCTGAATATCTATTCGGCAACAAACTAGACTCAGATTCTGTAAGAGACCTCTTTGATGGGAAGGTTCCACCCAAGCTTAGGTCTATGGTTTCAGAGGGTACTGGGATGCCACCCGATGAGATCGCCCCCTTGTTTGGATACAAGTCCGGCATGAGTATGCTGGAAGACTTAAACAACACTCCATCAAGGGGTGAGGCAATTCTCTCACGGGTGGAGGTAACGCTAGACCAAGAGTTCGGTGACATCATTAAGGATGGCAAGCTGGAGGAAGAGTCTATCGATGCCATGCACAACGGCAAGATGACCTCAGTCATTGAGGCAGAGATGAAGAGGGTGGGGTCCAAGGCCGCTGTGGCTACAGCCAACCAAAGACGGTTAGCGAAGTACGTTGCTCAGAAGCGCGTAAGAGCCATCCCTATACTGACGATAAACCGCTCACGCTTCCTTCAGGCCGAGAAGAAAAGTGCTAAGGCTGCGTCTGAGGCTGTCTCACGGGGTGACTTCATTGCAGCTCACCGCCACAAGGTCCAACAACTAGTCGCCCATTATATGTACAAAGAGGCATCTGTGGCGCAGAAACGTGCCGAGATTATCCGTAAGGATCTGGTTAAGTTTGGGAAGAAGCCCCGGCAGAAAGCTATTGCGAAGGCAGGCTTGGCCTACCTTGATGCTATCAATGCATTGCTAGATGGGGTTGAGCTGACAAGAAGGTCAGGTAAGCTTTTAGCCAAACGTATCAACCTCGAAGAGTTTATGGAGCGAGAGGCTGAGGCAGGCATAGAGGTATTTATACCTGAAGAGCTGAGGCGCACGGCAAGCTTGAAGAACTATAGGCAGATGTCTCTCGGTGAGCTGGAGTCTCTCAAGGATACCATCGACCACATCTGGTCTACCGCCAAGCTTAAGAACATGATTGTAACCAAGCATGGCCGACAGAAATTAAAGGAAGTGGTGGCACAGCTAGTTGAGAATATGAAGAAGAACGCTGCCGGAGCGAAGAATCAGGTAGATGTAAAAGACCCCAACAAAAAGAACATCCCAAGGTGGATGGCTGCAACACTAGTAAAGCCGGAGTTTATAGCCAAATGGATAGATGGTGAGACAGCGGGGTTTGCCCACTCTGTTCTATTCAACCCATTGGCAGACGCGCAACACGCAGCAAACGACATGGCGAAGGAGTTTAGCGACAAGCTTAAAGTTATTCTCAAGAAAATGAAGACAAAAAGCGAGAAGAGGGATCTCTTTGGGAAGGCTTATACACGCGACCAGATTATTGCTATCGCATTAAACATGGGGAACCGTGGGAACCTTGATAAGCTGCTAGCGGGCAGGGGTTGGGACGAGGCTACACTGGTTAAAGAGATGCAGCGGTTCATGGACAAGGATGACTGGGCCAACATCCAAGAGATATGGGACTTGGTAAACACCTTATGGCCTGAGATTGAAAGGATATCAATGGACGCTGGAATGGGCCGTCCACCAAAAGTTAGCCCGTCTGAGCTTAGGCTCGATGATATAGGTATTACATTGAATGGAGGGTACTACCCTATTGCCTATGACCCTAGCCACTCAACCCTAAAGCATACCAACGACCAGACTGATTCTATTTTCCAGAACAACCTCTTTAACCCCGGTGTGTCGGCAGGATTCAAGGAGGCTAGAGTCACTATGATGAAGCCTCCTGAAATCCTACTAAGCTTAAACGTCCTGACCAACCACGTTGGGGAGACAATCCACTTTGTTACACACTACGAGGCCGTGAAGAATATCGAGAAGGTTATCGATAATCCTGAGTTCAAGACACAGTTTAAAGATAGTTTTGGGAATGAGTATTATAATGCGACAAAGGACTGGTTAAAGGATGTTGCTAATCGGGGTGTTGTTAGTGAGGACACAACATGGGTTCCCAAGGTATCCCAGTATGCCCGTCTTGGAATGAGCGTGGTGGCTATGGGGTTTAGCTTTTCATCAGCAATAATGCAGGGTTTTGGTGTATTTACCACTGCCGATGAGATTGGGGTTGTGTACACACTAAAGGGAATGAAGACTGCTCTCGACCCTAGAAAATATAAAGACATTATTGAGCTGTCGGGAGAGATCCGGCACATCACAAAAAACATGGACCGGGAGATTGCAGATGCCATCAACCAAGCGTTCGATACAAACAATATCGACAAGGCTCTTCGGCCTATAAAACAATTCGCCTTCATGCACATTGCTTACGCACAACGGGTGGTGAACGTAGCTACCTTTGATGGAGCAAGGCAGAAGGCTATTGATGACGGGAAGTCATATAAAGAATCTATTATATACGCCGAGGCTGTTGTTAGGATGACCCAAACTGGCGCTGGTGCAAAGGATCTTGCGAGAATACAAGCTGGTCATGAGGTGTTGAAGCTTCTCACCCCTTTCTATTCATATTTCTCAGTGCTTTATAACCGCTACCATGACATGGCTAGAGATGTTGGTGTCTCTCCTATGAGTTGGCTTAAGTTCTCACAAAGGATGATGTGGCTTACATTTCTACCAAAGCTTACAGAGATAATCATGAAGGGTGAGGAGCCTGAAGATGACGATGATTGGCTTACTTGGTATCTTTGGCAGAGCGCGGATCTCATGGCGACAACCGTCCCTGTTGTCCGTGATTTTGCCGGTTTGATTACATCAGAATACTCACCAGATTTAGCCCCAGCCCTATCTATAATTGCTGATGTGGCTGTAGCTTCTGGAAGTGTAAGCAAGTTAATAAGTGAGGATTATGAGTGGGGGGATTTAACTATATCTCAACAAAGTAAGATGGTGTCTACTATTAGCAAGTTGACTCACATGCCAACAAAAACTCCATGGAGGATTTACGAGGCCATGTATAACGATGAGGTGGAAGATCCTTTTATGCACATATTCCTTGGGGCAGGAAGGGAGAAGAAGTAGCTACTTTTTTTAAGGTGCAGTCATGCCTATTTCGTTTGCTAAGTAGACGGCTGTCCAGAACTGCGCTCCCGTGTTGGGGTGCAGTCCATCTACAGTCTGATCAGGTGAGTAGGGCGGGTCCAGTATGGTTACATTGCTGTACAGGCTCGCTATCTGGAGAGTCCACTCACGGGCTGCCATTGTCCGTGCCTGTAGCTCTGGCCCAAGGGTGTCCAGTTGCAGCGGCAGTATGAGCCACACCTTACATTCCCTACCTTCTAAGAATTTCAGCTTATCAGTGAGCGCCTGCTCATACCTATCCTTGGTTATATTGTTCCCGGCATCGTTCGTGCCTATCCACATAATAACCTCACTGTCAGCGCACTTGATGTAGCGCGGCAGTGTGAGGTCCACTAGCCTGAGACCGGGCTGTGCGGCGTTGTTGATTGTTGCAAAGTTGTGGTCATCCAGCTGGTTGGCCCATGAGTCTGGTGAAGATGTAAGGCTGTCACCAAAAATCCAATAGTGCTGGGACTCATCTCCGCTAACGGATAGCGTGAGTACTGCCAGTATCGCAGCGAGGATACTTCTCATGATCTATCCTCTCCCTCCAATAATTCTTTTAGCTGGGTTATAGCCTCCTTCCGTTTGAATGGCGCAGCGAGACCCTCGTCAACTCTGCATTGCAGGATGACAACCTTTGCCGCCAGCCTCTCGACCTCCCGCAGCCGGGTTATCTCAGCCATAATTATATCTGCCATCTCTTCCTCTCCCATTTCAGGCATTGTTACTCAGCCATACCATGATAACTGAAAGATACGCTATTGCTACCTGCTGAGAGGGACTAGGGAAATCCCCAGCCGCCTCCCGGTACAGTAGGCATAGAGCGCAAAAGACTACTAGAGCCCAGAGCGCAGTTACTACATAGTCCCATTCCTTATCTGTCAAAACGGGATGTCATCTTTAAAGTCACCGACAGACCCAGCATTAGAGGCCGCTGACTGCTCTGTGGAGGAATTCCCGGCAGTACCCGCCCCACCATTAGGCTTCCAGTTATCGACCTCAAAATAGGGTTTCCCTGCCCGTGAGCGCAGTAGGTTTAAGTTGACGTAATCCCCATCCTTCTCAGAAAGGAACTTGATAAAGTCAGTTCGTATTATGCTTATGCTCCCCATGACAAAATCAGGCGCACCCTCTCGGGGGACTTTAAAGTATATACCGTTAGCGAACTCTTTTTCTTCAGCCATTATTTATCCATCCTTTTTAGCATTTCAAATTTCAGATCCTGAAGCTCATCCTCAAAAACCTGTACTTCTTTTTCCATTATTTTTATTTTTCCCTCATCTCGACTCACTCTTGAAACAAATAATTGCAGAGGCTCAGGCAGGCGATCATCGAAGCTTGCGAAGTCACACCATTCCCTACCAGTGCAGAACATCTGGTGCTGCATCTGCCACTCATATTTACTATCATGCGTCCCAGACTGGATGCAGGCTATATGGGTCGCTGTGTTTGGACACTTGATCTCGATCAGCCCATCATCCCCAACGTACCCATCAGGGCTTGACCCAGTGAAGTAATGGTCCGGGTGAAGTATAAACGCAGCTTCAGTAACCATGACATCCTGACTCACCTCATAGGCCGCCCTCGCTAGTGGCTCCATATCAGTCCCACGCTGCATAGCACCAGACGTAAACCCTTCCTCCCTTTGTCCTGTTAGCCTCTGGCAGAGCAACTCCATCATGTAGTTCTTCCGGGTGGCTGACACAGCACCGCTGCGCCCTTTTGCCATCACATCCTTTACCCGGCTTGAGGTTATCTTGCCGAGCCTAGCAGCGAACCATTCCTCAGATCCTTGCTCAATCATCCGTTAGCTCCTTTTTCTTTGCGTCCTTAACCTTGGTAAGATCCGCCCTTGAGTTGGGGAATAAAGCCCATGCTCGCTTGAAGGCTTCCCTCAACTGATCAAGTGTTTCCGATTTATTGAGCGCGTCTACTTCAGCTGAGATATCCGGAGCAGCCTCTTGGGGTGTTGATTCTCCAGCGTAGATATAGTGTCCTAGACCAAACATTGCCAGACACTTGGTGAGTACTCTCATTCGCGATGAGTTGATGTCAAAGGCATTAGGCCCACTGACAGCCCTGTTCTTGAAGTCCAGCACTGGTAGCCACATCTGGTGAGAAAGTCCCTCTATAGTCACTGTACATCGGACCTCCATAGTGCCATCCGGGTATACGACATCATCATCTACTGTGTAGGAAGCCTCCGGGTAATGCTCTTTAGCCATAGCAAAAGCCCATGTCCAAGAAAGGTAGCTAAACTGCCCCTTCCTGTCTACATGTGCGCTGCAATCTATCGCGCTGAGTTTTGCCCATACTGAGGTGCTCATAGTGTCACCCAGTCCGCTACCCCGGATAAAATCAGCACTGCTGCAAAGCTCCCTGCGAAGACTGCCATACTGGTAATTAGCCGGGATACCAAAGTAGGCTGGTCGGATAACTTCGTTGCCATATTATTCATTGTCTTCACCATGCGCTGTATTAGCCAGTAGAGACCGGATGATTATCATGCCAACCGCGTTGATTTCGGTATCAAAAGCCCTCACACGGTTGATAGTATGGCGCGCACTGTAGGAAGGGTCGTCCCTGATGTGACCTAGCCACTCCACCGCACTTCTTGCGTGGTTCCTTAGCCGGTCCTGCTCTTTAGCCCCCATCGGGAGGAAGTACTCACTGAAGTCCATATCGAAAGCACCTGCCTCAAAATATTCTGGAGAGTCGTTGCT
>Ga0307984_1001238_pt1 | contig 10807 bp, 9 predicted proteins | sample EllFjometageno78_FD_203169 | JGI IMG/M metagenome (GOLD analysis project Ga0307984, IMG submission 203169) | Marine microbial communities from Ellis Fjord, Antarctic Ocean - #78 | ecosystem: Environmental > Aquatic > Marine > Unclassified | place: Southern Ocean | collected 2014-10-09 | reverse complement strand
CTTTTGCCAAACACTGAAACGCAATGTGATTATTAATAAACTTTTCTTGTTCGAACTCAATATCGATAAACTGTTCGTACATTTTCATGAGCTTACTTTCAATACCACTATGCCAAGTGTGCGAGTCGAACTTAAATCTTAGGACGCTGCCGTTAGTGTAAGAATCGCGAAACTTAAAATCATCAATAAGAGCTGACCAAAATTCAGTACGTTCTAATGTAGTATATTGTACGAATACAGTATCGTCAGAAGTAATAGTGCCATTGCGTATATGTGTTGTTAAGTGGCGCCATATTCTAGAATTAGAGCCGCAACCTGCCGCTAAGTGCATGTATTCTAATTCTAGATGTTTTGCAACATACTCTCCCCATACTTTATCAACAAAGGTGTAATCACTAACCGAACACCCTGCTACTACTAATTTTTTCATTGTGATTCCTTTATAAACTTTGACAGTATTGGTATTAACTGAGAAGTAAAATTGTATATTGGTGCTCTTTTTACTAATTCATTATTATGTAATAACTGACTTAACATTTCTTGTAACATTTTTGTCCACCTGTCTGGCGGTATTTTTTGTAGTCTGTCAAATTCAGTTAATACCATACGAAGCCGTTTAATGTCGTCTTCTTCATCATCATAACTATGATCTATCCAGTCATCAAACAGTTGATATCCGTACATTCTTAAAACTTTTATGTTATCTTTTGGGCCGTATTGCACAAACGGTTGTAGCATAGCAAACGGCTTCATGGACTTTTCTGTAATAAATGAAATTTTATTAGTAGTAGGCGTAGTTTCTGTAACAAGCTGAAAGTATGAGTTTAATCCGTGTTCCCAACCCGCAGTATCGGCTTGATTGACTGCTAGGTCTACTTCCGGTTCTCTTATATGTGGGTATATGTTAGGCCCTGAAAGAAGCTGATTAATTTCAGTTGAAAGTTCCGGAAACTCTTCAAGCAAGTGCCACCTATCTCTATTAGAGAATGTACCTAAACTATATAAACAATCGTTATGATATCCTTTGTTTATAATATGAGCTATAATTACAGTTCTATGTGGCCTAGGTAATCTATTATAGCATAATGATTTATATTTTAAATTTACTTCATCTATTATATTTCTTATTTTTTGCCTAGAGTAACATTCATGAGAGTAATTATTAGGGCCGCCATATTGAAGATTGAAAAAACTATGTAATTCGTGTCCTGTAATACAATTGTATCCTAATTTTTTAGCAGGTGCAAGACCAGATTTACCTAATTCTGATACAGTTTCGCCACCTGTAATAAGTGTAATGTTATTAGATGTTGTATGTAGCAGTTGACATATTCTATCAAAATTAATTCCCACTGATTTGTCTAATTGGTCGCATTCTGTATTATAATCAATTACCCAATGAACTAGGCCCTGTTTGCTGTCTTTTCGAACACGCTCAGGCATATAAAACTCACTAAGTCTGGTATCAACTTGGTCAGGATTCGGCAACTCTTGACAATCATATAATGGATTACCTGTGTCACTCTGAAAATGGCCATAAAATGAAATGAATACAATATACTTTGTATTTGGTTTCATCTGTTTAAGAGTAACAAAGTTAAAAAGATCATACTTATCTAAGTGTGATTTCCAATTAGAGTTGCTCCAGTTAGTTTTAGTAACTTCAGGAATTCCAATTTTAATATGCTTTTTACTTTCTTTGTAAATTAAAATATTAAACAAGTTGTTTCCACTCGTGATATGCACTTTCCATTTCTGGAAATGTTTTTAGAAAGATTGTTCCGCGACGTTTGTCATGCTCGTCAACAAAGATAATAAAATCTTTTCTACGTTGTGTTAGAGTTTTTTCGTCTAAATGTTCTTTATCTATAATATCATATAGGCGCTGGAACTTATCTCCCTCCCATTGGAAGAATCCCATGTTTTCTTTGCCGCGTACATTTCTATCTTCAAGGTTGTTATAGATAAAGTCTAATTGAGGTTTTACATATTTGTCGCGCCATTCAGGTTGTGCAATAAACATTGCTTGGTGTTTAGGATATCGCAAATACGGAGTATCAAGTATTATTGGAATTGGTTTGCCGGCACCGCCAAATTCTAATTTAAGATCTAATAAATCTTTTAACATTTTATCAAACGAGAATATGCTTAATACGTTGTATGTACTCATACACGTAAATGTACAATTAGGAACTTCTTCTAATACTCTGCGTATGTTAGATAACCATTGATTATAATTTAACCCATGTCTAATATATTCTGCTTGGGCGCCGTATGCTTCTGCACTAGTAAATATTTTAAGTGTTTTAACTTTACCTTCAGCACCAATAATTTTCATCTTTTCGATAAACTTGTTAAACACTGCATCAGGCACACACATATTACTGTTAACAGAGAACTCAAGATTAGGCTTTGGATTTGCTATCAAGTCGTCTAATATCTTAAATGTATCTTTAGTAAGTAACGGTTCACCGCCTGTAATTCTAAAATGCTTTAGGTCTTTACTTACATCAGGCCACCATTTCCAAAATGCTTCTATATACGGATTAGGTTCTCTATTAGGAATTGGCATTGCATCAGTTTGTATTAACCATTGAAGATCATTAAATTTGTTTGAAGTATTATACGGGCCGTGTTCTTTAATTTCTTCCATCCACTTAGAACTTACTTGTGGTGAACAATAACTGCATTTAAGATTGCAAACACTGCTAAAGCTAACTTCTAAATAACTTGGATTAACATTATCATCCCAAGGCTTAGATACAATATCCTTTATGTGAGGCTGTGCCCATGGTTCAAAAGATTTATATGTCCTGTCACTTAATTCTTCAGATCCGCTATCCTCAACTCTCCAACAGTAATCGCATTCTGCAGGACGCTTACCTTCTAGCATTAACTTACGCTGTTCTTTTTTAAACTTAGTGTTATGCAATGCACTAGGATTGTCTTTTAATTCTTCAAGAGGAATCTTATGTGAAGTAGGGTGGTGACAACTATGTGTATGTCCATTATGTAAGTGCAACGTAACTTGTTTCCACTTAGCAGTACAAAATGTACAACTCACTGGGTCTAAGTTTTCTTTTTTCCAGGTTTTGATATCAGTTGATGTCAACATATTATTCCCTTTTTCATGCTATGTATTTAATCTCCTATACAATGTTCAATACTCATTCCGGATCAATTACAAACTGTTTTCTGCTGTTTCTACTAGGGTTTTGATAGACTGTTTTAAAGAAGTTACTTTGTTGTGCATCTAAAGGATTTTCAGCAATAGGTATTTCCAATTCATCAATAAGTCTGTTACCTAAGTCTTCAATAGAGTCTTGTAGTCCTTCCATTGATACCCTTGGTTCAACTTCTTCCCAAAGACTGTTTAGGTATTTAAAGTCTCTAACTTGTACATAATCCCAATCTGTACACATTGTTTTATACAGTCCTTCTCGTGCGCCATAGATTGCCCACAGACCATTTTCAACATCTGCACCTACCATTAACCATACCCATAATCTTTGTAAGTTTTTCCAATGGCCTTGTAAGAACGCTTCTTTAGTTGGTCGCTCTCCTTGATCTAATGACATCTTAACACCTTCACGGAAACCTGCCCTCCATGCTTGTAGTGCAGTTTCATTATTATGAACATCACTGTACCAACTGTTTTGCTGTATGTATTTTAAATCCCAGCAAAAATCAACTTGTGCATGCGGATTATCTGCTTCTGCATTTTCATGTGTTTTCATATCTAACACATACTGCTTAGGCCAACATTTTAATCCGCCATTGCCGTACATTAATCCGTTGATTGTATTTTTACCACACCAACTAATTACACTATGTTCTAAATCAGTATGTTCGTCAAAGTCAAGTTCCTGTCCTAAGAAGTCAGGATTAATAATATTATCACCGTCTACTGTAATAAAGCGATCTGTTTCACTTAGTTTAGCACATGCTTTGTGTGCGGCATCACTGCCTTCTACACCATGTACACGCTTTGCCCAAGGTACTTTGCTTAATAGGTCTGCATAATTCTTTTCTGCATTTGGTTCATCATAACTCAAATAAATGATATCATAATCTATAATTTTCATGCCAACTCTCCTACTTTATGATGATACGTTAAGAAATCTCTACGACACAGTAATCTAACATCTTGTGTTACTACTGTTGTGTCAAAATCTGCAATAGTGTATGCCGGCGATGTAAATACTTCAACATCTTCGTTGTCGCGCAATCCACGTTGCTTCCAGCCGTCTGTTTTAGTTAGAATATTTTTAGCAGGTACAGTAAGTGTATCTAGTAAAATAAATCTGTTATCCTTTGATACTACATAAAATGTAAATATCTTTTTTTCAATATGCTCTTTAGGTAGTAATACAAAATTCTCAATAACTTCTGTACTAACATAACACTGTGCAAACCAATGTTTATTTTTTTTATCTTGTGTTACCATTAAGCAGTTTTCAAATACTTCGTCAGTAAGTGTTACTGGAATTCTAGAGTCTGTATATTTTTCTAATTCAAGCTCTGCTTTTAATGTTAGCTTCCCGCCGATTACTGCATAATTAGAATAGTTAATCTTTTCTTCTGCGAATGCTAAAAACATAACTTCGTCAATAATAATAAACATATCATGTGTAGTATTATCAAGCTCATTACTGATCATTGTTACTTCAAACTTTTCATTGTAATATGCATAATAACTCATACTGCATCCTCTAAAATATCTATTATTCTGTCTGTTAAAAACTCGTCCTCAACATAATGAAATACACCCGACTGTTTTAATCCGCCAACTATTAATTCAAGATCGCTATTAAAATCAACAAACAAGGTGTCTGTCCATTTTTCACCTAATGGTACATTTTGTAAACGAGTTTTCATATGTGTAAACTCTAGTATGTTATTCTTATCACCCACTGTATACATTCTATCTAATAGCTTTGCAGTTATTGCAGTACACACATCAAAGCTACACCATTCTTGTGGTATCTTACTTAAACTAATTTTATAAAAGTCGCCCCAGTTCCACATAACAGTTTTTAACAACCCAAAAAATTGTTTTGTTGTTTCTGCTTTTTTAAAATAATACATTCCTGAATATAAATTAGGTAAATCATTTGCATCAAAGGTTCTTCTATAATATCTATTAGTAACAACTTCGTTTCGATAATTAACTACTTGCGTTGTAAATAATATGTCGTGATCAACGTTATTTTTTTGTAGCTGTTTCCAGTAAATATCTAAGTCTTCAAGTACTAACATATCAACATCAAATACCATTGTGTTACGGTAAGGGGTTGCGTGATAAACTTTCCACCTATTTTCAATTTTCCAGTCACTGTCGTCGGAACAATCGTCTGACCACGGAATAGGAATAATTTGATCAAATACCTTTTTATACTTGTCACTTACAGGATCATTAGTAATAAGGCTTACTTTTTGATTAGGTGACTTTGCAACAATACTTAATGCAAGTGCGTATGCTTGCCGGACATAGTCAGTCTTGATATTATTTTGCGCTAATAAACAAACACCATTACTCATCTTCAAACACCTTATCGATACATCTCTCTAACGAAAACTTATTCATTACATGTACAGTAGCATCACTGATTGCGCTTAATTGATAATCATAGTCTTTGTGTAATAGTAATGTTAACTTAGTATCATCAATTGCATGTAAGATGTCTTTATCTACAGTAACCCATATAGCAGTAGGAACACGTAACGGCCACGTAGCGTCTTTCATTCCGCGCAACATATGAATAGCAATACTAAATGCATAATCATTTCTAAACTTAACTGGAGCAATTTCGTAAACTAATCTATAAAAGTGCCAGTTCTCTTTAATGTGTTCTATAAGGTCAAAGAATATAGATGTAAATTCTGTTTTCTTAAAATAAAATGCAGTCGCCCAAAACATATCACATGTTGTTTCAGATACTTTATCAAACTCAGAATAGTCTCGTTTCATGTCTACAAAATTGTAGTCTTTTGATATTAAGAAATCTTCAGCTGACCCAAAGCATCTATTTAATTCATCATTAAAAATTAAAACATCAGTATCTATTACAATTGTTTCATCAAACGGAGATAATTCAAAACACGAACTTCTATTAGTATTGTACCAACGCTGTTTATCACTGTGATACAACCCATCGTTATACACTCGCTCTTGTACTGCATCTTCATGCCCTGTAATAATAACATGGTCTATGTATTTTTTGTAAAAGGGATATTGTCGGTTAAGGTATGATTCGTCATCAGTTACTAGTGCAACCTCTTTGCCAAGGTGTTGCTTAATAAGTTTAGCACAATATATAGCTTGCTTTGTATAATCCATGTTTTTAGAATTATACGCAAATAACAGTACGCCTTGTGTCATAAGTCAATAAGTTCCTTTACTGATCTTTTTGACTTAATCTTTTTGAACTCCATAAAGTACTTACGAGAAGCAGTTTCGTACATTGCTGTTATTTTTTTAGTAAATTCTTCTATGTCATCAATAAGCACCGGAGTCTTATTATCATCAATAATAACTATTGGCATTGTTTTTGTTGTACAATACGCAATTAATGAAAGATCTACGCTAATTTTCTGTCCATCAAAGTAATAGATTAGATTATCTTTGTATTGCTTATGTAGAATATTCTTTTGATTTTGATGTGTTTCTAACGCTTTACTAACGGCTAATGCTTGTTCTAGTCGTTCGTCCATAGTTGCTCCTTAAATATATACTATATAGTATATACTAAAAAGCGGGTGTTGTCAATGGTTAAAGTGAAGTTACGGTAACAAAACTTGGTGCTGGTAATGTTACATATGATCCGCTTGGGCGTTTAAACTTAGCAGAGCTTACTAACGTGCCGTTAACAACTTCGTCAAAGTTTGGATTTCCGGCAGCTTCTTCTTGAAACAATAATGTAAATTCTAATTGTGTTGCTGAGTTAGCTTTTGCGCTTATATAATAGTCGTTTGCCGCATATACACCAGTACCTGGCTTACGGAATATTGTTTGGTACGAGCTAGTTAAATCAAAATTACCAATCGATGATGCTGTACCAGATCCAGTTGAAGTTGTAGCAGTATAGCCCATGGAAATAGTACCCATAGCAGTTAACATACTTGCCCAATCATTTGACTTTGCGTCCCCTGCACTTGCAAGGCTTGCTTCAAATTTAATTGTGCCGCCTGCATTAAAGTAATTTCTTCGTGCATCAGCAGTTGCAAAGTCAACTCTTACAATATGAGAAATATCAGTGTTCCATGTTGCAGTTCGTGTACTAGTAATACCTGTACCACTAGTTGTTTGTGACGCCGCCACAGCAAATCTAGCTGGGTCTGCTTCAAATATTGTAATTAGGTCTTCGTAGTCCTGGAAGCCTTTCTTTGTTCCATCAGGGTCGTCACTTGTTGCATCAGCTATCTTATTACCAACTACAAGTTCTACAATAGTAGTAGGTGCCGCACCAGTTTGATGTATTCTGCCTGCAGAAATGTCAGTATGTAATGCATTGACTTGTGCCGCTGTAACTATAAGTGCTGTACTAACTTGTGCGCTAGTTAAGGTTTGTCCATAACCTTCTGTGGTTGAGCCGACTCCCATAATCGCAGCCACTCTTGCTTGTGCGTTATTGTATCGTGCCGCTGTGATTAAATCGCCTACTGCCATGTTATTTCCTCAAACTACGTATATAATGTATTTATACTTTTAGCACACACTCAATTAATTTTTCTTCAGTAAAGTCATCTGACTCTAGTGCAATGCCTACCATGCCGGTAGTTGCAAGTGTTGATCCTACTCCGTCTGCCCAAGCATAAATTGGCTGGCCTTTCTTAACTGGTCCAGTAACTCTTACTGGAACTCTTCCTTTAAGACCAATTGCTTGACCTTCAGCTTCTGAGTTCATTAAGTATGCTGGTTTGTCTGATATAACACCAATACAATAATGACTTGCCGCTGCCGCTGTAGCTTCTGCTTCACCGCCAACTGCCATAATTGTACCAACTGGATATATTTCATCAGTGGCATATACTTCTGCTAAGTCAGCATACCGTGCTTGTGTAGCAACACCTTGAAATAAGGTTGCTGTTAAGTTTCCGCTTGCGTCTCTTAGTGCCGCTGTGTTTGCTGTAGCACTTGCATCTGGTAAGTAAACTGATCCAGATAGCTTTAATGCACTTGCTGTTGTTGCATTGCCTTGTAAATTTGTTGCATAAACGTTTGCCCATACATTACCAGATGCACCTAAATCAAATGCGTTAGTAGTTGCAGGCGCCATGCCTAATGCTGTGAACGTTGCTGAGTGTGTTAGTGCTCCTGCGGCGTTGTTAGCTTTAAGTTTAATAATACTGTTAGTACCAACTTGGTTAGCAATAGATCCGTCATTACCATTTTCAATAGTAATTAGTAAATCATTACTATCGCCTACTGTTAATCCAGCGTCTGCAAAACGTATAACACTATTAAAAGATCCTGTTGCACTTAGTACAAAATCGCTTGCTAAATTTCCGCCTAGTCTTAATGCATTAGATGCAGTTCCGTGATACACATGATCAGTAGTTGTAACACCATTGGTTGATGCTTGGGTGTTGACCATTGTCAAGCCCTTTTTAACTACGTCAAATCCTGTAATTGCAGATGAATCACTAACATCCATAGTAAATTCAAGGCTACTAATTATGTAAACTACTTCATCGTTAATTGTTGCAACAATAACACTTCTGTTAGTTGCAGTAGTGTCTTTAACAGTTTTACTTGTCATTTGCGTAACGCCACTGCCGGTACTTTGTGGTCCTATAAGGATATATGATGTTCCATCAAATGCGTATAACTGATTGTTTCCGCTATCCCACCAAAAGTCGCCTGCTGTTAATCCTGTAGGCTGTGTTGCAGAAACTTCTGCTCCGCCTGTATTCTTAAACTTAGTACCGTTGTAAAATTTTAATTTTTGTACTGCTGTGTCATACCACACTTGACCAGTAATAGCTTTAGGCGGTTGCGATGCTCCACTAAAACTTTCAAGCAAGAATAAGAAGTTTTCGTTCTGTATCTCACCATATCCAGCATAGTTTTTACCAACAAACCGTAAATCGGAAGTTGCATCAACTGTACCATCTTGCACTGTTGCTAAAGTAGTGCCACTGTATCTATTAATTGTATATGCCATATGTATATAACCCTTTGTATAATATATTTATCGTTAAACGCTACTAGACAAGTTTTGATCAAACGTCCAATTACCACCTGAGGTAATAAATTGCTTTAAGCTACGAGTAACTGCTACTGCCACTGTTCCTGTTGCGTTAGTGAAACCAATGTCTTGCAACACTGATTGATTTTCTGTTCCGTTTTTATCAACTGTAATAAACGATTTAGTAAGAACTGCTCCAACGTCAATACCAGTAACTGTTGCACCTGTAAGTGAAGTACCGTGTATTCTAGCTGTTGTACCGTTAGATACCCCACTTGCTGGTACTAGGTCATTAATAACTGACGCAATTTGCGTGTCGTTAAGACTAGTAATATCCATACTAAAGGATATTGAAGATCCAGCAATGCTTTCATCTACATATGTTTTATTTGCAACATCTGCACCAGTTGTAGGAGCACCTACACCTGTAATTTTTCTACTATTGCTAATAGTAATTGTATCAGCACTAGTAATTGTTAATCCAAGTGCTGTTGTTGTAATTGTTGCACCATTTAAATTCATGTTATCAACACTTAATGCACCTAGTGTGCCAATTGTTGTTAACCCTGTTGCACTTGTTACTGAACTAGCTAATGTAGTTGTTGATAATACGTCAGTTCCGCCAATTTTATATGTCTTGCCTGTTACAATGTCCATGTGCTCTGACGAAGTCCATGCTTTAGTTGCATTTTTCCAAGTAAAGCTCTTATCATCACCAGTTACTCTAACTAATAAACCAGCATCATTAACACCAGCATCGTCAAGTAGTGTACTATCACTTGTAATAGCAAGTTCTATTTGCTTGTCTTCAACTCGAAGCGTAGCAACGTCAATACTTGCACTGTTACCTTCAACAATTAAGTTACCTGTTACACGCATATCACCTGTTACATCCAATGTGTGCAACGGAGTATCTTGAAATATACCAACACGCTTAGTAGATGCATCAATATGCAATGCATCAATAACCTGTGAACCTGCTGCCGAACTTGTAACCTTAATAATGTAGTCATCATCGATTCTAGCATTTTCTGTAACAAAGCTATTACCAACTATTTTCATAATCTGGTTAGCATTTGGTCCTACTGTAATACCATTAGAGTTTAATACTTGCAATGATCCAGTTGTACTGCCGTCTGTTAGTGCTGAAAGGAAACTGTCTGCACTAACAGAAGTACCATCGGCCTTGATTAAGTTTAGTGCTTTGTCTGCAACTCCTTGATACGTAAATCCTGTTGAAGAATCAGTATCAATAACATTAATACCTTTTTTAACATTGCCAGTTATACCAGCAATTGCTGTTGCAGGAGTAAATTCAATGGCACTCATTACAGCCATTAACGTTCCGGCAACATATAAGTCAGCACATGTTCTATTTCTGCTCTGTGTATCAAGTCTTGATACTATTATAAAGCCCGACTTACCTTGCTGTGACGAATATGCTGGTCCTGCTAGTGTAGGATCGCCTGTACCATCAAAGAAATACAGCTGATCTTCGTTATTGTTAATCCATAAATCACCAGCAACCATGCCAGGCTGTGAAGATTGTACAAACGGAGCGCCAACTGGATTAAATGATGTTCCAGTATATACTTTTAATCTAGCATCTGACGTAT
>Ga0307984_1001237_pt1 | contig 10813 bp, 17 predicted proteins | sample EllFjometageno78_FD_203169 | JGI IMG/M metagenome (GOLD analysis project Ga0307984, IMG submission 203169) | Marine microbial communities from Ellis Fjord, Antarctic Ocean - #78 | ecosystem: Environmental > Aquatic > Marine > Unclassified | place: Southern Ocean | collected 2014-10-09 | reverse complement strand
TTTATACTTATTGAAACAATTCATTGATTCGAATTTCTCTTTATGAGTATTGTATACTTCATCGTGATTATACTTTACTTCTTCTTGTTTTTTATTTAAGAATGTTATTACTACATTTTTACCGATTAGAGACTTACGGATTACGAATCTTTTAGTTTTTAGTTCTTCAACTTTGTTCATTTCTGACATAATTATTTATTTATTTATTATTATTTATTATTAGTATTTGTTTGTTTGTTGTTACATTTATATTATCAGTAACACATCGTATTTAGTTTGTATTATTTGATTGAATTATTTGTATTTATATTTGAAGAATTTAATAAGTCAATTATAGTTTTTGAATTTTTGATTTCTGATTTATTAATATAAATTATTGTATTTATTTTAAGTATATTTATTGGATTTATTTTGTGAAAATAGTTTGGTAAATTATGTATTAAAAATGGAATATAAGTTTGATTATTGATTTTTAATAATTGAGTATTTGATTTGATTTTTAAAGTTTTGATAATTGTATTTGTTTTAATTAATATTAGTAGTTTGATTTCATATATATTATCAGAATCAAGTCGTATCTAGTTTGTAAAAGTATATTGTTTATTTAATGAATAAAAATTGTATACACTTATTACACTAATATTGTCTGTTCACAATTGTAAATTAATTCACATTTGTAAATTATCTTGAATATCAATTAGTTGTGACAAATTGTCATGACAAACTGACACGTGACAAGTTGACATATGAGTATGACAGAATGACACAGACAAAATGACATGACATATTGACATAAATTGTTAAATGGAATTAACAGAATGGACGAAAGTCAGTGTCCCTCTCTTTTAACGTATTGTAGAAAAATACATCTTCATTCATCTACGTGAGTAGAGATCATTTACTTAGATCATTATTTCAATTCATAATAGGTATTTTCAGTTGTGTCAAAGTATTGAGATACGTCTAAGATGTTTCCCAATTCATGGATCAATTCAATATTCTTTTGTTCAAAGATATCATTTAAGATTTCAGTTTCGAATAATTCAGTAAAGTTCTCATCATTCTTATTAATATCATATTGATTCAATATTTCATTTGTAATGGTTTTCTCAAATATTATTTGATTTGATTGATTTGAATAGATTTTTAGTTTCATAATTGATTTGTTTAATGTTTAAATTCATATATATTATCATTAAGATCTCGTATTAGATTTGTATTGTGTGTGATACGGAATGACACGGTATGGCACGAGGATGATACGATCTAGGTTATAGGTTACACATGATCATTATCATAGAGATAAGACATAGGATGAGGATGGTAACAAGGAAGATCATATACATGATAGGATAAACCTTAGTACGATCACGAATAGAGTTATCTTCAGTGCTAAGTAAGCTACGTATATTGTCCACATCATTACTATCTTTGTCATTACATTCATATCGTTATCGTTATTGTTATTAGTTTATGTTTATGTGTAGATAACTATGTGATCTTAACGTTCTCAAGTTACATTATCATTATCATATCACGATCGTATCCAGCTTGTGAATGTTCATATGAAAACACATAAAAGGTCTGGTAGGGGGTGGCTGGACATGCCCGGGGTGGCCAAAAAAGTTGACTTTTCATGGGTGGTGGTGGCCTGTAGGGGAGGGAGCAGCACATTATCCCAATATTTTTAATATTTTTTTTTCGGGCCAATAGTGAGACATAAGCCCTATAACTAGGATTAGTAAGACCCTAATGTCCCACTTGTAAACTATGATTATACCATGTGATATTACTAGTATAGTAATAACGCAAATCAAGAGTATGCCTAAAGATAAGACAGTAAAGACATCAGAAGGAAAAGCACGTGTAAAACCCATTAAGAACTTAGGAGGTGGAGTACAAGCATTTACAGTGAAACATCCTGACGGATCTACTAATACTAATAGGTTCGAGAATGGCAAGCAGACGGATATGAACTACGTTCCAAAGAAGATGAAGGTTAAGAAGATGAGGAAAAAGCGTGTTACTAAGCCTAAATTGATTAAACCAGGTCCAACGCCATCATATACGTCTAAAGCACTTGACTTCACTAAAGAAGAAGAGGAGATAATGGCTAAACAAGAGAGAATTAATAAGTACAATAAGAAGAAAAAGAAGAAAGTTAAGACAAAGAGACCTAAGCGTAGGTCAGTAAAGAATCTGGTTACTGGTAAAACAAACAAAATACAATAACATGGCTAAAAAGAACGGATATACAGCATCGGCATTAAAACAGGTAGCTTATTGGTATAAGATAAATGGGAAAAAATGTAGTAAAGCTGCTTATAATGCTTACGTGAACAAACCGGGTGGAGATGAAGGTGGTAAAACCACTAACGATCCAGATCCTAGTGGAAATAAAGCTAAAATAGCTAGTGATAGAGCTAAATTACCTAAAAAAGCTACCGTACTAACAGAAGCACAGACAAAGGCTAAAAAAAAAGTTAAGTCGCCACTAAAGTTCGGGTGGAAAGATGCACTTGACGCTGGGCAAACTGCTTTAACAGCTGCTGGGATGATTCCTGCTGTTGGTAATATTGCGGATGGGGTTAATGCCGCTGTATCTGGAGGTCGATCTGCTTACGCTAAGTATAAGGGTAACGCGAAGGACGCTAAGAAGTATGCTAAAGAAGGTGCGGTTAACTTAGCGGCAATGGTTCCTGGAGCTGGATTAGCTGTTGGAGGGGCAAAACTAGCTGCTAAAGGAGCTAAGTATGCTAAACTAGCTAGTAATGTTAATACTGCGAAAAAAGTGTACAAAGGAGGTAAGACAACTAAGAAAGGAGCTAGTGTTGTCTCGGACGTTAAGAAAGGCGTGGCTAAACCAAAGAAACCTATTGTAGCTAAAAACTTTAAATCAAAGAAACAAACAAGCGACTTGGCTTAAATACTAAACTTAACGAGTAATAATAATATATAAAGAATAAACTATGGCATTTAAAATGAAGGGACCATCTCTATACGCTAGTACGAATAGAAAGGGTGGTATTGATAAAACAGACACATCGAGAGCTGACGGAAGAGCAACTTCTTCTCCATTCCAGCAAAAAGTACAGAAAGGAGGCGAAGGACAAGATCAAGATAAAATCTTTAATAAGAAAGGAGAGCATGTTGGATCTTGGGTTAATGGTAAAAAGGTAATGAAGTCTACAGAGTCAGCACATGGCCAATCAAACGATGCTCAGAGAGAATTCGAAGCTGATCTATTAGCTGCTAAGAAAACTAAGAAGAAGGCACCGCTAAAGCAGACTGATGAAGATGTGAATCTAGGTAAAATGACTGGACTCGGACCATCGACAAAGTTTGGAGGCGTTAAAAACCCCGAGCTAATTAAGAAAAAGAAACCAAAGAAGCAAAAGAAGGTTATGAAAGACGGACCTAAAATACAAGTACATGGAGCTGGAGATACCGGTAACTGGCAACCACACCAATTTAGAAAAAAATAAACAGAAATTATGGCTTACAAGATGAAAGGATCTACATTTTACGGATCTCCACTAAAACAAAAGAAAGGGGAGGGTAAAAAACCAGCAGAACCAAAAGAAGAGTTAAACCAATTTGGAGAAACTTCAGCAGAATACAAAAAGAGAGTAGCTGATATGGGGTTGAATGATGATAATAAGAAACCATCGCCAGCAAAAGGGTTTTTCGGTAAATTACTTAATCCAATGAGCATGTTACCAGGAAAATTAGGTGATATGGCAGGTAAACTACCAGGATCTAATTTATAGTCATGTCTTTTAAAATGCGTGGCCCAAGTTTTTATTCGACAAAAGGATATAAGAGAAATAGTCCTGATGTTGATAAGAAAGAAAATATCATTCCGTCTGGAGACATCACTATGAAAGGTGTTGACTTTCCAGTCAGGGGTGAAGATAACTTAGGTAACGTTAAGATCATGAAGCCAGGTAAGGATTACAAATTCCCTGGGACTATAGTTAAGGAAACAAAACATAAAAAGAAATAACATGGCATATAAAATGAAAGGGAGTACCTTCTACGGGTCACCATTGAAAAACAAGGCACTAGATGATGCTAAGGCTAGAGACATTAATTTCGAGAGAGGTCAAAAGATGAGTGCTTCTATAAAAGCTGAAGGCGAGGAGATACACAGGTCTAGGGCTGGAAAAAACCTTGTTCAAAAGATCTTCACGAAGAAACCAAAGAAATCAAAGTACGACGCAGCACATGATGTATAGGGACACACCCTACACCAAGTCAATAACCAAAAACCAAAATAATGACTTATTTTTACATGAAGACCAGCACTAGTACTGTTGGCAACCAAAAACCGAATCAGCAAACCATTAACCAATGGATATACCTTGCTAACAAACAAAACTGGAGGATAGTCCAACTACCCAACGGATTCTACCAAACTGAGTGCCTAAATCCCAATGTGGAAGACGATTGGCAGGATGTAACGCGTAGAGAAACAATAGAAGGCGCTGAAGCAGCTATCGATGCTAGTATTGATCATTTCAATAAAAGAGTAGAAGCAGCAAACGGACCTAAGATAGTAAAAACCTTTAAGTAGTACCAATCCAATTAAATTAAATTAAATCATGAGTTACAACCACCCGAGCGAACTCATCAAATCATTAGAATTTGGTGACGAAGCTAAGAGTAAAATTATCGCAGGCGTAGACAAGCTTGCTAAAGCAGTAAAATCAACCTTGGGAGCTTCCGGTAAATGCGTCATCTTTGAAGATGCAAGAGGAAACCCAGTCATAACGAAAGACGGAGTAACAGTAGCAGAATCTGTTGTCTTATATGATCCGGTTGAAAATATGGGAGCTACCTTAGTAAAGGAAGCTGCTAGAAATACAGTGTCAGAAGCGGGAGATGGTACCACTACGGCTACCGTCCTCGCTCAAGCACTGTTAATGGAAGTCTATAAAGAATTAAAAGAAGGGGCTTCTATAAGAGAGGTTAAAACTGGTATAAATACTGGTTTAAAGAAAATCAACGCATACTTAGATAAGTCTGCTGTCAAGATCGAGGGCGATATGCTGAGATCAGTTAGTTCAATTAGTTGCAACAATGACGCAGAGCTGGGAGAGATTATAGCAGAGGCTTACGAAGCAGTTGGTAGAGATGGCGTAGTATTAATGGAATCTTCAGAAACGAACGAAACATATATCGATATAGTCGATGGCGTAAAGATAGAATGTCCATTAACCTCCACTCATTTTATAACAAACACAGAGAAACATCGAGCAGAGCTTGAAAATCCTCTTGTATTAATAGTATCCAGTGTAATCCCTAATGTTAGGAAGATTCAAAGCATACTTGAACACGTTATTAAAAAAGGTAGGTCTTTATTGTTAGTTGCGTCGGTTGACCAACAAGTTAAATCAGCATTGACAATGAACAGAGTCAAAGGTAACATTAAGATCAATATAATCGATCTTCCTGGATTCGGTCCCACAAAGAAGGATGCAACGGATGATCTAGCCTTGCTAACAGGCGCTACGGTCATAAACGAAGAGTTAGGGGACGACTTAGATATGATTACGACACAATACCTGGGAGAAGCAGAATACTCCGTTACAGATGATAAGAACACTGTTATAACACTTCTTGAAGAGATCAATCCTTTAGTTGAAGAAAGGATGGAAGAGGTTAAGGTTAAGATTGAAAGTGAGACTAACGCTTTTATAAAAAAGAAATTAGAAGAAAGACTAGCTATGCTATCTTGTTCGGTTGGGATCATAAGAGTAGGTGCTGATTCTAAAGTTGAACTTAAAGAAAAGAAAGATAGAGTTGAAGATGCTATATATGCTACAAAAGCAGCTTTGAAAGAAGGTATCGTTCCAGGTGGTGGAGTTGCACTATTAAATGCATCTCAGAAAATCTCCGCTAAAGCGGTTGGTGAGAAGCTACTGATGAAAGCTATTCAAGCTCCTTTCCATACAGTTCTTGATAATGCTGGCATATACGTCACAGAAGGAACAGAAGATCATGAGGGTTACGGTATTGACTGTATAACTGGTGATAGAGTTGATATGATTAAAGCTGGGATAATAGATCCGGTTTTGGTTACAAAATCGGCGCTGAAAAATGCAGTCAGTGTTGTTTCAACTATAATCTCTGCAGATTGTGTAATTTCAAACATAAGAGCAGATGAGAGCAGTAAATAATTTTCTAGTAGTAGAGAAAGAGGTTGTAGGTCCAAAACAAGTTGGAGGACTTATATTAACTGAGAATTTAGATAGTGACAATAGGTATATAAGAGCAACTGTGATTTCGGTTGGGAATCTGGTTGAAGGTTTAAAAGAAGGAGATATTGTTTACTATGACAAGCATAATGGAAATGGAGTTGATTGGAAAGGTAAGATCTACCAAGTCATACAATCAAGAGACGTAGTGTTAGTAGAATGAAGTTGACACCACAACATTTAAGAGAAATTGGTCTCTTTAAATATTACAGATTAGTTAGAAAGTGGGCGTGTAAAACCTACGATCTAACTGATGCTGATTTAGAGCTACTAGTATACTTAGATTGTAAACCAAGATTTACTAGACAAGAATTCATAGATGGTGTTTATACCATGAGTTGGGATAAGAATCGTTGGGAGAAGCTTAGAAGAAGAGGTTTGATCCAAACGTGGAGACATAGGAATAGAACAACTATAAAGTACTCTATATTTAAAACATCGTTCCAATGTTCACAAATCATAAGTAGAATGTACAGGATACTATTAGGTGAGGAAGATCTACCCACTTCAGAGAGGAGTGTATTTTATAATAACAAATCGTACACAGATAAGGTTTTCAACAAAGCTATAGATGATATGATTAAAGACAAAGATAGATAACATGGGATTTAAACTAGGATCAGAAAGTAGAAAGGCCAGGAACTCAGAGAACACACCCATATTTAGAAAAAAGCTAGATAAGGGTGTTTTGGGTGAAGCTAACATGGATGGATCTATATTTATAGATAAGAGTGTTAAGAAAGGTAGTGAGCAGGAGAAGTCTGTTATAAGACACGAAGGTCAGCATGCAAAGGAGATGGCTTCTGGCAAGTTGTCCTATGCGGATGGTCACGTTAGGTATAACGAGAAGACTTACGCTAGGAAAGATGGGAAGATAAAATACAACGGTAAATGGATCGCAGAGGGAAGCAAAGAGTTTCCTTGGGAAAAATCAGCATACAAACAAAACTAAAATGGCATTTAAAATGAAAGGGTCTTCTTTATACGGCTCACCACTTAAACAATCAAAGAGAACAAAATCAAAGGTAATATCCGAAGATACTGAATTGAGTATTGCGGCTAAAAAAACAGCCGCAGATATTGGTAAAAATGGTAATAATGGCAAGAAGAGGAGTGACTATACTAAGGAGGAGTTAGCGTTGATAAAGAACAAAGACTACCAAAAGAAGCTTAGCAAGGAGTTAGAGGCTGAGATGAAGAGAAACCCAGATACAACAGGAGAATAAAAAAAACAAACTATGGCATACAAAATGAAAGGACCATCGCTCTATAGAGATGGAGCACCCTCACCTCTTCATCAAGAAGAAGAATACACTCCTCCAACTTTTGAAAACAAGAGAGCTGAGTTAAAAAGCTTGAGATCAGCAAAAAGAGAGGTGATCTCAAACATGAGGGATAAGAAGAAAACCAACGTGAAAATTGGAAGGGTATTGGAGAGTAAGGGGATCAAAAGAGAAGCACGTAAGAACTATAGGAGTGAAAAGAAGGAGTTCAAGGCCAAGGCTAAGGAGGTGAAGAGAGGAGTTAAGGATAAATATAAAAATAAATAATACTATGGCATTTAAAATGAAAGGTATGAAAAGCTTTGGAGAAGGAACTCCATTGTTACAAAAGAAAGGTAAGAATTACGAGCGGTCAAAAGGTGACCAGCAAGGTCCGATACCAGAGCAAAACCTTGGAGAAACACCTGGCGAGAAGGATAGTGGTACCTGGGTGTATGGCAGAGGTTACGATGGTGGTGATCCTAAAGAAGGTATCAAGGAAATGAAGCGAGATAGAAAGTCTATCAACGATAATAATAGACCACCAAAGAAGCGTGCTGGATCTGGAGACCGATTCGTAGAGGACGGGAGAATCGATGATTACGAGAGAAGATCTCACACTATTAGAAATAACGAACTACAAGATAGCGACAAATATTTAGGTGGTGGAGATAAGAAAAAAGGTGCTAAAAAAAGAAAGGCTTTAACAAAATCTACAAAAACTCTTGATCGCGAAGCTGAGATAATGATGGATAGAAGCAAGAACAAGGCTGGAAGGAAAAACTACTACAGCAACTAATGAGTATACTAACCAATCTACTGTCAGGTGGAGCGGCTAAACTTGTTGAGAGCGTAGGAGGAGTTTTAGATAACCTAACTACATCGAAAGAAGAAAAGCTTGAAGCTGAGGCAAAAATCAAAGACCTAGTAATGGGTTACGAGGCAGAAATGCAAAAACAAGTAACTGAGCGATGGAAGATGGACATGCAGTCTGACTCATGGCTTAGTAAAAACATAAGACCATTAGTACTAGTCTTCTTAGTGGTATCTACGGTTTTGATGATATTCATCGACGCTGGTACGATACGCTTTGTAGTAGAAGACAAATGGACAGACTTATTACAATTAGTTTTAATAACAGTTATAGGAGCTTACTTCGGTGGACGCTCGTTGGAGAAAGTAAAAAAATAATACTTAATGGCTAGAATTAGTACATACGCAATAGACCCGGTACTAGATCAACTAGACAAACTACACGGTACAGACGAGAATGGCGTAACTAGAAATTTTCGGCTTGCTAGCGGTGGTCCTGGTGGACCTGGTGGTGGAACGAGTAACACATACATAACAGATAACTCTGTGACATATGAGAATAACTCTATAGTCAACTACATAACAGAATGTGACCCAAGAGCCTTAGCATTCTTATACCACAATAATACGCTACACTCTTCTGGCACAAACTATACTGGAGGGACCATAAACATAATGGACGCTGGGAATTCCATTCCCTTCTCGTCAGTAACAACATTAAAGGTTAACAAGTATCCCTTTGCAACGCATCTAAACAGCCCCACTCCAAATACATCAGAAAATATATTAGCTGAGTATGTTGGGATGAGGATTAAGTGGTCTTGGGTTAATGATCCAAATGTGTATGGTATATTCCAATGTACTGCTTTTGTACAGGATGGTGCTACTGATTTCTATGATATGGCATTGACTTATGTATCTGGAAATGGATCGCTCACAGCTTTTCCCTTACCGGATTTATATATACTAGAGCCCTTTGTTGATGTAGCTGCTGGTGATAAACACTATACACATACGCAGGTTAGCTCTGCCTCATCTACGTGGACTGTTAACCATAATCTTAATAAATTTCCAGCTGTTCAAGCGGTAGTTGGAAATACCATTTTCATACCCGATGTAGAGCATGTGTCGGTTAACCAACTAAAAATCCATCTATCCTCTCCTGGTAGTGGGAAAGCCTACTGTAACTAAACTAAAAATAAACTAACTAAAACAAAATCATGAAATTTCTAAATCACCTCGACCTCGTCGAGAACGAAGCAAAGCGGCTAAAGATGTACCGCGTACCATCTGGGTCTTACACTCCAGGCATTAACACATCTGGTAATGTAATCCTTGACACAAGTGTCTCGTCTGCTGGTACAGCTGGGCTTCCTAAATGGTGGGATTCCGCTGGTAACAGTGGCTCTGGTATTTGGCGTGATTTCTCTTGGGGAACGGCTGGAGCTGGGTCTTGGAACATACAATCTGATAGTGGAGCTAACATTGCTGTACACGCTACAGATACGCTAGATCTAACAGGTGGAGTTGCACTTTCAACTACAACAACAGGGAGTGTTACAAACCCAATTGTAACTCTCGATGTCTTAGACTATGGAGCAGCATCAAGCGTAACTGCGACTACTTCATCTGGCGATGACAAATGGTATGGTATAACACATCACCCTTCGACTGGAAAACTACAAGTTAGAGTTCCTTGGGCTGCAAATACAAACACAACATATTCCGCTGGAGCTAACATGACGCTTACTGGGACGGTATTTAGTACACACGCCGCTACTAGTGTAACCACTACAGATGGTACGTATATAGACTTAACTCCTAACTCAGCAACTACTGGAGCTGTAACGGTAACAGCTGATCTTTCAGCTACTGATGGAACAGCTATAGAGAACGAAAGAGTATTATCTAAAAGTAACAAATGGATCACGGTAGCTTCTTTAACTGGTGTTGATGTTGATGTTGATAATGCTCACCTACTAACTAGACTAGCTGCTTTAGAGTCTGCTGGTGGCGCTGCTGATCAAAACATTGTTATAGGTACTGATCCTGGAGATACAATAGTTATAACAGGTAATTTAACGGTTTCTGGGACAACAACAACATTGAATACAGATACACTTGCTGTTGAGGATAACATAATAACATTGAACTCAAACGTAAGTGGTACTCCTGCTTTGAATGCGGGTCTAGAAGTAGAAAGGGGTAGTGCGACTAACGTTTCGTTATTCTTCGCGGAAAATGAGGATATTTGGTATGCTGGCGAATCTTCTACAAATGGACTTGCAGGAGGTAGTAATGGTGGTGGTCTAGCTAATAAGAAAATAATCCAAGATGGATATACGGTTTTCTCTGCTGACGGTGGTACTAATACTACAGCTGCTAACCCTGATGATGTAATATCAATTCTTGGTGGCACGAATTGTACTACTGCGGTTACTACTGACACTATCACTGTTAATGTAGATACAGATACTA
>Ga0307984_1001234_pt1 | contig 10835 bp, 9 predicted proteins | sample EllFjometageno78_FD_203169 | JGI IMG/M metagenome (GOLD analysis project Ga0307984, IMG submission 203169) | Marine microbial communities from Ellis Fjord, Antarctic Ocean - #78 | ecosystem: Environmental > Aquatic > Marine > Unclassified | place: Southern Ocean | collected 2014-10-09 | reverse complement strand
AGAATATTTGGGGGTGATGGTTAAACCGGAGTGGCAGGTGGAATGAACGTTGCCGAGATCGCATAGCCTGGTATCGCGCTCGACTGGAAATCGAGTGGGCCTGTCCCTCGGGAGTTCAAATCTCTCTCTCGGCGCCAATTACGCTTTCACAGAAAGCGTAATTGGCTAGGTTTCGAACATAATCAATTCATAGCGCTTGTTCGAAACCGGCGTCGAAAGAGAGATTTGAACTAGGCGAGAACTGAACATCACTCTGCAGTACCACCGTTCTCGCCGTAGTTCAGCGTTTTGAATATCAATCATTTTAATCAAAACGCTGGAACATTATTGAAAGCACTATTGCTAACTTTTTGAAGAATTATAATGGCCTGTTAGTTTCCAGTGCGAGCACGAATCTCATCAAAAGACTGCTTAGTGCTCGTACCGGAAGACCTGCATCAGATTGACGTCAAAATGACCATCACCTATTCAGAACAAGTTTACTCGAGTAGAACCAAGACTTTTTTCCAGTTCCGAAGAAACCAGAGCTTGTGTTACCGCTATGGTTTGCATGGCTGAGGTGTTCTTTATTCGATTCAAGGTTGAGAGAATCAAGTTCATTAAAGTCAATCACAGGCCTCTTCAGCTGAGTATGAAAAGGAGCAGTCTACATCTTTACTGCAAGAAAAACTACTTTCTCGACCATGGTCTTCAGGGAAGTCACCCCCAATCCATAACTCATCTTCAATTCCATCATGCCAAATATTCTCATTGTTTTCTCTAATTGTCAAGACTTCACCAATTTCCCAATAACCATCTTCTATTTCTTCAACCACCAAACATAAACTTGATGCTTCCGCACTACAGTCGTAATAAACACGACGCTCAGTTTCAATATAGAGATACATCTCTGTCAATTCATATCCTTGTACTTCTACTCCTTCGCCGTTGGTAAAATTCACAGCATATGTGTGATTTACTGCTAAATTTGTGTGCAATTCGAAGAAATGGTCGTCAGTTGCATTAGTTTTCGTTTGCTTATCGAAAGTTGCTTGTCCTAAATACTCAAAAGAAAGCGTGTCAGTGCACATACCTAGACATCCTGTTAAAAACATGAGCATAATGATTGTAACTAGTAATTTAGTTTTTATCATATTCGACCCTCACAATTCTTTGACATTTAAGCCTCGACCTGTCATGTCAACTGAATATTCTGTACCATCTTGACTATTTAAGAAGTTTGAACCGAATTTCAAAGAATTGCCAGATTCAATCAGATCTATGATCAGTTCACATTAATATTAAATATGATATTATTGTTACTGTGAGTGTTAAAATAGATGATAAATCTTGTGTTTTGCTCTTTATTGGTGTGTTCAAAGCATTTCTTTGCTAATCCGTGATTGACCATATCAATCATCACCTTGACAATGCCCTATTTCTTCAAAACAATTTTAAATAACTTTTTAGGATTTGAAAATAATAATGTGACCTTCTCACGAGAGATAGAGTGAGATTTAAGACGATTTAGAGATCGAATAAAATTTTTATTATTACTTATCGTTTCTTTTTTCGGCAAATAAATAAAATATATTAAATCATCGTACAAAATAGAAATCAACTTTACATGTTTATTTATGCTTCTCTTTCCAAAGAGATGAATTTCGCTCTTTGATTTATTTCCTTTATTTTTAGAAAAAAGGAGATAGAACACCTCATTATATAGTGTTTTTCTAAAAGGTACTATAATTATAATCATAATTAACCATGAAAAACCAATGAGGAACGATGAAGGGATTTGTGTTGCAAAGTTATTACGAACGAGGTCAACGCATATAATAAGTGCAACAGTCATTGAACCAATTATTATTCCACTGAAAATCCATAGTGTTGGAATAAATTCATGCATTTTGTGATATTTCTGAGTAAATGTTACAAGATTTTTTAATGATTTATTATTTGTGCTATATATTGCGAAAGGGTGATTAAAATTTTCAGAGTGCCCATCGAACTCTACTGACACATCGATCATCTCTAACAAACAAACCTCAAGTTTCATACAATCCCCTCTTAAAATTAATATAACCAGAGTCCAACCGTTATCACTTCAATCAACTTGGTAATGGTCTTGTGGTGCTGTCCATGGTTTTTGAAGTAGAAAACTGAATAGCCCCGGGTTTTGAAACACCGTTACTAATTCCCATCCTTTCTTCCCAATTCGTTAAGTGTTATAGGACTTGGCGAATCCTGCACAGTCAAATTGGTATATTCCCATTTCGTCATATGTTAGTGGCATCATTGACAATTTATGATGGTTAAGGTTGCTTCAAGGTGGAGTGAAGTCGGTAATTCTCAGCAGGTTTGATAGCGAGGGACTCAAGCAAAGGGCCCCCTCTGCCAAAGGGGGTTGGAGTGGATGCTGATCAATCCCAGCGTATTTTTCCGTCTTGATCAACCCAATGGTGCGTGTAGTGCGTAATGACTTTCCTTCCCAATATTGCTTTCCTGAGCCTCATTTCATTGTCGTTGAGAGTTGGTTTTCTCCCATTTCGGCTCAAATTGGATTCAATGAAATAGAGATGCAATGTGCTTCCACTGAAGTCCATCGATAACCAATCGCATCCATACTTCATCTGCTGAATATGCTTGAAGGGGAAGGGTGGTTTTTCCCCAAGTGGTACAATTCCCGCAAGTTGTAACTCAATCAATGTGCCTGCGTCATTGTTAATCTGGCGGCGCATCTTCTGATTCTCCTTTCGAAGTTCCTTCACTTCATGCTCTGATATCTTCGCTTCAACATTTGTTTGCTTTCTCCTCGCTTTTCTCTTGGCAAGGCGTGGATGTCTGGTAATTTCTTGTTCAATCATTAGTTGAAGTTTTGAAGCATCTTCTTCACTTACCCGAATCAGACTAGTTCCGTCTCCAATCTCTCTGCGGGCTAACAATTGTTCGTAATCGAAGAAAATCATTCCGTTTGCAGACTCTGCGAAAGAAATTCCGCTGCATTCAGCGTTCATTGTTCCAATACGAACATGCGTTTTACTTCCATGAGGCGTCAAACGAACCGCAAACGGTTGATTACGACCGCTACGAGTCGCTTTGAGCTTCTTTTTGGCTCCAGGGAGGCGCTCAATACCCATCAGACGCCCTCCTTTGACCGTAAATGGTTGGTGAACCATTGATGGTTGATTTGAACCATTGATGGTTGTTTTGAACCATTGGTTTTCAAAAGTTGAAAACATTCAGAGTTGAAAATTGTTGAAAAGTCAATGGTCATCAACCATTCACCTCCTTTGGTAAAAAACTCCGTCAACAAATCCGTAGCCTGCTCAATTAATCCTGCTTTGAGCAACCCATGGACCGAATTAATAGCAGCCTCCATCAGTTCAACCTCCAGATGTGGGCGTTGTAGTGATGATCGACCTCTTGAAAGTCCACATGGTCGTAATGATCACGAATAGACTTCTCTGCATCTCCTCGGAGATATGCAATTATTCTCTCGGGGCATCCGTTCCTCCTCATCATAGTCGTCATGAAGTGTCGATAGCAATGCGGTGAAAATCTCCGGTCAATGGCATCTCTTGGAGCATCGGAGTCATGAATGCCCACGCGGATTCCTGCCTCTCTGACGATGGTTGCGAGCATATTCTTAGCCAGAGCAGTTCCTCGGCTGTTGACGAAGAGCGCCTCTTCAGAAAGATTCGTTTCAAACTGGCGCTCATGCAACCAATTCTCAATTTGGTTTACTGTTTCAAAATCAATGGGAAGAATGAGGCTAGCGACCTTCGCCTCGTCACTCAATCGGATGGTTTTTTTCACCAAGTCAATATCACTGACCTTCAAGGCAAGTAAACTCATTCTCCGAATGCCTGTTTTGGCGAGAAGTAAATGAATGGCTTTCTCCATCTCTGTGTTTGAACTATAGATTATTTCACGCATCTGCTGGAGGGTTGGTGTCAGCCTTGGAACCTTCTGAATCGAGCCTTTGTATCGCTGTAAATATCGTTTTCTAAATGGTGGAACAGGGTTGTCTATCCTGCGTTTGGTAAACTGCAGGAAGTCAATGAAGGAGTTGAATCCGCTGAAGAGGTTGCCAATTCTAGAGTGTTTTACTCCAGTTTGTTTGATTCGGCTGAGTAAACGTTGCAAGCCAACAACTTCGATGCTAATAAAATCAAGTCCGAGTTCCTCCATCATTGGAGAGAGATATCGAACACTGTTTACATAGGAATTAATTGTTCTGTGAGATTTTGACTGGAGTTCCAAATCCAGCCTATATCCATTAATGAGATTATCAAGTGATTCAATCAACTGAGGTTCCATTCAATCTCACCTCCCTCGTGAATGATGATGAGACCTGATTGAGTGAGTTCCCGTTCGACCTCAATCAGTAACTTGCCTAGGCCAACAAAAGTATACTTAGAGCGCACATGCTCAAGAAAGACATGCCTGGACATTCTTCCATTGGTCTTCAAGATGTGTTGGAATTCAGCAACCAATCCTTTCTTCCAATTGATGGTTTCTTCTGAGTAACCTTCCTTTCTCAAAGACATAACCTCATCTTTGAGCGAGCGAATGATTCTGTCTCGTTCGCCCACTTCGGCTTTCTTGAGATCAAACTCGTGTTCAAGCTCATCAATTCGCTCTCTGTTTCGCTGTTCAATCTCCTCTTGTTTACTCTCTTTGTCTTTGATGGAGTTGGTGACTAGGGTTCGAATGAATTTGTTCATCGTACTGAACTTCAAATCACTTGCAGCGGCATGCCATCTGTCTGCTTCCGCCTGAGTGGTCAATCTCACTGTCAATCTTTTCCCCGCCATACTCGCAGGGATAACCGTATAGTCCTTAATGTGTGTCGCTAAACATAAAGAACTCTCGCCGGCAGATACTAAAAATAAGCAAACCAACCGAGATTATAATGCCATTCTCGTTCAAGTCCAATGATATCCAAAAAATGCATGGCATGTATTGTAGTTGGGCTTTGTGGGCCGAACCTCAAAACAAAGATGTTCACCTTAATTGAGAACCATTGTGATTGATAGTTTCAATGCCGATATCGAAAAAAATACCCTTTTTGACGTCAAAGGAATGCTCGTACCGGAATACTCAAACCTTCCTTACGGATAATTTCAGTTGCTTCCGTACCCCTCTTCGTACCGGAATACTAGCCGTAAATACCACGGTACTATTCACCTTAATCAAAGTGAATCCTCTTGATGCCAATCACTCTCTGCATCTTCTTTCCTAGATCTCACCACCAACGCTGCAACAACAGAAGCTGTGACAAGCAGGATAACGGCAGCGATGAGAATCGTCCGCATTTGCTTTGCTTCTGCGGGCAGCAGGTCAGAATCAGAGTCGCTAACACAATCACTCTCAAGTTTCGAACCAATCTCTTTGGTTGAAGTTTGGTTCGGGCATGCTGTCTGTTCAATAGCGCCATCAAGGGGAACATAGAAGTTGATGCTTGCAGAAATACAGGAAGATTGTCCTATATCCGGTTGATAGGTTCCTGCAAGGCATTCAATTTGACTGAATTGACCTGATTGTCCAACATAATGCCCTGCATCTGCATCATCACAAGAAGCCTGTCCAGTTAATGCTTGATAAGTTCCTATTTCACAAGCGGTTTGAGCGGATTGTGCTGACATTGCAACATAATGCCCTGCATCTGCATCATCACAAGAAGCCTGTCCAGTTAATGCTTGATAAGTTCCTATTTCACAAGCGGCTTGAGCGGATTGTGCTGTCATTGCAACATAATATCCAGCATCAGCATCATCACACAATGACTGACCGGTGTTTGCCTGGTAAGTTCCTGTTGCACAAGCCGTTTGACTTATTTGTGCTATTGTTGGAACATAGTATCCAGCATCAGCATCATCACACGATGACTGACCTGTGTTTGCCTGGTAAGTTCCTGTTGCGCAAGGAATTTGACTTAGTTGTGCAGTTGTTGCAACATAATATCCTGCATTCGCATCATCACAAAATGACTGACTTGTGTTTGCCTGGTAAGTTCCAATTGCGCAAGGAATTTGACTTGGTTGTGCTGTTGTTGCAACATAATATCCGGCATTCGCATGATCACAAGATGACTGACCTGTGTTTGCCTGGTAAGTTCCAATTGCGCAAGCAATTTGACTTGTTTGTGATGTTGTCGGAACATAATACCCAGCTCCTGCATCAACACAAGAAGTTTGACCAGTCAATGCTTGATAGGTTCCTGCTGCACAGTCAGTTGCATACATTGCAGAACTTGAAGGCACATTTTTTCCAGCAGGTGAATCTACGCATAGATATCGTCCATATTGTCCAGATGTGCAGGCAATACTTCGAATACTATTGTTCGGGAAATCGTCAAAATGATCTAATGTTCCGTCACCATCTGTATCGCCATCAACAAGCAAAGCCGTTCGAGGATTTGTGGTAGTTCCAAGACTCGATGTTTGAGTAGGTGTATTTCGGTCGTAATCATTAGTAAAATCTCCTCCAGTTCCATCTCCGAGTTGAGCATAATTATTGTCTCCCCAACAACTTACAGTTCCATCATCAAGAATAGCGCAGGTATGATGGCTTCCAGAAGAGATTGCAACCGCAGTTCTTCCAGTTCCAAGACTCGATGTTTGAGTAGTTGTGTTTCGACTGGTAGTGGTTCCATCTCCAAGTTGGTCATCATTATTCCTTCCCCAACAACCTACAGATCCATCATCAAGAATAGCGCAAGTGTGAAAATATCCCGAAGAGATTGCAATCACAGTTCTTCCAATTCCAAGACTCGATGTTTGAGTCGGTGTGTCTCGATTAGTATTCGTTCCATCTCCAAGTTCGCCATTGGCATTGTATCCCCAACAACTTACAGATGTATCATCAAGAAGAGCACAGGTGTGCCCCCATCCAGAAGAGATTGCAACTGCGCCTCGATTAGTTCCAAGACTCGATGTTTGAGCAGGTGTATATCGACTCGTAGTAGTTACATCTCCAAGTTGGCCATAGTCATTACTTCCCCAACAACTTACAGATGCATCATCAAGAATAGCGCAGGTGTGGTAGTTTCCAGAAGAGATTGCAACCGCAGTTCGGCCTGCTCCAAGATTTGATGTTTGAGTCGGTGTGTTTCGATTAGTAGTAGTTCCATCTCCAAGTTGGCCCCTTTGATTGCGTCCCCAACAACTTACAGTTCCATCATCAAGAATGGCGCAGGTGTGATAGTCTCCAGAAGAGATTGCAACTGCAGTTCTCCCAGTTCCAAGACTCGATGTTTGAGTCGGGGTGTTTCGATCAGTAGTAGTTCCATCTCCAAGTTGCTTTCTGTCATTGCCTCCCCAACAACTTACAGAACCATCATCAAGAATAGCGCAGGTGTGGTAGCCTCCAGAAGATATTGCAACTGCAGTTCTTCCAGTTCCAAGAGTCGATGTTTTAGCAGGTGTGTTTCGGCTAAGAGTAGTAGTTCCATCTCCAAGTTGGCCGCCATAGTGATTGTCCCCCCAACAACTTACAGACCCATCATCAAGAATAGCGCAGGTGTGATAGGCCCCAGAAGATATTGCGGTTTCTCGGTAATCCAAATTGTGATGAACATCAAAAATATTCAAAACCCCGTCGCCATCGAAATCACGTTCAGAAAGTGCAACCGTTCGTGGGTATGTGGTGGTTCCAAGATTCGATGTTTGGGCAGGTGTGTTTCGAGTAGTTGTAGTACCATCTCCAAGTTGGCCATATTCATTGCCTCCCCAACAACTTAGAGATGCATCATCAAGAATAGCGCAGGTGTGATCGCCTCCAGAAGAGATTGCTACTGCAGTTCTCCCAGTTCCAAGACTGGATGTTTGGGCAGGTATTTTTCGAGAATTAGTAAAAACACCCTCTCCGAGTTGGCCACGGTAATTGTATCCCCAACAACTTACAGATGCATCATTAAGAATAGCGCAGGTGTGCTCGTATCCAGAAGAGATTGCAACTGCAGTTCTTCCAGTTCCAAGATTCAATGTTTGAGTAGGTGTGTTTCGTTGAGTTCTCGTTCCATCTCCAAGTTGACCCCTGTCATTTATTCCCCAACAACTTACAGATGCATTATCAAGAATGGCGCAGGTGTGAAAGGCTCCAGAAGAAATTGCAACTGCAGTTCTTCCAGTTCCAAGACTCGATGTCTGAGTAGGCGTGTTTCGATCAGTAGTAGTTCCATCTCCAAGTTGGCCATTGTAATTGTATCCCCAACAACTTACAGATGCATCATCAAGAATCGCGCAAGTGTGCCATTCTCCAGAAGAGATTGCAACTGCAGTTCTTCCAGTTCCAAGGCTCGATGTTTGAGCAGGCGAGTTTCGAGTAGTAGTAGTTCCATCTCCAAGTTGGCCATCCCAATTGTTTCCCCAGCAACTTACAGATCCATCATCAAGAATAGCGCAGGTATGAGCGGTTCCAGAAGAGATTGCAACAGCAGTTCTTCCAGTTCCAAGACTAGATGTTTGAGTAGGTGTGTTTCCTATAATAGTGGCTCCGAGTCCAGCATAAAACCCTCCCCAACAACTTACAGAACCATCATCAAGAATTGCACATGTGTGCCAAAATCCTGCAGAGATTGCGACAGCAGTTCTTCCGGTTCCAAGACCCGATGTTTGAGTAGGTGTGTTTCGATTAGTAGCAGTTCCATCTCCAATTTGGCCATATTGATTGCGTCCCCAACAACTTACAGATCCATTATCAAGAATGGCGCAGGTGTGGTCGAATCCAGAAGTGAGTGTTGTATCTGTGAAAATAGAACCCTCTTGAAAACCAGGAATATTGGTACTGTTCAAAGATAAAATGACTTCTTTTGAAGTTTCTTCATCCTCTAAAGATTGAGCAAATGATAAATTATCAGTATTGAGCAGATTAACTGAGACCATTAAAAAAAGTACGATGAAACAAGTAATTTTTAGCTTCATCATTTTGCTCACTACTCCCCTGTATATTGAGTTATCACAATGGTGCTTAAGGAATTAGAAAGTACCCATCGTAACCATAATTGCTAACCATTGTGATTGATAGTTTCAATACCGATATCGAAAAAAATACCCTTTTTGACGTCAAAGGAGTGCTCGTACCGGAAGACGAGCATCAAGAAAGCCAAAATGATTGACTTGAAGCCGTTGCGCATGAATATACTTGTAATCGTTTAGATTAATCAATCTTACACCTCTATCAATAATCACCAATCGCATGGGTATCTCATCCGAAATGACACTTTATTAGAGTTCTTCTGGCGATGTAACCAAGGTTAAGCGAGCATTCCACTGGTGAGAATCTCCGTCATCAAGACCATCGAGTACAATGGTTTGGCCACTATAAAGCAAAAATGCATCGATACTAGAATTATATCCAGCGGTATCGTCACTTGTGCCACTAAACAAATCCCAATGGTTACGTAAAATCTCATCATCCTCTTCGACTTCATGGTCCATTGAATAACCAAAGCCAACCCCTAAAATTGTCCAATCACTGGTAATAAAGGTGCAACTATCGCCTGGGGAGGTTGTGCTAGTATTTGCTTCAATAGTAATAGTGAAGTTACACCATTGATTGTCGCTATTGCCACTTGGGTCACCATTTCCGTCATAGGTTATTGACAGATTGACAGTAATACTCTCATTATACTCAGCATGCTCTATAGTAGCGATTGTGAATTTCACTCCAGCATCGCCCTTAGGCAATAAATCATGTGAATCAGGAACTCCGTCATCATCAGAATCAACTAAGCCTTCATTCCTCGACACATCAGCAATAAAGGAAAAGAATAAACTGGCAAGGATAATTCCAATTACCAGTCCAACAAAAAAGTCCGCTCCAGATACTAATTGAGATGGTTTAGAAGCGTCGCTATCGGTCTTCTCGCTTACTTTGTTATCCTTGCTCATATTCAATGCACTTTCTGTTCTTCTATATTGAAAGTATGTATTACTGTGTGAAGTAATAATTTAAATTTATGCAAAAAGCTGCAAATAAAATGCGGAAGTATGTTATTGACTAATCCTCTGCATCACTCTATGGGCATGCTCGATATTGATGATGATCGCTTTTGGTGGTCATTGCTAGTAATCGGATGTCTATTGAGTATTATCGCAATCGTAAATTCAGATTTGGGCCTTGATACCCATATTCGGATGAATGCTGCAAATTCAGATGATGGCGTATTGGAATGGGGGCATACTCGCACAGTAGACCCGCTAGCAAGCGACCCAAGTTATACCAAGGTGATTGAACCACAAATTGATGCCTCTTCAAACCAGCTATTCTTTCCTCTAGGGGTTGGGATTATTTTTGCAATTGGGATTTTTTCTAGTGGATATATTAATCCGACTAAAATAGAGGCTGCTAAGATTGCATGGAGTCCAAGGCTACCTGCTATATTGTCAATATATCCAGTCTTTATATTTGCGATTGGTAGAGGTTATTTTGAGCCCGTAATAGGAATCGTGATGGGGCTCAGTTTTGGCCTTATCGTTGTTAGAGATAATATCAAACGAAGTGTTCAAGCAATTCTGATAATCGCCTCATTAGCGTTTGTAATGTATCTAAAAGGACTTTCAACGGATACGATATCCTACTTCGTTATCTTTGCAGGAATGCTCAATTTTATCAGCCAAAAAGTTGATGATAAATATAACTCGATAGAAGGTAAACAATCACCATTACAAAAGCCAATTTTTATGGCTCTGATTACCTTTTTCTCGGCATCCATATTGCTGATAAGCGCAGGATTGCTCGGTTATGGTGGCACTCTCTCAATCATCGGCGATAGTCCTTTGAAATTTTCATTTGCATTATTTGGCTCGTTATTAGATGTGGTAATTATCTTTGGATTATTCGGCATG
>Ga0307984_1001233_pt1 | contig 10837 bp, 14 predicted proteins | sample EllFjometageno78_FD_203169 | JGI IMG/M metagenome (GOLD analysis project Ga0307984, IMG submission 203169) | Marine microbial communities from Ellis Fjord, Antarctic Ocean - #78 | ecosystem: Environmental > Aquatic > Marine > Unclassified | place: Southern Ocean | collected 2014-10-09 | reverse complement strand
ATTTTTTTCCTTTATTGGTGTTAGCTTGATGCCTTACTTACTTTTTTTAATGTTATTTTACTACCCAATATTGAACAGTTTTTCCATCAGGTGACAATTTAACATCAATTCTTTTTTTTAGTCTTTTAGCAGTTTTTATTAAGTTGCTTAAAAATTTTTTACTTTTTTTAATAAACTTAAAAGTTTTAGTTTTTGTCATTTTTTCCTTTATTTATAGCCATCAATAACCAAATTATTTTGGCTAATTTGTGGCGGTTTGAAGTAATAAATGTACTGAATAAACAGTTAAGCTTTACTACCTATGGTTGTTACGTAATAAATTTAAAGAAATTCCAACATCCGAATTAATCGCAGAAGTTGCAAATTTGCCCTTCTTAAACATATCAGGGTTATTCTTTAAATCCTGTCTAAATTTAATAAAAGCAACGTACAAATTTTCATTTGATTGCTTAGAATTTTCTAAGGTCAAAAATCTTAAAAATAGCTTCTTAGCTTTTCTGTTAAGATAAATTGCATCATTATTTTTATTATAAATAAACATATTAAAAAGACTATTTCACAGCATAAAATAGAAGTCAATAGCTTAAAAAAATAAAAATGAAAATAAGGGGTGTGCTTGTGGATAAGTTAAAAAGCCTGATAAGATATGGAATAAGTGAGGAATGCCACAGGCAAAAGAAGATAGCTTGAAGCTTAAGACGAACCGCCCCAGCTTTAAAAATTAACTGATTAATCTTAAAGTTTGGCGGAATAATTAAAGCTAAAGAATACTTGAGTTTGTGTTGGTGTTGCTAGTTATTTTATAAGATTGATGAAGGTATTTAATATATCTTTAATAAAGATTAATATTCTTTTATAGGTTGTAAACTAGCCTAAGCTTTGTATATCTTTTAAGGTCTTTAAAGATATTTGAAGGCTAGGAAGATATTTAGTAGATGATAATGAGTCTCAATCGCAGGGGTACATATGAGCCATGGGGGGGTGGGGGGGTATGTATATACTGCTCATACAAAATGTAGCAGAATAGAATGTAAACTAGATAGGGTCGCCCTGCTTTAGTAGATATAAAAAGGGATTGTTATATTGCTGGACTGCCCCAGTAAGAATTAATAGAATCTATGTATGTGTTTACCCCCTGGAGGGTACAATAAGTATTATACATACGTTACCGACAACTGTCAACTTAAATAAAAAAGATTTAATGTTGTCAACTAGATTATTAAATGGTATAATAAGAATATGAGCAATTCATTTTTACCAACAGAGAAGAAAAGAAAACTAAACGAACAACAACAGAAGTTCTTGGATGCTCTTGCACATGAATCTAAAGGTAATATTAAAGATGCCTTAGCTATTGCAGGATATGCAGAAACTTCAGCATCCAATATAATCAATTCATTGAAGGATGAGATAGTTGACGTAGCCACAAAGATACTCGCTAAGTCAGCTCCCCTCGCTTCTCAGAAGCTTGTAGAGATACTTATGAGTGATGACCCTATCCCTCAAGTGAATGCCAAGCTACAGGCGGCTCAGACTCTATTAGATAGAGTGGGTGTTGCTAAAAAAGATAAATTAGATATTACACACAATATGGCATCAGGTATATTTATATTACCTAATAAAGAACAGATAATAGATGTTGATGCAGAGGAGATACAAACAGATGATAAATAGAAGTAGTTCAACAATACCTTTTGGTTATAAATTAAATGAAGACAATAGAACATTAGAACCAATTGAAAAAGAAATTAATGCATTAGAGGATATAAAGGATGGAGTTAAGTCAGGTGCTTTCTCATTAAGAGGAGCAGTAGAAATTTTAGAGTCTCAAACAGGTAGAAGCTTATCTGCTATGGGGTTAAAAAAGATAATTGATAAAGACTCAAGAGACACAATGAATACAAGGTCATCTCCTGAGAATCCAAATGGAATATTAAGTAAAAAGAATGGCTAGACAATATTTTTTTTCGCAAGAACATAAAGCGAAGTTAGCAGCTCGAAAGGCTGTGAGAGAAAAAGAAATACTATTAAAGAGATTAACAAAGAAATTAGATAATACAAAAGAAAAATTGAAGTTAAAGAAGGAAGCTATTGGTGTTGTTGACCAAGCTAGTAATCCTGATAAGAAAAGTAAACAAGGTACAATATTAGAAACAAGTCAATTCGATAGTTTACCTAAACAAGTTAAAGAATTATTAGAAACAGAAAAAGATAGAATAGTATTTAATCCTAATGTAGGTCCACAATCAGATTTTTTAGCTGCTCCTGAACAAGATGTATTATATGGAGGTTCAGCTGGTGGTGGTAAATCATATGCTATGTTAGTTGACCCATTAAGGTTTATGCATATTAAAGAACATAGAGCCTTATTGTTAAGAAAGTCAATGCCTGAATTAAGAGAATTAATAGATAAGTCTAGGGAGTTATATCCAAAGGCTTTTGCTGGTGCAAAGTTTAGAGAAGTAGAAAAAATATGGAGGTTTCCCAGCGGTGCTTCATTAGAATTTGGTTATCTTGATAGAGATGCAGATGTTTATAGATACCAAGGACAATCATATACTTGGATAGGTATAGATGAATTAACACAATATCCTACAGAATTTCCTTTACAATATTTACAATCAAGATTAAGAACAACTAATCCAGCAATAAGCTGTTATATTAGATGTACTGCAAACCCTGGAGGAGTTGGTGGACATTGGGTTAAGAAAAGATATTTAGACCCTGCACCACCTAATGAATCTTTCAAGGGGCAAGATAAGATAACAAGAAAATTTATACCAGCAAGATTAGAAGATAATCCATATCTCTCACTAGATGGTAAGTATGAACAGATGCTACAATCATTACCTGCTGTTCAACGAAAACAATTACTAGAAGGTAACTGGGATGTTGCCGAAGGTGCTGCCTTTGTAGAGTTTGATTATGATTCTCATTGTATAGACCCTTATGTACTTCCTAAACATTGGGATAGAGTCAAAGGAATTGATTATGGTTATGCAGCAGAGTCTGCAGTTGTATGGGCAGCAATAGACCCATCAGATGAAACATTAATTATTTATAGAGAACTATATCAAAAAGGATTAACTGGAGTAGATTTAGCAGCTAAGATTTTTGAATTTGAGAAAGAAGATAAGTTATCAGTTCGTGGTGTTTTAGATTGGGCGGCTTGGAATAGAACAGGTGCTACAGGTCCAACAGTAGGAGAAGTATTAGCTACCGCAGGACACAAACTTAGAAGAGCTGATAAGAATAGAATACAAGGTAAAATACAAATACATGAGAGATTAAAAATAAATGCTGCAGGTAGACCTAAGTTACAAATTTTTAAGAACTGTCCAAATTTAATTAGAGAATTACAATCTATTCCTTTAGACCCTAATAGACCTGAAGATGTAGATACTAAAGCTTCCGACCATGCTTATGATGCATTAAGATATTTAATAATGTCAAGACCAAGAACACAATCAGTATGGGAACAAATGTCTGATAAGAAAAAATGGACACCCTCTGACCCAACCTTTGGATATTAATATGAGTACAAGAGAAAAAGCAAATAAAGGAAAAGTTTTAAACTATGTTCAAAGAAAATTTGAAGAAGCTAAACAAATGAGTATGTTTAAATTTCTACGTAAAGAAGTTAATATTGGAGATAATGGTACTCAAAGATATATGCTTAAACAAGGTAAAAACAAAGGAAAGATATTATAATGCCATTATATACATTCATAGATAAAAATACAAATGAGGAATATGATAAGATAATGTCATACGAACAATTAATAAAATATATTAAGAAAAAACATATAGAACAAGTATTTAAAATAAAAACAACTAGATACTCAGATAGTAATGGAATGAAAGACCAGTTTACCGATTGGTGCAAAGAACAAGCAATAAGTGGGTCAGGTGAGTTTAAACCTTATGGTAAAGCAAAGCAAGGACTTAGTGATGAGACTAAAAAAAAGTCAGAAACAAAGGAATAGTTAAATGATAAATAAAACAAAATTAAAGTTAAAACAAAGCAAAGTAGACAGCGATTTACTTAACTATCCATTAGTAGAATGCAAATGGTATGATATTGTTTCCGACCCAAGTTGGATTTCTATTAAAGAGCTGAAAGAAATGGAACTTGCGGTCTGTATTACTAAAGGACATTTACTAAATCAAAGCAAGGGAATTACTAAAATTTTTGGAGACTATGCCGAAGATGAAAATAAAGACATAGAAGAAATAGGATGTGTAACTATCATACCTAATAATGTTATCATAAATATCAAGAAGATTGTTGACAAGGGTTAATAAAACTGTTATTATTATATATATTGCAGTAAATTTAAAAGGGTTTAATATATGGCTACTTATGACGAAAGACGACCTCAAGCTCAAAATGAAGATATGCAGGAACAAGACAAAGTTTCAGCATTAGTTTTAAATATAAATAATAAATTTTCTGAAGCAGAATCTACTAGAGAAGATGATGAAAACAGATGGTTACAAGCTTTTCATAATTATCGTGGTAAGTATTTTAAAAATGTAGCTTTTAGAGACCATGAGAAATCAAGAGTCTTTGTTAAGATTACAAAAACAAAAGTATTAGCAGCTTATGGACAATTAATAGATGTCTTATTTGGTGCAAACAAATTTCCATTAACTATTCAAGAAACAAGAGTACCTGAGGGTATAGCAGAATATGCACATCTAAATCCATTAAAAGAACAAATGGGAGATAATAATAATCCTGGTATCGAAGGGAATATGGATTATGTTCCAGGACAAGGTTTAGAGTCAAACAATATTACACCTGATTCTGCTTTAGGTTTTCCTGGTGATGGTAGAGATTTACCAAAGGGTGCAACCTTTAATAATTTAGATAAAAAATTTTTAGGTGGCTTAGAAGAAGAATATGAAGAAGCAGATTTAACAGAAGGTCATGCACCTACTATTGATATGCCTCAAGTTAAACCTGCAGAAATTGCAGCAAGAAGATTACAAAAATTAATATTAGACCAAATAGAAGAATCAAATGGTAGCATTGAATTACGAAATGCAATATTTGAATCTTGTTTATTAGGAACAGGAATTATTAAAGGACCTTTTACTTATAATAAAACTTTACATAAATATGGTGAATCAGGTAATGGTAATGCAAGAGAATATCAACCTGAAATTGTTAAAGTACCTAAACTAGAATTTGTTAGTGTGTGGGATTTTTACCCTGACCCTAATGCTAGAAGCATGGAAGAATGTGAATATGTAATTCAAAGACATAGATTAAATAGACATCAATTTTTAGATTTAAAAAATAGACCTTTCTTTGATAAGGAAGCTATTATGGAATGTTTAAAGATGGGTGCTAAGTATGTTAAAAAATCTTGGGAAACAGATATTGATTTAGAAAAAAATTCCTACAATACTTTAGAAAGTAGTAGATTTGAAGTTTTAGAATATTGGGGAACTATAGATGCATTAAGTGCAAGAGAAGAAGGATTAAATATTGATGAAGAAATAGATGACTCAGCAGAAGTACAGGTTAATGTATGGATGGTTCGAGATAAAGTAATTAGAATTGTAGAAAATCCTTTTAAACCTTTTAGAAATCCTTATCAATCTTTTGTATATGAAAAAAATCCTTATGCATTCTTTGGTATAGGTGTTCCTGAAAACATGGATGATGCTCAACAAATTATGAATGGTCATGCAAGAATGGCAATTGATAATTTAGCATTAGCAGGTAACTTAGTATTTGATGTTGATGAATCAGCATTAGCTTCTAATCAAACTATGGAAGTATTTCCTGGTAAGATTTTTAAACGACAAGCTGGTGTTCCAGGACAATCAATTTATGGATTAAAGTTTCCAAATACTGCTGTAGAAAATATGCAGATGTTTGATAAGTTTAGACAACTAGCAGATGAATCTACTGGTTTACCATCTTATTCACATGGACAAACAGGTGTGCAAAGTATGACAAGAACTGCATCAGGAATGTCAATGTTGATGGGTGCGGCTTCTTTAAATATTAAAACAGTAATAAAAAATATTGACGACCAATTAATTAAACCTTTAGGAGAAGCAATGTTCCAATGGAATATGCAATTCTATGAAGGTGATTTACCAATTAGTGGTGATTTAGAAATCAGAGCAACAGGTAGTTCTAGTTTAATGAAGAAAGAAGTTAGGTCTCAAAGACTAACTATGTTCTTACAAACAGTACAAAATCCTGCTATTGCACCATTTGTTAGGATGTCAGAAGTAATAAAAGAATTAGCTTATTCTTTAGATTTAGACCCTGAAGAAATTATGAACACAAAATCTGAAGCAGAAATCTATGCTAAGATAATAGGACAACAAAATGTTAACAAAGGAACTAGCCCAACAACTTCTCCTGATGGTCAACTCGGAGCAATGGAAAGTAATGGAGCAATACCTCAACAAAATCCAGCAACAAACAACTCAGGAAATGGCGAAGGCTCAATCGGACCAGGCAATGTATCAATGCCAGGGGAAATGGAATTTACTGGACAAGTTGAAGAACCTGCCTAATCAAGTAAGAACTATTGTAAAAGAACAATAATATAATAGTTGTTGACAATCTTAATAATTATTTCTATACTAGGACTAAAGGAAACTTATGAAAAAAATTAAAGCAATTAAAATGGCTACAGGTGGATTAATGTCCATGCCTCCTTATATCGCAAAACAAGATACATCAGATGATGGTATTTCAGCTTATGATGTAACTACTCCTACTAGTGCAAGAAAAGGATTGCCTCAAAGAGTTTTATCAAAAGATAGAACAAGATTTAAACATGGTGGCAAAACAGATAGACTTAAATATAATACAGGTAAACTATCTACAAAAGAAATTGTAATTGCAAAAAAAATGGAACAGTTAACTGCTATGAAAGAATCAGGTTTAGATTTAACTGAACAACAAACAATGGAATTAGAAAATTATAATGCATCAAAAGCAATTAAAACTCCTATTGAAGAAAAAGCTTTAGGCGGAATTGTAGGTGATAAAGGAAAATATAATCAACGACCTGACTATCAAGCTTATGCAGAAGGTGATTTAGTTGAAGACGAAACAATTGAAGATGAAGAAATTATAGAAGAACCTACAGATACATCTATTGAAGATTCAATGAATGAATCTATAGGAGAAGAAACTTCCTTATTAGAACCTCTTGGTATGGAAGACGAAATAGCAATAGATGAAGACATGGAAGAAGAAGATGATATGGAAGGTGTAGATGCAATTATTGATACTTCTGCTTTATCAGAAGAAGAAGAATCAGTTTTAGATATGGCAATTGAAATGCATCCTGAACTAGAAGCAATACTTCCTAAATTAGTTGCAACAGAATTTACAGAAGATGGAGAAGTTGAAGGACCAGGAACAGGAACTTCAGACTCTATCCCAGCACTTTTATCAGACGGAGAATTTGTTATCACAGCCAAAGCAGTTAAGAATATTGGTGTAGAGAAATTACGACAAATGATGGAAAAAGCCGAATCCGAATATGATAATGGTATTCAATCTCAAGTAGAAGAACAAGAGATAGTATAAAAGAATTTGTAGAGAAGGTAAGCTCTACGGATAGACAAGCTACTTTATAATTTATTATAAACCCTTGTAGCTTCGTTTCAAAAACATTACCAATTTTAGCTACCTTCAAAAGTTAAAAGAAGCCCTAAAGGAGGACACATGAGTAAGAACGAAGAAGGACAAAAACAAGAAGCCGAATCAAACCCTTACAACAGAAGAAAATCTTGGCACAAAGAAGAAAATATGCCAAAACATTTTACTAATGCTGATAATGGTTTGTTTACACCAAACCCTGAAAGTGACCAAGATACATCCGCAGCTACTGCTAATAGCAACCCTGATGATGTTACCGAAGATACTTCAGCTACTACGGATAAGGTTCAAGAATCTGCATTAAATGTAGAATCTAATCCTTATAAAAAAGTCGATTATAAAAAAAGATATGACGACCTTAAACGATATTATGACAGGAAACTGGGTGATTGGAATAAGACGGAAGAAGACCTTAAAGTACAACTTAAAGAGAATCGACCTAAATATACTCCACCTAAATCTAAAGAAGAGCTAGATGCTTTTAAAACAGATTATCCTGATATATATGGAGTTGTGGAAACTGTATCTCACTTGCAATCTCAAACTGAGATAAAAGGAATGCAAGATGAATTAGACTTGCTAAAAAAGACGAACACTACTTTACAACAACGTGAAGCAGAGTTACAACTTTCTAAGCATCATCCTGACTTTGAGCAAATCAAAGAATCTGATGACTTCCATGGCTGGGCAGATACTCAACCAATGGAAATTAAAAGATGGATTTATGAGAATAATTCTGATGGCACACTTGCTGCAAGAGCAATTGATTTATATAAGAAGGACCGAGGTCTTGTGATTGATAAAAAAACCACAAAGAAGAAACCTGAACAAGAGGGAGCTGATTTGTTAGTTAGAACAACTGAACAAATACAAACTCCTAATTCAAAGGAAGTAATCTTTAGTCGTTCTGATATTGCTAAAATGTCAGACGAAGAGTTTATGCAGTATGAAAAAGATATTGTAAAAGCTCAACGTGAAGGAAGAATTAGATAATTAATTTTTCTTTTTTTTATTAACAACAAACAAAGGAGTAATAATCATGGCAAAATTCGCTGGTGGTTCAACATATAACTTTGGATTAGGTGTAAGTGGTCAAACTAATGGTTTCTTTATACCTGAAGTCTATTCAAAGAAAGTACAAATCGCACTCAGAAAAGCTGCAGTAGCAGAAGCAGTCTGTAATACAGACTACATGGGTGAAATATCTAGCTTTGGTGATACAGTAAACATCATCAAAGAACCTCAAATCGCAACAGCTGACTATACAAGAGGTCTAGCTGTCGTATCAACTGCCTTAACTGACCAAGAACTTGTTCTAACAGTAGACCAAGCTAAATCTTTTTCATTTAAGATTGACGACCTAGAGAAGAGATTCTCTCATGTAAACTTTCAAGCTGTAGCCGCTGACCAAGCTGCTTATGCTTTGAGAGATGCAATGGATGGTAACGTCTTAGCGGCAATTAACGCAGGTGCTGAAGGCACAGGTGGTATAGTTGCTGGTATGGGTACAGTAAGTACGCCAATTGACATAGGATTCGGAGGTTCTAAAGTAGACCCTGTAAATCAAATGGCTCTAATGGCTAAAGAACTAGATGAAAATAACGCACCTGAAGATGGTAGATGGTTCGTAGCTGCACCTGAATGGTACAACTCACTATCTAACTCTGCGTCTAAATTAATGTCTATTGACTTTAATGCTGGACAAGGTTCTATCAGAAATGGTTTAGTTGCAAGTGGACTTCTAAGAGGATTCCAAATGTATAAATCAAACAATCTGTCAACTAACAACATATCAGGTTCAACTCCTGCAGGTTCAGCAACAGCTCCAGTAGCTTTGTTCGGACATATTTCAGGAACAGCTTGTGCTAGTTCTATGAATAAAGTAGAAACTGTTAGAGACACAGGTACGTTCTCTGACATTGTTAGAGGTCTGATGGTATGGGGTAGAAAAGTATTAAGACCTGAAGTTACTGGTAGATTAATCTACGCAGTATAATCAGAAATACTTAGTTACACATAACTAATATGAATGGGGGTTGAAATATACCCCCACCATTAATAGGAGAAAATATGGAAATAATGATAAAAATTTTAAAAAATAAAGTTCAGCATTTTATAGATGAACATAAAATTGAAGTAGTTATAATTGGTATAATTATTATACTTGCAATTATAATATAATAAAATTATAGAGACCCAAATTTAAGAATTAATAAAGCATTAAGAGCATGGAACTGTTAACATATGGCTAAAACTTATTTATCAATGACTAACGAGTTACTCGTAGAAATTAATGAACCTGAAGTAACAACAGTATCAGGAGGATTAGGAGTACAAAAATTTGTATCTAATTGTGTTAATAGAGCTTACTTTGATATTGTAGATGCTGTAGATGAGTGGTCGTGGTTAAAAACCGCTGCACCTCAAAACGAATATTATGGTAATACATTTGTTGAAACTGTAGCTGGAACAAGATGGTATTTAATGAAACCAAGTTCATCTACTGTAGATGCTGATTATGATTCAGTTAATTGGTCTGATTTTACTTCAACAGAAGAAGGTGTCTCAGGAGAAACAGCACCCTTTGCAATTAACAAATTAGCATTCACAACATTATCAACTTGGAAAAGTACTTATGCTGCGGCAGAAGAAACTAACAAAGCTAACTCACAAACATATGGAGTACCAACAAGAGTACTAAGAAGTTCAGATGGAAGACGATTTGGTTTATCTCCTATCCCTAATAAAGTTTATCGAATATATTTCTTTGCTTATGATAGACCTGCTGAATTAGTAGCAGATACAGATAAAGTTTTATTTCCTGAACAATACAAACCAGTTTTACTAGCACGAGCTAGATATTATATTTATCAATTTAAAGATAACATTGCACAATCACAGTTAGCTTTAGATGAATATAAAAAAGGATTACAAAATATGGCTGACCAATTAAATTCACCTCAACCTGAATATATGTCAGACGTTAGATTCACATACTTATACTAAGGAATATTAATGCCTACACAAGGAGCATCAATTACTATACAAGGCGGTTTGGATTTAGTTTCAAGTTCTCATGCTTTATTTAGAACTCCAGGTGCGGCAACAGTTTTACAAAATTTTGAATCTTCTACAACAGGCGGTTATAGAAGAATAAGTGGATTTCAAAAATGGGGTTTAGGTAGTTCAGTA
>Ga0307984_1001232_pt1 | contig 10858 bp, 11 predicted proteins | sample EllFjometageno78_FD_203169 | JGI IMG/M metagenome (GOLD analysis project Ga0307984, IMG submission 203169) | Marine microbial communities from Ellis Fjord, Antarctic Ocean - #78 | ecosystem: Environmental > Aquatic > Marine > Unclassified | place: Southern Ocean | collected 2014-10-09 | reverse complement strand
GTTGTCACTTGTAAAGCCCCATGGATAATACATACCCATGTACTCATCACGGCTTACTGCGCCATCATCGTTATCTTCAACTGCTAAATTAACGTTAGTTGCCCACTCATTTAATGATGTTGCATCTGGTGTTAATCTTGCTGGAGTATCACCTACAACAAATGCTGTTAAGCGTCTGTCATAATTTAGTGTTACCATTTCACCAATTAGTTCTGGATAACCTGGAGTAGCCATTAAGTTAAACTGACGACTTTCTTCGTCACGTATATCTTGATTGCTGTTAACAAGCGCCTGTAGTGATGTTATAACACTCTTACGTTGTGCATGACGTCCGAAGCTACCTGAACCGTCAGCTTGGTTACCTGAATCAGTAACCCAACGATGTGGGTAGTAAGCTGCCATAGACTCATCAACTCCGCCAACTTGATGACGTGTATTAGTTGTAGTTGTGTCTACATAGTTACGCTCAAAACGCTTAACATTAAATCCACTTCTACGTGTGTTCCATAACAGCATACCTTCTGGGTATAGTGCAGGATCAGGAGCATCAGTATCTAAATAATCGTCAGCTAGTAACTCTTCAATTGTTCCGGCTATGTGCGAAGTAGAACTTCCACCGTTTACACTCCAACGTGCATCAGCAAATAAAACACCATTTTCTGTAGTTTGATCTGCTTTGTCAACTAGTACCCACTTTACAAGTGTAGCATTGTAGCGATAAATTGTGCCATACTTTTCAACGTCACTTGTAGCAACCCAAAGGTCACCTTCAACTAGTGAAGTTACACCATCTGATTGTTTAGTTGGCTGTGTAGCACTAACAATTGGTCCTGTTGCGTTTGTACTTGGATATTGTTGTAAATAACCTTTCCAACCTGTGCCGTTGTGTACCATAATATCAGCTTCGTCAACAACTGAACTGTACCAAAGAGTACCGTCTGCTGTTAAGCTTGATGGTGAAGTAGCACTTGCTGTTGCTACTAATGGCTTCCAGTTTGAAGCAACTAAATCGTTAGCAGCGTCACCTGTTGGTGCTGTATACAAGTTAGCTTTTTTATTGTTGCCAGTAGCAACAAATCCTGCTAGTGCTAGTACACCGCCAGTGTCAGCTATTCTAATATCGCCGCCTGTTTTGTGTTGGATAACAATTTTGTTAGTTGCGTCAACTAGTGCAACTACGTTCGTAAAGCCAGCTGCGTTAATTAAACCTGCAATTAAGTCAGAATCTGTACTTGCAGCTAGTGTAGTAACACTAATAGTTTTAGCTGTTCTTGTTAAAGAGTTTGCTGTAGTTTCTTCTAGTGTAAATGCATATGTATTTGCGGTAAGCTGTGCAGCAATTTTATCACTAGTTATTGAAGTTGCGCCTGTTGCTGCTCTTTCAAACACTCTAAAGTTTGCTACTATCGGAGATGCTTCTTCGATATTTGCTTTAACATAAAGGTCGCCTGCTAATAAGCTTGCGCCGCCGCCTGCTTTATCTAGCCCAAACAATGCAGCTTCTGGTGTTGCATACATTGGAGCAGTTGTTGCGCCCCATAGTTGTGTGTCAGTGTTGTATTCTTTAACACTAAAGTTTGCCCCGCCGTTTGGCTTAGTTGTTTTAATCCAAAGTGAACCAGTTGGTGCTTCTGCTGCGCCGCTAATTTTATATGCTGGAACATTTGTGTGTGGAGCAATAGTTAGTTTTGGTGCTGCATATGTTTTAGTAACAATACCTAGTGCGCCGCCATCATCAGATGCAACGCCATCATCACCAACTAGTGCGCCTGCACCAGTTTCGATTTCAACAGCTACACCAGTTGAATAAATTTCAAGTGCGCTGTTAACTACTGCTGCTGTAACTCCTGCAATACCACGATCGTTAATATCAGCTGCAAGTTGCGTAGTTGTTGTGCCAGTTGCAGTAACAACTAAATTGTTAATAGTTAACTCATCACCTTGTGCAATTGAAACAGGTGTGTTTGTTCCGCGTACTACTGGGAAGCTTGCACTCCACTGTGTAGAACCTACTTGTATCCAAGTACCAGCTGTGCCAGCTGCTGTGCTGTGTCCTGGAGTTTTATAAAAAACTTTAAATTTCTGTACAGTGTCGCCTGATGCAATAGTTGCATCAACTGCGTAATCACCAATTTGTCCAATTGATAGCTTCGGAGCGTCAGTGCCACTGTCAATGTCTGTTGCTTGTACAATTACAGTACGTGCTACAGATGTAAATGACTGCCCGCCAGTTGTTGAAACTGCTGCTGAATTCCACTCAAGTATACCAAAATTAGTAACTTGTGTGTCTACCCATGCTGCGCCATTAGCTGGCTCGCCACCTGGTGATGTTGCACTTGCTGTAAGTGCTGCTAAGTCTAAATCTGCACGAACAACGTATGCACGATTTGAAACGCTTAATACTGAATATGCTGTATTAAGACCATATTCGTTAAGCTCTCCGCCGTGAATCATATTATTGTTTGCATCACTATAAAATAAAGCATCGCCGAATGTTTCGCCGAGTTCTCTTTGACTTGTGATTAAATAAGGTTTGCCTGCGTTTGCTTTGGTAGTACCTGCTGCAATTCCTGCGCCACTGCTACTAGTTTTATTAGAAGCTGTTGCAACAAAAATCATAGGTACTGTTCCACCGCCTGCTGGAGTGTAGAATGATTCGTCAATTACATTGACTTCTACGCCTGGTGATACTAATGCCATGTTAATTCTCCTGTTGGATGTTAGTGTTTTCTCTATACAGTATTTATTACAATGACATCAAAACACCTATCGAATACCTCCGAAAAAGGTACCAAAAAGGTGAACTAAATACAATATGAGACCATTATGCATTTGCGGGGAGCGTCCTGCGGCAATAAACTATCGAAGGGACGGTAAAATCTTCTATCGAAAGAAGTGTGAACGTTGTTTACGTAATGGAGTAAGTCACGGGATACCTTTATGGAAACAGCGTGGATACGAAAAGAAAAGTATTTGTGAAAAGTGCGGGTTTAAATCAAAGCATCCTGAACAATTTAATGTGTTTCATATAGATGGTGATTTAATTAATTGCCGCCCTAATAATTTAAAGACGATATGCGCTAACTGCCAACGTATAACTCAAAAAGAAGGGGTACGCTGGAAGCAAGGCGATCTACGTCCTGACTTTTAAGTAAGACATTAATTGATCCAAGTTAAACTTTAAATCTTCTAATGTGCTGTTGTTGTCAATTGTAAAGTCAGACATCCATTGCTCTAAGCTCATTGAGTCAGTAGATTCAGCTTCTAGATGCATGCTACGATCAACCCAAATACAGTAATCAAATACACCAGTATTTTGCATTGCAAAGAATTCACGCTTGTTGCGTAGCCCACAATAGATATCGTAAGCTTCAAACATCTCTCTGCCTAGAGTCGCTGCATCAGGAACATTATAATCACAAATAGCATTATACCATTCTGCTCTGTGATTATGCCTGTCAGCATAACACTCTTCCTCATTAGCATATCCATACTTGTCCTTTAGATCATTGTATATAAATTGCAGGCTGCAAAACTTTGAACTGCTTTCAAATGTGTATCCGTAACTATCACGAAGCATCTCACACAAAGTATCTTTGCCGTGTCGGCCGTGTCCAATTACTAATAACTTAGGCTTAGTCATTTAATCAATCTCCTTACTTTTATATAGTATATACTATAAGCTTAGAGATGTCAACCGTTAATCGTTGTGTCCGCCTAGTACAGCAACAGTTGCTATTTCTTTATCTAATATTTCTGCTTCTCTTGCTTCGTAAGCTGCATCAAAGCCTGCTTCGTGGATATAACTTTCGTTATTACCCCAAAGTCTTTTAAAATATGAATGGTAGGTTTTTTCGACATCTTCATCGGACCAACTTAGATCAATAAGGTGACCTTTGACTATCCAATTAAGTCTGTTAGCTTCTTTTCTTACATACGGTGAACACATTGGACTCTCCCTGCTGTATTAGTATTTACATTAGGAGCAAGATGTTAGCGTAAACTTTGGTGTTTTTTAGCCAATTAAGAATCCGTAGCCAGTGCCGCCTGGAACTGCCATTGATACTTCAATCTCTAGCTTTTCCATTTCAGATTGTGCTTCTGCTTTTAGAGTGTCGCCATTAAGTGTTGAGCCACCTTGTGGTCCGGCAATAGTAGCAAACTTTGAACGTGCTTCGCCTAGCATATACTTACAACTAGCAAGGGTATAATCTTTAATCCACTGTACAGCTAGATAGTCACTTAGTATTTCAGCATCTGGGCGATAATTATAGCAGTAAAGTAGTAGTCCTTCTTCTGCTCTAGGACGCTGAAGTAGTGTAAGTTTTTTAGTTGTGTTACTCCATGTAAACTCAATAAAGCTACCAAACATTCTACCTACAAGTTCTTGATGTTGTGCAAACATATCATATGTTGCCAATCCACCCATTTTAGATCCTGATAGCAAATAGGTATTTGTGTATGCTGCGTTAAATGGTTCAAACAAACTGCCACCTTCGCCACTAGAACCACGTGAGCCGATACTTCTACGGAACAACTTGCGAACTTCCATTATTTCACTTGGGAGTGTATATTCGTTTTGGTCTACTACTGTAGTTAAAAACATATAACTTTCTTCAACAGCATGTTCACTGCGCATTCTATAACGTGTTAGTGCTTTATTCAAGCCAGTTTGATAGTGTATAGGATCAAGTTCAACATCAACCATACCTCCTCCGAGGAATGTGTTAACATAATCGTATACTTCTTGTTTTTGTGTCGCTAGTGTCATATGAAGTTCTCCATTAGTATTTATCGTTACGATAAATATGTATAACAATAGGAGAATGGTTATCCCTCGCTTATCACTATACAAACCGGAACGCGGTAATGATTATTATTTCTTAGACAAGCAGATCTTAGAAATGTTCACTATCGGCGGTACCGATCTTAATGTCCACAAGTTTCTTGGGGCAGAGAACCCTGCTGTAGGTTCAGGAACTGCTGACCAGCCTACTTATGATGCTGTAAAAGAAACTAACATACAAGACTTGCTATTTTTAGAAAATAGAGATAGGAAGTATGATCCAGACGTATACAGTATGCGTGGCATTTATAATATTCAAGATATTGATTTTGATTTATCACAATTTGGATTATTCCTAAGTAATGATACCTTAATGGTAACTATTCATATGAATAGTAGTGTTAAAACATTAGGTAGAAAAATTATGTCAGGTGATGTAATTGAGTTACCGCACCTAAAAGATGAATATGCACTTAATGATTATAAAGTTGCACTTAAACGCTTTTACGTTGTAGAGGACGTTAATCGTGCAGCAGAAGGATTCAGTCAAACTTGGTTTCCACACTTATATCGCTTAAAATTAAAACAAATATACGATGGACAAGAATACAACGAAATATTAGACTTACCTGCAGAAGAAGGTAGCAACGACACATTACGTGATATGCTATCAACATATGAAAAAGAAATGCAAATTTCTAATGCTGTAGTTGCACAAGCAGAAGCTGATGCACCTAAGAGTGGATATGACATAAGTCATTATTACTCTATTGCAACAAATGATGACGGCAGTGTTGCTTTACAGACAGTTGACGATACTGACATAGATGTAAGTAATTTAATAGGTGCAGATGCAATCAATGCTAAGCCTGATAGAGAAGGTTATTCAGGATACTTAGTAGGTACAGGATCTACTGCCCCAAATGGTGCACCGTTTGGATTTGGCATTTCGTTTCCAGCTAATAATGAAGATGGTGACTATTTTTTACGTACAGACTTTTTACCAAACAGAATGTTCCGCTACGATGGCACACGTTGGGTTAAGGTACAGGATGATATTAGAATGTCACTAAGTAATACACTTGAGAGACAAACATATAAGTCTAGCTTTATTAATAATACTAAAACTAGTCAAATTGCCGGTGAAACAGTCACTGAAAGACAGAGTCTTTCTAAGGCGCTTAAACCAAAGGCGGATAATACATAATGCAACATTTTTATGACGGACAAGTAAGAAGATACATTACGCAAATGATGCGTATTTTAGCAAACTTTCCTGTACAAGACGGAAAAGGTGTGCAGAAAGACGTACCTGTAATGTATGGTGATTTAACTCGCCAAGTAGCAAATATTATTAGAGAAAACTCTGAAAACAAACTACCTAGTGCGCCTCGCATTGCAGTATACTTGACTGGTCTTGAATTAGATAAGGATAGACTAACAGATGCAACTTATACACGTAAAACTAACATTAGAGAACGTGAATACGACACAGATACAGGAGAGTATTTAAATACTCAAGGTAAAAACTACACAGTTGAACGGTTAATTCCTACTCCTTATATGATGCGATTAAACGCAGATCTATGGACAAGCAATACTGATCAAAAATTACAAATACTAGAACAAATACTAGTATTGTTTAATCCAAGTTTAGAAATGCAAACTACTGACAATTTTATTGATTGGACTAGTATTAGTGTTGTAAATTTAGAAAACGTAACATGGTCAAGTAGAAGTGTGCCGGCAGGAGTTGATAGTGAAATTGACATTGCTACTATGTCATTTAGTATTCCTATCTATATTAGCCCACCAACAAAAGTGCGTAAAATGGGAGTTATTACTAATATTATTACAAGCATGTTTGACGAACAATTAGGCACTATTGAAGGCGGCGTAAGTAAACCTGTACTAAATGCGTATGATGATGTGCCACGGCCAGGTGTTACAGAAAATGAACACGGCAGAGTATCACAGACTGATACCGCAGCACATATGGCAAATGTTAATTATGCTACATGGGGTACATTTGTTGACGGTACTAACGTACAATTATTTGCAAACGGTATAACTGGCAATAAAAACTGGAGAGAAATATTTGAAGCACTGCCAGGCATGTATGCCGCTGATGTAAGTCGTATATTCTTTACTAGCCAAGATAATTCTAGTACAGTTACAGGAACATTTAGCATAAGTCCGTTTGATGAAGGTAAGATATTAATGAATTGGGATACTGATAGTTTTCCTAGCGATACTGTAATAGCAGCTCGAACAAGTATAGACTATATTATTGATCCAACTAACTACAATCCTGGTTCTATTAAAGCAGCTGGTGTACGGTTGTTGTTGTTAAATGATGTCGGTGATATTACTGCTACGCAATCACCAGTTGCGTGGCAAAATGCAGATGCAAGTGCGCTAGTTGCAAGTGCTAACGATATTATCGAGTGGAACGGTTCTAAGTGGAATATTATATTTGATGCTAGTGCTGCAACAGCAGTTACATACACTACTAATTTAAATACAAGTGTGCAATACAGGTTTAACAATAACGAATGGTTGTTAAGTATCGACGGCGACTATCCAGTCGGTACATGGAGAGTTGAACTAGCCGGCTAACTATATGTATGAACAATCGTATTACATGTAGTGGTGCATTATTTTACACCTTAAACACAAATAGATTCTTATTCTTACATCGCACACAAGGCAAGCGCAAAGACTTGTGGGGCTTAGTTGGTGGTACTAACGAAGGTGCCGAAACTCCGTGGGAAGGTCTTAAACGAGAAATTCAAGAAGAAATTGGACAACTTCCTGATATTAAAAAAACTCTTCCTTTAGAAAGTTTTATATCTCCTGATAGTAAATTTCACTTCCACACATATCTATGTGTTATTCAAGAAGAATTTATTCCTAACCTTAATATAGAACATGACGGATATGCTTGGTGTAGTTTTACTAAATGGCCAAAACCGTTACATCATGGATTGCGCAACACTCTTCAAAGTAAAATTAACTTAACTAAGTTAGATACTGTTTTTCAAACAATTAATTTACTTGACAACTAACCTAAAAGATAGTATAATAACATTATGAAAGTATTAGTTCTCGGCGATGTAATAATCGACAAATATATCTATGGAACTTCAGAACGATTAAGTCCTGAGGCTCCTGTGCCAATTGTTAAATACCAAAAAGAAGTTTGGACAATTGGAGGTGCTGGACTTGTTTACGAAAACTTAAAAAGCCTAAGCATTGATGTAACACTATTTAAAACCGAACAACCTAGTAGCATTAAAACTAGAGTAATTTGCGATGGACATTATGTTACACGCATTGACGATGATAAACATGCAGATAGTGCCGCAGTATTAGACGCTGTACAAGCAACTGATTTTACAAAATACGACTATGTTATATTAAGTGATTATAATAAAGGTGTACTAGATGAGTCACTTGATATAATTGAACACCTAAATGCATTTGGTTGTAAAGTAATTGTAGATCCTAAGGAACATGCAAATCATTATAAAGGCGCATGGTTAGTAAAACCTAACAACAGCGAATTTACTAAGTTTGGATTTAATAATTGGCAAGGTAATATTATTACAACCAACGCTGGTGGCAATGTTGTTGCAAGTATTGAGGATGAAGTATATAATGTGCCTGTTGAAGATGTAGAAGTAAGCGATGTTACAGGTGCAGGCGATTGTTTTTTAGCAGCATTTGTGTATGGCTTAACAAAGCAATACAATTACAAGCGTTGTATAGAACTTGCTGTTAAAGGTTCTAGAGAAGCAGTTAAGCACGTAGGTACACACACGCTCACTGTAAGCGATCTCGAAGAACGCATAGTGTTTACTAATGGATGCTTTGACATACTACACACGGGTCACTTTGAGCTACTAGCCGAAGCAAAATCACTGGGTGGAAAACTAATAGTAGGCATAAATTCAGATGAAAGTGTTAGACGATTTAAAGGTCCTAAGCGTCCTATTAATAATGTAAACAAACGTAAAAGGCAATTAGAATTGTTACCGTGGGTAGACGAAGTAATTGTGTTTGATGAAGACACTCCGTACAGATTAATTAAAGAGGTAACTCCGCACGTTATTGTAAAAGGCGGTGATTACACAGTAGAACAAGTGGTAGGACATGATTTAGCTGATGTGCATCTTGTGCCTACAGTTGACGGATATTCAACAACAAATATCATAGAGGGAATATAATGCCAACACACGGATGGTTTGCTACTCCTGTCTATGTTGATCAGCTAGAAGGCGATGAATATAAACAAGTACAGCAGGAACTTTTTTTAGCATATGAAAAACTAGAGTTTGGACAAAATCCTGCATGGAGTGGAGACACTCATGAGCTAAATGAAAACCCATTTAACCAAGATATTGTTACAAAGTTAGAATGTAATAAATTTTTACAAGTATTAGATAACCATTTAAATCTTTATTTAGATCAAATAGAATGTGATACTAATAGAGAATATCGTATTGATAATAGCTGGTTTACAAAAACTAAAACTGGACAATATGCACACAGTCACGATCATGGCTCATCTGATATATCTGGAGTTTACTACTTACAAACAAACAGAAACGACGGTCACTTAATGTTACAAACTCCAAACCAAGTAGCAGTGTCAAATTTTGTTTATGGTGTTGTAAATCGAGAGATGGAATTTCCATTAAGTCAAGGTATAATTGGACTGTGGCCTGGAAACCTAGTACATAGAACTGAAACTAATAAAACTGGAGATGACAGAGTAAGTCTTAGTTTTAATGTAAGATACGAAAGATAATAAGCGAGGCAATTAAATGAAAATATTAATCACAGGAAACAAGGGATTTATTGGTAAAAATATTGCAAGCTATTTGCAACAGCAAGGTCACGAAGTTGAAGGATGGGAATGGCAGCCGGGCATAATGCCTAGCACAGAAGATTATGATTGGTGTATTCACTTAGGTGCTATTAGCTCAACTACATACACAGACGTAAACCAAATACTAGAACAAAACTTTGAGTTTAGTGTGCGACTTGCACAGATATGCGAAAACTTTGGAACTAATTTGCAATATGCATCTAGTGCAAGTGTTTACGGACCAACTACACACTTTACAGAACAAGGTCAATTGTTGCCACAAAGCCCGTATGCATGGTCAAAATATTTATTTGATAGATTTATGAATCAATACATAGACGAATTTAAAATTAAAATACAAGGCTTTCGATACTTTAATGTTTATGGCAAAGGTGAAGAAGATAAAGGCGCACAAGCAAGTCCTTATACTAAGTTTACAGATCAAGCAAAAGAAAATGGCGTAATTAAAGTGTTCGAAGATAGTAATAATTATCTTAGAGACTTTGTATGTGTAGATGATATATGCAAGCTGCATGAAAAAATGTTTGACGTTGATCAATCGGGTATATTCAATGTAGGCACAAGTAATCCTGTAAGCTTTGAAACTGTAGCGCAAACTATTGCTAACAAGCACGGAGCAACTATAGAATATATACCAATTCCAGAAAACATAAAGTCACAGTACCAAAAGTACACCTGTGCAGACTTAACTAATTTAAATAGTGTAGTAGACATGCAGTGGACTAAAATAGAGGATTATATTAATGGAAAATAACGAACCAACTAGGCTTAACGGCGTTGTCCAAAAAGGATGGGGCTATGAACTTATCTGGGCTACTAATGACAAGTACTGCGGTAAAATTATGTTTTTTGAGAAAGCTAATGCAAAGTTTAGTATGCACTTTCATAGAGAGAAAGACGAAACATGGTTTGTAAATAGCGGACAATTTAAAGTACGCTGGATAGATACTTCTAACGCTGTGTTATACGAAAAGAATTTAAAGGAAGGCGATGTGTGGCACAATCCTCCATTGCAGCCTCATCAATTAATCTGCTTACAAGAAGGTTCTAGTATTACTGAAGTTAGTACTGCTGATAGCGTAGAAGATAATTATCGAGTTTCGCCAGGCGATAGTCAAAAGACTCAATACGAACCTAATCTAAATCCAGAAGATCAAGATGGTTGATATTTATTGGGG
>Ga0307984_1001228_pt1 | contig 10875 bp, 5 predicted proteins | sample EllFjometageno78_FD_203169 | JGI IMG/M metagenome (GOLD analysis project Ga0307984, IMG submission 203169) | Marine microbial communities from Ellis Fjord, Antarctic Ocean - #78 | ecosystem: Environmental > Aquatic > Marine > Unclassified | place: Southern Ocean | collected 2014-10-09 | reverse complement strand
GCAGATTCACCAGCGTCAATGCGTTCGAGTCCGTCCGAGAGGTTGTCAAGGAAAGTCTGTCGAATGTCACTGGTTGCTGAGAGGTCTGCGTTAGCACCGTTGATCTTAGCGTCGGAGTGTCCATCTGCTACAAACTGGTCTACACGTTGTGATAGTCCGTTGAATGCCTCAGTGTCACTTACCTTGTTACCGTTTACGAACCTGTCCATGAACGTGTATCGGAATCGGTCAGACTGAGCGTTGATGTTGTACGCATACAAATCCTGCTCTTTCTGTCCTGCGTCCTTGAGTGCCATATCGATGTCGATCTGACCACCAAGTAGCGAAAGCGAATCCTGTGCGTCACGTAGGTTGTCCTTCACCGTAGTGAAAGAAGAACCAAACTGACGGAAGTTCGCTTCGCTAAAGCTATCCGACAACCACTTGCGTACCCAGAAAGTGTCTACGTTCTGGAACGGAAGCTTGTCCATCATGACGGAACGTCGTGCAAAGTTGAGAACGATGCCAGCGGCGACCGTCTCCCCCATGCCCTGCGCCATATCCCGCAGGTTAATTTGTCCTGTAGCCATTAATTGCTACCTCCATGATTTTTGTTAAAAGCGTTTGCGAAGATATTATTCGGGTTGACCTTAGTAATATCTGTTGCCGTAGGAGAACCTCCCCCACGGTCTACTGGCCCACCAGACTTCGACTCAGATTTCTCTTTGTCTTCTTCGGAACTACTCTCAGCCTCAGAACCCTTGCCTTCCTTAACAAGCTTTGACCATGATGCTAGGAACTTTGCAGTTCCACTGTCCATGTCCAGCTTGCTAGGGTCGAGTCCTTCTGCCTTTGCAGCTTCAACGAGTTGCTGTTTTGGGTCTGCCTTAGATTCGGGCTTCGGGTCGGGGTCTTGGCTAGACTTACCCTCATCTACTTTTGAGGTAGGCAGGTTTCGTTCTGCCCACATCTTGTTGATGATTTCCTTCTGCTTGTCATCGTCCGACAGGTTCTCAAAGCGTTGATTCTCCAGAGCGGTAAGTTTGGTCTGAGCGTCAGTAGCCTTATCAAGCGCAGCTTGGGTAGACTTATCTGTGTCCGACTGTCCCTTACGGTAGCCATCTGATTCAGCTTGTTTCTTAGCTGCCTCGATCGCTGCCTTTACCTCTGGACTCTCCAATACGTCTTTCGAGTCCTCTTTGTTTCCACTAGCTTCTGCCAATGCGTTCTCCTTTGTGGTTTGTACCACACAGTGTGTGGCTTCTACTTATATTGTTACTAAATTAAGGCGTTCATGTCAAACCTAATTGAACACTCCTGAGAATGGTACCTGCTTGGATAGACTCGGAGTTACGTTAGGCGTTGCTATGAACAACTGATACCACTGTTCTAGTTCAGGGTCTTCTGTCCTCATGATTTCTCTACGCTGCCTGATCATGTTCTCCATGAGCAACAACGTTGGGTTAGCCACCATGATGTCCTGTGCCTGTTTAGTGAAAGACCTCTTTAACGCAGGGTCTAACTGGCGTTGCCCTAAGATAACCGCTTTTCGGTAACCCTCAGATGCAGCAGCCAGTTGTGGATTGCTCTGTGTCAACTGAGCCATAACTTCGTCACGCACTCCAAAGTACTGTCGGAAGAACGGCTTGCCTTGTTCTAGTGAGCGACCCAGTGGGGTGTCTCCCCGACGTAACTCTTGTTCAATGATCTCGAAGTAAGGTTCTCCACGGAAAGCTTCCAACACTTTTCCTCTTGTGTCAAAGAACTTATCCCAGTTAGTTTCACCTGTACCCTTATCAATGAACATAGGGTCGAGCGGGTCTACTGACCAGTACTTCTCAAGTGCTTCGTCCACTGGATGTGTCAAAGGCGCATTCCCCCCGAACTTTTCACGCCAAGCTGCTCGCTCTTGGTTAGTGATAGGTACGTCCACGAATCGTGCCTGATCTTGTAACGCATCGAATGCACCGGCCTGTCGCCCCTTGACCTCTTGCCAATCCCGCCGAGCCTGTGGGCCTGACACTTGGCCATCAACCCACTTGTCACTAAGTTGCTGTAGTTCTTCCTTAAATTCCTCTGACACCCGACTACGTTCCTGCCAGAACTCATCGATACGCAGTAGCGCAGCCTGTTCCTCCACAGGTTTCAATGACTGGCTAGCTGTAATCCATGCGTCATAGTTGACCCCAGCCTCTTCCATGTGCTCCCGAATAGCACGTCTCTGTGTACCGGACACAGCGAGCGCAGAGTAAACTGGTACATTGAGTCTCCTGAACTCCTGCTGTTGCGCTACGGTGATACCAAGGACTTGTTCCACAATATCGGTTGAACTCTTAATAAACTCAGTCTTGGCTGCTGGCCTGTACCTAAGGATGGCAGTTTGCTGTAACACGATCATACGAGCCGCAGCCTGTCGCTGTGCTGCCCAGTAGGTAGCTATCGCTTCCTCATCACCATTAGCCCTAGCTGTCTTCAACGCTGGTATAGAGGTGAACTTACGTTCCACACCATCTGCGCTCTTACCTAAGAAGTTATCTGCCAGTACCTGATCGGTAAGGAAGTCCATGTAGCGACTCTCAAATACAAAGTCATGTAGTCCCGGTATCTCTGCACCAGCCGCCGCCGCACCATGTGTGAGCAAGGCGAGGGGGGGAGGAACCATGTTACCGGTTTCACCCTGTAGTATGTCTATAGCACCCGTGATAGGTGGAGCGAAGTAGAACCCGAACCGACCCAGCCAGTCCGTTGACTCTTCGATCTTTCCCCGTAAGCCACTGTGGTACTCAGGGAACTCTCGTGAGCCGAGTCTACGTAGTCCACCAAGAATTGTACCCTTCATAGGGTTGAACTCAAAGCCAGCCGTGGGTGCACTGTATCCGTACTCCCAGTCCGCTGTGGTTTGTACCATGTACTTAGACATGGCAGGTTTAGACGCAGCAAGGTTAGCGATACGAGGCCACCGTCGTGACTCGTACATCCAGAAAGGCATGAGCCTCTGCATGAAGAAGTCTAGGTTGTTTCTGTTGTCATAGTTGATGAAGAACCTGTCAGCTTTCTTGTTAGCCTCTCGACCAGCCTGTTGTCTAGCAGCTTTCATCTGTGTCATTAGTTCAGAGTTAGCTTCCATGCCCTTAGCGAGCTTGTTTGCGAACGCTGGCAGTTCACCCATAGCCTCATCCATCTGTGGCTTCTGGTCTAACTGTTTCAACATGTTGTCCATAACCTTGTCAAGTTCATCTGCCTGACTATCGATGGTTGTGTTAAAGCCACGGATACCCTCTGGTATGACTGGCGGTTCTATAGGAGTTACAGACATGAATGGGTGAGTCTTGTACGCCCTAATACCATCGTCAGTGAGAGACAGTGCTAGCGAACCGTCAGGATAACGCTTGGCTACCTTGACGTAGCCCTTCTCTACCATTTCATTAGTTGCTCTGGTAGGGAACTGCTCAACCTCACCCTTAAGGATGCGATCAATTACACGTGATTGTGGAAGGGGCAGGAAGTCTTTATCTGCTACCTGTACCACCCTGTTGTGCAAGCGTGTAAGGAACTCAGTTGCCTGAGTGTCTGTGCGACCGGGGCCAAACTTGTGTGCCATACCGATAGCCTCTTCAAGGTTGGTACCTTCAAGTATCTCGATAAGTTCTTCAATGTCACGTGGTGCCCGTCCGTCCAGCTTGGTAGCTATCTGCTGTACTGCCTCGTCAAAGACACCAACAGACACGCCAGCAATCTCAGTGGACTGCGCTACTGCCTCAGACTTCTCTACACCTACAAGCATTCGCTCCTGTTTGATCTCTAACTCACGCAGCTTGTCAGTGGAACGTACACGGTTCTCCGTAGACAACCCCTTGTTCTCAATCAAGATAGTGTCTAAGTTATCGATCTCATCTTGTAAGACGTTCCATGCCTCAAGTTGATCATCAGGTACGAACTCAAGTGCGTCGTTCGCCAGCTTACGTCTAGCCTGTGTGATATCAGACTTTATCATAGCAGTGGCCATCTCACTGTCAGGGTTGAGTGTGTCCTCAGCTAGTGCTATCTTGTGCCCCTTGAGTATATTACGAGCCTCTTGAATTTGTGGTACGGTCTTGTGCTGCCGTACGTTCTGTATCTTTTCCAAGTCGTTAGACACACGTTTGTGCTGTGCATTAAGTCCATCTATGGCACTGTCACGAGCGTCCATCATACGTGTGGCTTGATCGCCATCACCTACGTTCACGTTGCCTAGTTCAGCTAGGCGGTTTTCAATATCGTTCAACTTCTCGGTGTGTCCCTTAATCGCAGCCTCTTGGTTACGGGGGGACATCTTGGAGTTCTTAGTCAACCCTGCGTTAAGGTTAATCCATGCGTTATCAGCTTCATACTTGAGACTGGCACGCTCAATAGCGTTGATGTCCCAAATCTCCTGCATCTGTGGAAAGTAAAGGTCTTCCCAGAAGTCTCCTGAATATGCAGACCTAGCCTTAGATGAACCATATGTCTTGAACAAATCTTCACGAGTTGTCTTAAGTAACTGTTGTGTGTCCACGTTAAGCTTCGTTAGTCGTGTCGCAGTGTCAACCATTGTATCGATGTTCTGTGCAGTGGACGCAGCACCAGTGTTGGCCAGTGAGGGAATGAGTGCTTCCTTCACGTCCTCTAAGAAGAGATCGTCGAGCACATTGTATTCGTCCATTGGGTCTGATGCTTTTAGCACACCAATACCAGCGTTCTTTAAATCATCGTTGAGTTCTTTATGTGCTACGGCTTTTCCTTTAGACCCAAACTCTTCATACTTAGACTGTAACGCAAAGTAGAAGTCACCAGTAGTGTCATAGAACTCGTCTTCTGGGTCGAGGAACACCCCCTGACCCACTTTCTTTAGTTTGTCCATAACGTCACCCGATACATCGTCAATGCCAATGTCAAAGTCTAACATGTTCGTCTCTGATGTGCCCTCTAGTAGCTGCTTCTCTACGACTTCCCCAAAGTTCTCCGCAGTCTCTCTATCTGGTGCGAAGTACTGGCCGGGGCCAAGCTGTAAGTCCTCTGCTGCTATCTCACCACGAGATACCATACCACCGCCATCTTTTTGGCCACGGAACAATCTGATCTTCTCAGGTGCTTTCCCACCCATAGCTGCTTCCCATGAGGAATCCATCTTACGCTTGTGTGCTGCGTTCTCTAGCAGTGCGTCATTAACTTCTTTTTCATATACGCCTCTGGACAGTTCTTTAACCCGTTCCCCGGCTTCTTCCATCTGTAGTACCAGCTTGTCAGATACCTCAGTAACGTTCTTGTCCATAAGTTCCTGTAGCCCCTTACGAACCTTCTCGTCGTGTGAGCCTCTGATCTGGCGACGTAACTGGGCGTTCATCTCGTACGGCATGTCACGTAGTGCGTTGGCACTAGCAGCGAACAGGTCGTTCTGGTCGATAGCTTCCTGAGCAGTACGTGGTGCAAAGCGTCCAATAGAATCGAACATCTCTCCGTAGCGATGAGCAACAGCTTCTGGCTGGAACTTGTTCCACTCCATTACCTTCTCAAGTGCTTGGTTCTTGATACCGTCAACAGTCTCTGCTGTTACCTCACCATCAAAAATAGCCTTACGTAGTATGTGTCGAGCGTCAGGTGGAAGCTGTACTGCTTCTTCCAGTACCGTGTTCATACCCTTCTTAATAAATTCATCTGAGTTAATGGTAGCTACCAGTGCACGTACCTTTTCGGGGTCGCCTGTAGATGCTGCTAACCATGCGGTAGCTGATACTTCGTCTGAGTACTGAGCCAGACCGGGGGGAAGTTCACCTGAGATAATGTTCTTCAAGTCTGTTATGATGTTTTCGTCTGAACCCTGTTCTCGTAGTATCTTGTAGAAGGTCTGGTTAAAGTCCTTGAACCACGCAGCACGGCGTACCCCACGTCCTAGTTCTGAGAAGTAGGTACCACCGAAAGCTGCGAAGGTCTTCTGTGAGACTTCGTTCACTACTCCAGTGAGGCCAGCAGTAGCTTGCTCAGTGTAGGTGTTCATCGTCTTGAGCATGTTATCTGTCGAAGTCTCAAGTAGGAACTGCTGTGGTGCAGCATCACCTAGAAGATCGAGCGTCATGTTACGGAACATGGTAGGGTTCACCTGCCACTTCACGCTGCCCTGTCCGAGCATAGCAAAAGAGACATCCTCTGCTATGTTCATTGGGCCAAACATACCGAACGTTAGATGGGCGAGAGACAGAGGACGTATGAGCAGCGGCTCTATCTTCTTCTGATAAGTCTGTGCAATAGTACTTATGCTATTGTCCAATACTTTAGCGTACTGTTCTGCATGTAATGCATCAAGCTTCACCCGTTGTAGAATAGAAGTCACCTTCTCTACACGGTTAGCTGATATACCTTTGACTACGTTGCCCGCTTCTCCAGTGAATGGGTCTAATGATATTCGTTGTCCACCCTCTACAATGGCTTTACCTTCACGCTGTGCTACCTGTGCTGCGATCTCAGCAGAGAAATCCTGTGGTGATTTCTGCTCTAGCCGTGTCACATACTTAGCCCATGCTTTCTCACCAGCACCAACGTTAGGTGCGCTAGTAACGATATCGTTCTCAAGATGGTTGAGGATGTTGTTCAGACTGAACGGGCCAGCCCCTGACATGTCAGCCACGCCACGACTACCCAGTAGTTCAACGGTGTCCGCTGGATTGCCAGAAAGAATCTTCCCCCCGAAGCCATTAGCTACAGCTTGGTTCACACGTCGCCCTGTTTCCTTAACAAGAGACTTAGCGTGTGGCTTGAACAGTTCCTTTAGTACAGGTACCTGTTTGGCTCCAAAGATAGGAGCACCTATCAGCTTAGCCGTAACCTTACCGGGGAACTGGTCTACTGCGTTGGCAGCGTACAACATAGGACGCAGTGTCTTAGGTGCATACGTAGCCAGTTTGCCCGGTACACCAAAGCCCACAATGTTGAGTGGGTCAAAGATAATCTCTAGTCCACCCTTGAGGCCCCAAAACGTGTCAGCTTCTTCATACGATCGCTTGAGTGCTTCGTAGGTTTCAGATATAGAAGCGTTACGTATGTTAGTACCGTTCTCGTCCGCTATCTGCTTACGTGCAATCTCAAATTCTTTCTCGAACGACTGCTCGCCGGGTATCAGTGCCGAGCCTATGCCCAGTCCAACCGCTGCCGCAGGTTTGTTGACGTTCTCTACCCACCAGTCCACTGTCTTGAGGGTACGTGACATTGCACGCTTCCACAAGGGCAGGTTCTTAGTCTCAGGTAGTGCTTCTTCCACAGCTTGTGTACTGAACTTTGCTAGCTGTACACCTTCATACGCCGATAGGTACTTGGTAAAATCCTGTCCTACCGTACGACCCAGTTCCACAGTACGAGCCTGTGCCTCAGGTGCAAGGTAGTTATCTTCAAACGCCTTTACCTGAGTTCTTGCAAATGCTTCTCGTTCTGCCACATCTAAGACGCTCCACTCCGTACTAAAATCCTGTGTCAATTAGCTTCTCCTGAAATTAGCGAATACGCCTCTACCAGTTGGTATGGCTGTCTTATCTGCTGCTCTTCGGCCACTAAGGTCTAGTCCCAACACTCCACTCATGCGTTCAATAGCTAATTGATCTCCTTCGTTAAGTGCGTCAAACGCAGCACCCAGTGGGCGATCGGTAGGTAAGGTAGCGTCTTGGCCTACTGCCTTAGGTCTGCCCAGTATTTCTTTCTGTAATACCTCTGGTTCACCCAGTGGTGTAGCCGCACGAGTACCCAATGTTAGGTCGTCAGTTACTGAAGACTTTCTGGCTGTCTGTAAGGCTATATCATCGCCACGTACTAACGAAAGGAAATCGAGTACCTCATCGCTTATCTTAAAGTCTACTGCCTTGCCACCCACATTAATGATACCCTCTGTGCCGACAGTTTCGGCACCTCGATTTATAGCTTGTGCAACTGCTGTAGCCCCCGGCCCTTCCTGCCTAAGTAAATCCAACGCTTGGAGGTCAAGACCTTCCTGTCTGGCCTTATCCTTTTTATCTTCTATTTCACTAAGTAGTTTACGATCAGCCTGACCCTCTATCAGCAACTGTGCTTTGTGAATAGTGTCTGCGAACAGTTCATCTTCCCTCAACGCTACTAACTCACCTTGGTATTGTATAGATAGTTCTTCACGTCTCTCAGCAGCTACTAAGGCTTTGGCTTCTGCGTCCATTTTAGTTACGTTCATGTGTACGTTTTCTAATGGATTGTCTGGGTTAATTACTTTGGCCATCTGATCACCGTTAGGGCCGATGTACGGTATGATCTCCATTACAGGTTTATCTTCTGGTAGTTCAATTGGTGGTTCCACGGTAGCTGGTTCACTTGTACCTGCAAGGTCAGTAGCGGCTATGGACGTAGGCTCTACCGCTGTCTCAGTATCTAGTGAAGTTAAAAATTCATCGAGCGGCATAGCTTCAACTGCAGCTATGTTAGCAGCTTCTTGATCAGCAGTTTCCTTATCGGTACGTTCTACAAAACGTGCTGCTTCATCAAGTATCTCTTGACTTGGTGTACCGACATCGCTGTTCTTGCGGTACCTAGCAATGTCCCTATCTTCTATCCTACCGCCCTGTGCACGCCGAATGTCATCTGGGTGCATTGCGTTAGCTTTGTCAATCAGATGCCATGTCTGCTCACTAGGGCCTGAAATCTTACCTGCCTCTATAGCTGTACGGTAGTCTTCTACGCTGAGTGTCCCTAGTAGTAGGTTCTCTAGTGCTCGTTTACTTTGTACCAGATTCGGCTTTGTTGCCATTATTCAGACCTCTCTATCTCTTGCGATGCCATTCTGCGTAGAATCTTTTCTGCGTTAGCTTTGTCCACTGCGGATAGAACCTCAACCACTTCCTCTATTGACATCTTATCATAGAGACTGGGTAGTTTACGCATCAGTTTAGTTATATCGTCAGAACCAAACTCTCTTGCCAACTCTGGCAGTATGAGAGTAACGTCCTCAATCATTTCGTTAGCTAGTTCCTGTGTTAAGCTGGCGATGATTCTTCCCCCCGACGCTGTGCGTCTTGTACATCTGCTCCTCCGGTGTTGTTAGCTACGTCACGTCCCGGCCCTGCCGTACCCGCCTCTGAGGAAGCCTCTGCTTGCTGTGCACGTTCGATGACTTGCTGGAACAGGTCACGTAGGTTCTCGTCCTCAAGGATTTGTTCCGCAGTGATCGTACCCAATGTCTCCTGCACACGTGGATTGAGTTCAAGTCGGTCTTTTCGAATGCCTCTCAGCACGTCGTTAGGGTTAAGGTTAGGGTGCAACTCACGGATACCGTTGTACCGATCTAGCGTACCTGCCTGTATTTCCTGAGCGATTGACTGCTTCTTGCCGAACTCGTTGTCAGGCTCAAGCACGTTGACCTGCACCTTAACTGGGCGTGACCCTGTGAAGATACGGGGGGATACATCTTTGTATTCCTGTTCGGTTGTACCAAGTGAAATGTTCACCACGTTGTCAACTACGTTCTGCATATATGTACCCAGCTTACGAGCAAGACCTGTGAGCATCATCTCAGACGCTTGTGCCATGCCTTGGTAGCGGAGCCTTGCTTGTCCCAGTTGGATGTTCTGATCTCGTCCACTGGTGGTACCGGGGTTCCTTAATCCCAGTAGAGGCCGAGGCGCACTAGCTTCACTAATGATGTTTGAAGTATCGAAACGGTGCGCTGCCAGTACGTTCTCAGGTAGAACTGGAGTGAGTGTGTCAAGTGTGGTTCCTTCTGGGAGTTCATGTATACGCCCATAGTCTAGTTTGATTCCGGCGAGTTGTGAAGCACCGGGGCCACTAGCAGTGCGAACAGGCCAGCCGGATGCCTTGAGCACGATGTCAGTGATGCTGTAGTTTCGAGATTCGCTAGCAAGCAGTTCCCGCAAGAACCGTAGGTAACCCATGTACCTGTGTTCAGGTTTGCGTTCTTTACCGATGAAGCCAAGTCCACTGTCTCCTATGATGTATGGGTGGTCTCCCCACTTGTGGTCTACTAGCGGGATGATGTCCTCACCGTCAACCAAGATGGCACGCTGCTGCTTGTCCCAGAACTCAATGACCTCTACCTTATCGGTGAGGCCTTTCTCTGTGTTAAATTTACCGTAAATAGCCTGAACATCCCCTACCATACGTGAGTTGATCTGTAACACCCACTGTGCTTCGTCATTGAAAGGGTCAGGGAAAACCTCTGACGGATGCAGTACCTTGTGTGAGAACGGCATATGCTCTGCTCGAATGAAAGCGTTCTCTTCCTTCTCTGCCTCTGTCTTACCGCCCGGTGCAACGTCCCACTCCTCAACATAGGTTGTCTTAGTAACGCTCATCCCGTAGATACCCAACTGTTTGTTAGACATACGATACGGTGAAGAGGGAGCCTGTAACTCCAACCACGTTAGTGCTGCTCCGTAGAAACGGCTCTGGTTCTGTGCACGAGTTGTGGCAGCGTCAGTGGCTGTCTTACGTGGCACAGTGATGTCCCGAAATTGGGGGGAAATATGGTCAACTGCTGTGTCAACTATAGATCGGGCTGTGGGCAGCAGTATACCCTGTGCCTTGTACTCTTTAGGTAAGCCTATGTTAAGGCTCTTGTCCAAGCTGTACCATTGCTCATCGACATCGAACTCGCTGTGGAGAGTAGAGTAGAACCCCTTCATCTCCTCTGCTAGTTTCCTGATATCACTTGCATTCTTGACAACGCTCACGGATTGCATCCTCCAATTCTTGTCGTGTTTTGATGGCACCAGTCCACTCGTTAAGGCGACCTACCCACTCATCAAAGTCCTTAGAGGCGACAAAGCTGTTAGCTGCTGTCCTCTGTACTACTCTCTCAATCATAACACGTCTCTTGTAGCTACGTCCTCTCCACTTCTTGGGAATCTCTCTGCC
>Ga0307984_1001227_pt1 | contig 10875 bp, 11 predicted proteins | sample EllFjometageno78_FD_203169 | JGI IMG/M metagenome (GOLD analysis project Ga0307984, IMG submission 203169) | Marine microbial communities from Ellis Fjord, Antarctic Ocean - #78 | ecosystem: Environmental > Aquatic > Marine > Unclassified | place: Southern Ocean | collected 2014-10-09 | reverse complement strand
TGCCTGTTGATCCTCGCACATGAGGGGTATTGATTAAAGCCACCTTAACAAACCCGCCCTGTTGAAACAATGCCCCTGTTTCTAGACCACTGTCGTCAGTCTGCAAGTCAGTCAAAGTCAGCCTAGTTGCGCGTTCTTCACCAGGGTTTTGCTGCTGCTCCATGTAAACAGAAAAACTCCGCGTTAAGTTTGCGAAGTATTGCTGGTCATACTGTGTAGGCGGCACCGCAAAGAACGGAAGGATTAGGTTTCTAGACACTACCTTCTCCCGTCAGTGCGGATATCCAGTCTCGGTGAACCTAATCTCCAGCCAACACCAGAATCTTCCGACTCTACCCGCATCGCAAAGCTACGACCCCGCAACCTCAGATGCACTTGCTCAGTAAACTGCTCGACAGGAACCGAAGCTGTCTTGGTAATCTGCTTCTCCGTCGATTGTAGGTAGTCGCCACCAGGGAAGTTGCGAGTCTTGATTGTAAAGTTAGCACTTGGATTAGCCGCAGTAGATCCGCGGAACGTAACGTCAGGAATCATCCGCTTGATGAACGCAAACTTGTCGCCATCCCCAATGTCGATTTGGCTTGACTCGATGTACGCCGTAAACGCAGACCCGTCATCGTCAAAGCCTGTTTCCTGAGAGTACAGGTAGTTGTCAGGCCCTGCGGCAATGGGCTGATCGAAGATGCCTCGGTCCATCCAGAAGCTGCGCTCAAGTGCACCGTAGTACCAAATCTGCTGCTGGTAGTTGTAAACAACGTAACGGTCATTTACGGCACTCGTTGCAGACGGATAGAACCACCAGACTTCCGAGAACGATGTGTTGCTTGAAGCTACAATCTTTTCGCGCTGAGTCAAATTGATGTCGTCAAACACATAGTCTCGAACGGTGCAAGGCAACCTTTGAACTGTACCGCCATACGCATAGAACTCTTTCAGGCCCATCCAATACACGTTGTCCTCAATGGGAACCGCGGCAAGCGGACCCATGGTCGTAATATTCTCAGACACCAAGTTCACACCAAAGGTAAACGGTGGGCCTAAGTACTGCATCGCGTACAAGGACTCGTCCGTAAACACCAAGACCTGCTGGCGCGTTTCAATCGCCATAACAATCTCGGACCCAGAACCAAGGCGCAACTCACCCGCAGTATTATTCGCAGTAGTACCCCAATCGGTCAGAGACTCTTGGGACGAGAACCGGATAGCCAGCGGATCCTGCACTCCAGGGTTAGTTTCTGTATCACAGCCAAAAGCAATAATGTGTCTGTCACGGTCAGAAACCAGAACTTGCTTGGCAATAGTCGGAGTTAAATTTGCCCCCGCCAAAGAATCAAGACTCACGGCCCGCGAACTAAGGCCCCCAGTTTTGTCCCAGTAATAGATGCCGCCGTTACGCACATTAACGAGCAAGTCCTCGCCAAAGTTGTCGTGTGTCCAGATACGGAGAGTGGATGTTACAATCGGGGAGGATGAGGCAGAGCCCCATGTACCACGGCCCCAGAAACCAACGCCCCAGCCTGCACCAAAAGTAGAAGTATCAAGACCGATACTGATTTGGTATGCGCCAACAACCGACGAGCCGCCGTTGGCCGTGTCAGAGCCATTAGCAGGAACAAGAGTTGGAGCAAGTTGCCCATCTACCGTAATGTCTGCGATGCTAGTGCCTGCGGTTCGAGCCAAAACAGTATAAGTGTTGGCACCTAAAATTCCTGTTATGTTGTATTCTTGGTTTAACACCGCTGCGGTGATAACCCCACCAAGACTAGCCGCTCCGCTGAATGTCACAAAGTCTCCGGACACAGCCCCGTGGTTTGCATCGGTCACAGTAATTGTTGATGACCCGCTGGTTGCAGCGAAGGTCACATCTCCCGCAACCGTAGTTGCGCGAAGAGGTGTGATGTCGTTATACAGACCACCATCTTGGTTAATGTAGTACTTTAAACTTGTGCCGATTCCGATATAACGACTGTTGTCCAAAGCCACCCAAGGGTGCATCGCCCTAGCAGAGCCGAGGTACGAGAACCCTGAAAACTTCTCCCAGCCGCCGATCTTCTCGGGCATACCGAAACGAAACCGCACCTTATCCACATCGAACCAGCCGCCCTCATTTGTGTAGGACGTTGTTTCTCTATTAATACCGGGCTTGAACTGTAGTTTGGTAAGCGGCATGTGGCATATCCTATGCGTTCAGAGCGTCAAGATCATCCCACACACGTTGAGCGTGAGCCGCCGCGTCAAACGCGACTGTGGCGTCAGGATCGCTTGGGTCTGGGTCCGTCCAGCTATTTGCTGTAGCCTCTGCGGCAAGATACGTCTGCAATTCTGCCTTGGACGCAAACACTGTAATCGCATCAGATGTGTCAGCGCCATCTGCGGAAATGCCAATCATCATCCAATCCTGCGGTGAGGCAGTGTTTGGATCAGCAACCGCGTACATCCCGCCAGTTGATTGCGGAACGCCAAACGTCAGCCACGTTGGGATAGTCCCATCCGCTTCGAGGCGATACTTTACTACTTTATGAGCCATCAGTTTGGTCCTCTATTAAGGTGGTGTTCGTCAAAGACGTTTCGTCGAGTATAGCAAAACCACGGCTCTCTGCAAAGGCACTTGGACAATGCGACCACTTATCAGCGCAAGCCTCTAGCCACTGCACCGTGTGGTGATGCTCTGGCGCTTTGCCTTCTTTGATAAGCTCGTTTTCCCAGTTGAGATACGACATAACTTCAAGCTGTGCCTGCGCTGCATTGATGCCAAGGTCAAACAGGTAGATCATGTTGCCTTCGTCAATTACGCCGTTGCGTGGACGGGCAGAGTTTAGCGCCTGCTTCAGGCAAGTCATAATGTGATATTTGACTTCCTCAAGCTCGTAGTCAGCCTCAGTCAGCTCATCCTTGCCAATTTTCTTCATCAGGTTTTCATACTGATTGGTGAAGAAGTTGAGCTTGCGAACAGCCGCCTCAACATAGCCCCGTGAGGATGCAGCGTTGGCTTGCTTTTCGTTAATCTTAATCTCAAGCATCTCTTGCTCAAGATCGTCAGTCTCTTCAAGCAGCTTACGCTCCAGCTTTTTGAGCTTTATTTCTTCCTTTTTCATGCGGAAGTAGCCCTCTTGCAAGGCGGACTTGGTCTTCTCAATCTCAGCAAGGCTGTGCTTCACAGAACGGATCGGCGTGATTGCAGTCACGTCCAGCGTCACGCTCATCATCTGAGAGTGCGACTTGTAAAAGTTGGTTGACGCCTGCGCAATGGCGGGTGCTTTGTCGGCAATGTTAGCCAGCATAGATTTATACTCAGGCTTCGCGCTTGGAAGCTGAATGTTAAGGTCTGTTGTGGCTAGTGCCGTTTCTTTTATTGTATCTTTAGGCATGGTTTTCTCCCGTTATCATGCTGCGCGTGATGAACAACCAGTACGCCAGCGACTATTAAACAACATGTCACCAAAGTCTGTTCCGTTCCCAGTTGAAGCTATGGTTATATACTCAATATGGTTAAAATAAATAGTGCTGCCAGCGAAAGTAGAACCAGACGCAAACACGCCCCGCGTGTTACTTGAAACTGCGCCTCGGTTTGCAATCGTAGAAACTGCATCACCAAAATCTGTGGTGTTTCCAGTAGAAGCAATCGTTACATACTCTAAAGTGTTTACATAAGTGCTTGTTTGAGCAACTTGGATAACGCCCCTTGTGCTAGAAGATACCGCCGCATTATTGTAACACGCCACGCTAATGTCACCAAAGTCTAACGCATTCCCTGTTGAAGCTATAGTTATATAGTCCAGTATATTCGTTTCACCAGAAGTTGTGTCACCACCTGCAAATACGCCTCGCGTGGGCGAGGAAAACCCGCAAAATTCTTTACGCGCTAATGTCAAATCACCAAAGTCTGACGCATTCCCTGCTGTTGCCATCTCAATATACTGGATAACATTTGTGTTGGAACCAATGTTACCCCCAGAGAAAACGCCCCTTGTGCTACTGGAGCAACTAGCAGCACCACTTGAAGTGTTGAGCAAATCACCAAAATCAGTGGCATTTCCAGATGTAGCAAACAAAACAAAGTCTATGACGTTTTGACTGCCGCCCATCCATATGCCGCGCGTAGTTGACCCCACTGCACTTGGTCTTGATGTTGTTCGCGAAAGGTCGCCAAAGTCTGTAGAATTTCCTGTTGTATCTATGACAATTTTTTCAATTGAATTGGTACTACCAACACCCTCTATTTGACCGCCGCCGAACAAACCAGTAACTGGCGCAGCATTCCCCGCCGTAGGCCACAGCCCCGCCTTAGTGTACGCAAAGGCTTCCGCAAGGGACCACACGCCAGATGCTGCGCTGTCCTGATATGGCCCAGCAGGCGCGGTCGGAGTATCCGTGATGATGTTGCCGAGGTATCTTTTATCAGACATTAGGATAGTCCTCCGTGGGCGTTGGAACAGGCGGCCAAGTAACGCTTTGCTACTGTTAAGTCGCCAAAATCCTGTGCGTTCCCAGCGGTTGCAAACGTGATGTAGTCTATTGTATCAGTGTAACCTGATGTCGGATACCCGCCAGCAAAAATGCCTCTTGTTGCGTTTGAAGTGCCGCCAGAACCGTGGCGTCCAAGCGTCAGGTCTCCGAAGTCTGTAGCATTTCCAGTTGTTGCAAGGGTTACATATCCTATAATATTCAAGCCAACCGAATAAGAAGGATTATTGGTTGTTCCTCCCGAAATAACTCCTCTAACTCCGTTAGAACAGGATGCGGCCCAAAGTGGAAAAGTGGTAAGATTTCCAAAATCTGTAGCGTTACCCGCAGAAGCTATTGTAAAGTAATCAATTACATTTATGTATCCGCTGCCGCCAGACGATATTAATCTGGTTGAGCTACTGGTGGAAGACGTACCATATTTGCTTGAAGATGCGCTGCCAAAACTTGTAGCATTTCCCGTAGATGCAATTGTTACATAATCAACTACATCTGTGTAAGTACCGCCATTATTACCAGCAACAAACAAAGCTCTAGTTTCATTTGAAGCCGCTGAGATATTTTGTCTTCCTTCAGTTAAGTTTCCAAAATCAACCGCTGCCCCCGTTGCTGCAATAGCAAAGTATTCAATTATGTCTACATTGTTGTATCCGCCGCCGACAAGTCCTCTGGTGGCGGAAGATGCGCCAGACACGGCATTTCTTGCAGAGCTTAAATCACCATAGTCGGTTGCATTTCCAGTTGAGGAAATAAGAAGTGAGTCTATAGTTGCAGAGTATGCACCACCTGTTGCAGTTCCGCCAAAAAAGAGTCCTCTATCAGCTACAAACGTAGGCCACCCTGTTCTATTCTGATAATGTGTTGAAAGGCTCCATACACCTTGATAATTGGGCATTATGAAAGTCCTCCGTGGGCGGATGATGCGCCACCAACATTATTTCTTGTGACACTCAAATCACCAAAATCTGTAGCATTTCCCGTCGTAGCAATGGTTACTTGATCAATCGTATTAAGCTTGCTGCTACCATCACTTGCCAAGGAAATCGCCATTATTGTGGCAGAAGTAACTCCAATGTTTTGCTCAGACGAAGTGGTCAGGTTGCCGAAATCTGTTGCATTACCCGTTGAAGCAATAGTGATGTATTGGATAACATTTGAACCGCCACCCGTGAAAATACCTCTAGTAGTGTTACTGCCAGATCCGAGCTTACTGGCAACGGACAGTATATCGCCAAAATCAGCGGCGTTTCCCGTAGAGGATATAGTGACATAACTTATGGTGTCGTTAGCATCACCGTCTTCTTTGAACACACCCCTAGTAGGCGATGCAAGACCTGCAAGACCGTCTGAATTAGAAATCAAGTCACCAAAGTCAGTACCATTACCAGCTGATGCTATAGTGTAGTAATCTATGACGTTACTATTATTCCCACCAGCAGACAAAGCTCTTGTGCTGCTAGAGCAAACACCGCTTCGATTTCTTGCGTTAGTAGAGTTACCAAAATCCGTAGCGTTGCCAGCCGATGCAAAAGTAATATAATCAACGACATTTACTTTAGTTCCAGAAGTGTTTTCACCGCCAAAAAACAAGCCTCTAGTAGACGATCCGCCGCTTCCTCCACCAAGCTCGTATCTACTGACGGTAAGATCGCCAAAGTCAGTAGCGTTCCCTGCGGAACTAAGCGTAATAAAATCTATTACATTGGAAGCACTACTAGAGCCGCCAGCCGTAAGACCTCCAGCAAACAAACCAATAGGCGCAGCAGGACTTACACCACCACTCGCATCACTAGGGCTAGACCACCCAAACGGATTGATCGCCCATACGTTGAACGTGTACTCAGTGCCGTTGGTAAGGCCCGTGACTGTGACAGGGGAAGCAGTGGGGTAAGTGTCTATCCCAGTAGAATATTGGTATATGGTGTCTGAAGTTGCCCCGCAAACATACATTTTTGCGCCGCTGCTATTAAACTCAACAGCACGGGGGGTGGCATCTTGACCTGAGACACTGAAGCTAACATTGTCGTATGACATTGTACTTACATTAAAAGCGGTGGACAAAGAATATTGGTAAACACTATCTCCAGTACTTCCAACAACAAAAAGTTTGGTTCCGTCAGCGTTAAATGTCAGCCCCTCTGGCACAGTATCTTGAGAAATACTAAAGCTAACGCTGTCATAGGATGCAGTGCCTACGTTAAAAGCAGTGCTTAACGAATACTGGAATACGGCATCCGCACTAACCCCCAAAATATACATTTTTGTGCCATCACTATTAAAGCACACATCTCTAGGGCCAGTTTCTTGAGAGCTAACACTGAAACTAACGCTGTCATAGGATGCAGTGCTTAAATCAAATCCAGTTGTTAACGCATATTGAAATACGGCATCGCCAGTAGACCCGACAACATACATTTTTGTGCCGTCATTGTTAAAGTTTAAACCTGTTGGATTTTCCTCTTGGCTCGTAACAGTTAAACTTACGCTGTCGTAAGAGCTAGAAGATATATCAAAAGCCGGAGACAATGAGTATTGGTAAATAGTCTCATTAGTTTTGTTTATAGCAAACAGCTTTGTTCCATCGTTGTTAAATCTAATGCCTTCGGGAGAGGTCACTGGCTCAGATGGGTCAAAACTTATGTTGTCGTATGATGCATTACCTAAATCGTAGCTACTTTCATAGCTGCCACTGCCATCCGCAGACTGAACATTATAACCAGTAATAGCAGCCCCACCCACGTCACTTGGCGCAGTCCAACTCACCGTTACCTGCTCGTCACCCGCAGTGCCACTAACCCCTGTCGCTTGATCAGGTGCGTTTATACCGTCTTGGCCTATGAAGCCGCCTGTACGTTTAGCCATCAGAGGCTCCTATTAGCTAATTTCCTCGTAGCTAACGATCACTTCCAGATCATTCGCAGTGCCAGCCGTTGCCGTGATGGAACGATCTTCTTCAAGGTATACAGATGTACCCTTGTCCAAAGCAACAAGCGAAGCGTCAGCAGGGACAGATACAGTGCTTACAAGCGAGTAAGCTGTGCCACCACCAGCGGCGGCGCTGTGCATGTCCACAGTAACGTCAGCGGCGTTTGAGCCATCGACGTTAGCAACTTGGATCATGTTGATTTTAAAGACCTTGCCACTTGATGCGGCATTGCTAACCAGTGTGGTAGCTGAAGTCGTGGAAAGCGCGATAGTGGCGGATTTGCCTGTGATCGTGCTTACGTTTACAATATTTGGTGCAGCCATTTTCTAGCCTCCTTTATCCAAAAACAATTGCCATAGCAATGGCCTTACCAGTTGAAATTCCTGCGCTATCAAATGATAGCGTTCCCGAACCGTCGGTTACAAGTGCTTGACCACTTGTACCATCTGCGCCGGGCATTGTCAGCGTAAAACTTGCGCTAACCGTAGTTGGCGCATCTAGCCCAACATACTCACCGCCTGCGGCGTCCTCTAATCTTAATGCCGGAGCCAAGGCCCCAGTGCCAATAAAGTCGGCTAAATCTTTTGCGCGGGTTGCCATTTATCAAACTCCTTACGGTTTAGTCGGCCAGTCGGCCTCAACAAGGTTAGGCCAATTAGCATGATCTGTGATGTCACGAAGCGCCTGACGGTACGTTGTCATGTCTGCGTCCATCGTTACATCAGTCAACGCAAAGTAATCCGTACCAGCCAGCAAGCCATCACGCTTGGTGCGATTACCTTCAGCTACCTTTGCATCCAGAGTGGCCTGATAGGCTGTCTCATGCTGTGCCTTGGTGGTAGTCACCACGTTGCCATCGTCATCTGTCTCTGTGGTATCAGCAAACATATCCCTAGCAACGTACTTTTCTACCCAATTTCCGTTGCCATCTTGCTCAACGCCATCACGCACGGACGCTTGATACGCTGTTGTTGTAGCCGCTGGGCTGCGTAGGACAGCCTCTAAGTTAAGGCCAGCGATTGTTGCAGTCTTCCATACACGGGGCAGGGAGGTATTGCTGTAGTGGCTGCGCCATTGACCTTGGGTCTTAACTTCGCCTGTTTCGGTGTGTCGATATTCAGCCATCCGATTGATCCTTTCGTGATGCTGTTGATGTTATGCGATTGCGTAGAAAATGTAATTTCCACCGTTTACGTTGAGGTTGTTTTGTGTTTCCTGATTAATAATAAACCCGCTACTGTCAGGATCTACTACGTCTATATTTGCATTTTCGGCTTGGGTGTCGTTCAATAGAATGTAGGGGCTATTGCCGCCAACTATACCTCGGAGGCTGTCGAAAATTACCCAGTTACCATTGGCGTCAGTTCGCTTAATGAGAATAAAACTTGCGCCCGAAGTGAAGCCACAATTGATAGTTTGGTTAGAGCCGTTTCCAGTGAACGAACCAACCTTAGATATTCCATCTAGTGTCGCAAAAAAGTAACCGATCATGGCGGTTCCTGTGTTCCAGACAGCGTTCTCTCTAATGCCAAACTCCGTTGCAGAAGGACTAGGCCACAATGCGCTTGTTACAGTATTATCGTCATCTTCGTTTAGAGATAAAAACCCATTAGAGCCTACATCTTTGTGATATACATACCAGCTCTCAACGTAATCCCTGCTTTTTACCCAAGCCATTTCTGGCGTTACGGTTAAGTTATGGTCTAACCTTCTATTTGCAGTATTTTCTGTATTCCAAGCAACAACATCAAAATAGCCCGGCGCACGTTTCCACATATAGGATATTACAGACGATCCCTGAGCAGGTTCACTATTCCACCCGTTCATATAATCCCAAGCAAAGTCAGTGTTTGCTGCTTCTGCGTTAGTGTCATTTGTCCTTAAATAATTAGCACCTATAAGTCTTGACCCGAAGAAGTTAACTGATGTTGCAGCAGCGTTTTTACTGAAAGCAGCATCTACGGGGAAGTTAGACCTAAACGCAGGGACATTATTATCAGGAGCATTGTCTTGCTGCAAAGCAAACACATCAGTCGCATCCTCTGGCACCGCTAGTGGACCACGGCGGATTGCCATGTAGATGTAGGTGTCATTATTATTATTTGTTTCGCTGCCCCCTTGAGTAAGCTGAAAGCCATTTGCGCTAAGGGCTACAGGCCCTGTGTCAGTTTGCTCTGCTGCAATTGAGTTTGCTTCAAGAAATGCTCCTGATCCGCCTACAGGCATCCCTCGCATCACATCAAATATGCGCCATTCTTTAGCAATAGATGAGCCTTTTATCATAAGCCATTGCGGTTCAAAGCCAAGATCAATTACAGGGCCAGTGGAAGAACCATTACCCGTATAACTCCCACACTTGATAATATCTTGGTCACCATCAGGACCGAACTCACCGTCACCATCGTTGTGTGCGAAGAGGTAGGCAACGTAGGTTGCATTGTTATGGTTGTTGACAGCGGCACTTGTCCCTACAGTAAACTCACTGCTGGTTGGTGCAGTGTCGTTCCATACAGTTGTAGCCTGATCTTCAACAGCCGTGGAGTCTAAGAGTGTATAATACTGCTCTGGGTTAGTGCCACCATTTAACCCTTTGTGATACACTACCCAACTAGCTGAGGAGTCAGTTCTTTTAACAACAAGCATACCCACAGTCGTACCAAGATCATGGCTAATAGTCCGACCAGCAACACCATTTCCAGTATAGGTTAAACATGTGAAAAACTTAGGGGCTTTCCGCCATGACCAAGAGACATAATCTTGCCCTGTTTCATTCACTGTACCAGAACTTGTACTATTTATAGTAAATCCAGTAGATGTTGGGGCAGTATCAAAGTCATCATACTCAGCACTGGTATTGTTAGAAAAAAGAGGAAAATGCTCTGAACCAGTTGCCCGTGTAGAGTCATAAAGTGCATGGCTTCCAGCTTGTGATCTAACCTTTAGCCACCAAAGCCCACCTTCGCCAGCAAGGTCTATGCCGTTAGTAATTGTTTGGGCAGAACTATTTCCATTATACAAATAAGTGCTGAACACATCTGTAATATCAAGCCCACCACCACCAGCATTACCAGCAGCAGACATTAGCATCTTTTTCTTAGTAGCCATTATGTAAGCTCCCTATTATGCCAAAGCCTGACCAGCAGTAAATCCGTACCAAGTAGTCCCACCGTCACGGGTGGTGAACACGAAGATGTCCTTAGCTGAAGCAGTAGCTGTCAGGGTAGGAGCAGTAGCGGCTGGCCAGTCTACACTTGAGGGCCAAGTAACTGCGAAGCCAGATGCACCGCTGTCTTGGATGATCTCAATGCTGAACGTGAAGCCTGTGCCAGTTGCGGGTGGGTTGCTGAAGGTAAACGTGGTGTTCTCTGTCAGTACGTGGCTGAAGCTGTTGCCTGTCTCGCAGTTGACTGTAGTAGCGTTGCTTGTAGATGTGACAGCGGCATAAGTCTCGTTGTAGCTGTCGGCTATAAGCTCGCCCGTAATAT
>Ga0307984_1001225_pt1 | contig 10878 bp, 6 predicted proteins | sample EllFjometageno78_FD_203169 | JGI IMG/M metagenome (GOLD analysis project Ga0307984, IMG submission 203169) | Marine microbial communities from Ellis Fjord, Antarctic Ocean - #78 | ecosystem: Environmental > Aquatic > Marine > Unclassified | place: Southern Ocean | collected 2014-10-09 | reverse complement strand
TAAATTCAGGGGTGCAAATATAGTTCGGAATCCAACTTATCCAACAAGAAAAATGGATTTAACTGTCGCATTCCCATTTTAATATCAAATCAAGCTCTAAAAAGCCCCCTTGCACAGTCTCACGACGGTTGCGTTGGAGCAGAAAATCGCTCGGAACGAAGGTCGTGCTACCGATAAAATCCTCAACAGTTGCTTCATCATCATCAAAGATCAATATTTCGACCTGGGTATTCACTTCTTCGCCTATAAACAGCAAGGATTCAAAATCAATGGAAGCTGGCAGAGCTTGACTATAAGAAACCTCTGAGGTGAAATAGCTGTCACCATTAATTCGAACAATGGCATATAACTCTGGGAACCCTTCGTCTATATCATCTTCAAAATAATCTTCATCAAATACATTTACATCAATAGATTCTATAATGATATAATCCTGTGCCGATTCATCACAACATCCTGTGAGAAAAAAAACAAAGGAAAAAATAGCTGTAAAAAAGAACGTTTGTTTCATGGTTGCAAGTAAGGGGAAAACAAAAAAAAGAGCGCTATAAAGGCGCTCTTTTTATCCTAACAATCTACTTGTATTCATTCAAGAAGGGCTCATTCACTTCCCTTAATGATTAATAATACTTTATAAAAGTAGTTTAGATTTTGTATAATAAAAAATTATTGTACGAGTATTTTTGAATTCAGCGACATTATCGGTTAATTAGTCGATAATAATCAAGGACACAACGAACCAAACGCGCTTAACAACAACAACAAGTCACCCACAGCGACATAATTATCTCCATCCAAATCCTCAGGACACAGAGGTGCAATACTCTCAGGCAAACATAATTCTGAGATGTTATCCCAATAGGTTCCCGGTCCACAATACCCCGGTCCACCACATTCATAACACTCGGAAAAACAATGGATCGGTATCTCAGATATATTTTGATCTACAATGAAAAAACGATTGTAGCCACCCAACCCATTTGAAGTACCACAAGCTGAAGGAACATTTTCTTCTTGCGACCAAGTATTTCCGTTCAGAAATTTATAATCAATTTGGGTACCCACCGTTTCTATAATCACCAAAGAATATGAATTGTCAGATTCTAAGACCAAGGGGTTTGCAATGGGATCCCAGTTTTGAAAAGAACCAGCAACATGGGGACCAGAAGAGTCAAGCGGAACATCACCCATGTCCAATCTAAGGGTGACAGAATATTGACAGGTGCCGTTGTCAAAAACGGCAACAGGGTCGTAGTTCACAGCCCCTTCATCCATACAACCCGAATTCGTGAGTATCGGCAAGGAGCCATTTGTATCCGGAATCGGCAATTGAGTATCCAGATAGAGGTGCCACTCCCCAGGTGCGAAGGTGAGTGAAGAATTGAGGTCACTTACTGTGTTGCCTTCTCCACTGAAGTGATCATACCAAACTCCGACGTGAGGAAAACCTGGCACTAACTCAAGCGTTGTGACGTCAAAATTTCCAATCAACACAGCGTTTTGTTCTGGGGAATATAAATGGATCAACTTCCCTGTTCCAGAACAATCTAAATCGAAATCGTAGGTCGAGAAACATGGTTGAGATTGTTTTAAATGGGCCAGTGTCGAAATCGTTTTTGCCAAAGAGAGTCTTTCTGGAATTTCTAAATCACCCCAATGCTCTGGCTTTTCAGACAGCTTACAATCTTCGGAAGAAGTTCCATCACCACAATCGAAAAGACTCACATCATACCCCAGTTCAGACCATTGCCAAATCATCTTCGGTCCTGGAATCGTGAGCAGAAATGCATTTGCCATCTTAAGCCGTTCCATGGCTACTGGGAACGATTTCGTATCGTAATCGCCCGAGGCGTTTCCAAATTGTTGTAAATCAAACGCAACACGCTCTTCGTCGTGGGACTCCATATAAGTAATGAGGTTTGGCCAATTATATCCACGGTTCTGCCAAGATCCATAATCAAAATCTCCTTCATACCCCATCGTACTTTGGGCAAAACCATACGTCATCTTTCCCCAAATCATAAAGCCTCCATCCGCCAAAACCTTTTCCTCATCATTGTTCCCTAGATGTTCCAAAATCACGAAAGTCCCAGGATGATTTTCTTGTATGTCATTCCAGTAATCAAATAAAATATCAATTCGACTCTGATCAAATTGATTCCAATAGTTCACATTGCTTCCACTATTTACTTGAGTTAACCCCTTACTCAAATCGATTCTATAACCATCGAGGTGGTATTCTGAAAGCCAAAACTCAAAGACTCTTTTCCAATACTCCTTTACCCACGGGTTTTCATGATTGAAATCATACCCCGGACTGAAGGGGTGAGTTGCGATTGAGTTAAACCAAGGGTTTTCAGCAGAGGCCATCCCCGTAGAATCTTGATACAGTCTTACGAGGGGATCTGTTCCGAAACTGTGATTCGGCACGACGTCCATAATGACTGCGATTCCTCGCTCGTGACATTTATTGACGAGTTCCTTCAGTTTGGACTTGGGGCCATAATATTTATCTGGCGCAAATCTGAAGTTCGGGTTGTAGCCCCAACTTAGGTTTCCTTCAAATTCACTAACGGGCATAAGCTCGAGCGCATTAAACCCCATATACTCAAGATAATCTAGGCGATCGATCAAATCTTGATACACGGAACCGCTGTCAAAATCTCGAACAAGACATTCATAGATGACCAACTGATCCTGAGGTGGCGATTGAAAAGTGTAATCCGTCCAAAGAAAATATGGACTGTCCGTTCTGAAAGTACTCACGTGAAAGGATGCTTGACCTGAAGGATAAATAGGCATCCCCGGGAAATGATTCTGTGGAATAGAATTGTCTTCCCATGGATCGAGGATTAATTCAGAATAAGGGTCTGCAATATCTAATGTGCCATCAACTCGGTAATAATATCTGTAATAAATACCAGGGCTCAGACCATCAATTTGAATCCAATGGTAATTGCCATCCTGAGAGACATTCATCAAACTCATGTTATTTGACACAAACGAATTAAAATCTCCTTTCACGTGGATGAATTGCTTACTCGGAGCTCTAAGTTGGAGAATAACAGAGGTCCCAGAAAGGATGGTTATGCCATCTCGTGTTCCCTCAGGGGAATCAGAAATCATCGGACTTTGAGCCACTGAGACGAAACTGATCAAGCAGAACAAACTGAAAGAAAGCGCCAAGTGAAGCTGAATGGTAAGTGTCCTCATGACACTAAGATAGTTCTTCTAAAGGTCTATAACGTATTTTGCAACGTGAAAAAAATCCTACTGTCTCTTCTTATTTTGAGTGTCGTATTTACGAACGACAGCTACGCCCAAACAGCACTCGGTCTTCAGGGCACATGGCAATGTCTTGACTCTGTTGAAATAAACGCTCCAGGAAGGTTGCCTGGCAGCCTGCACAATGCTTTGTTAAGCGAGGGGATTATTGCAGATCCATTTGTGGGCACAAATGAAGATTCCATCCAATGGGTAAGCCAAATGGATTGGACCTTTACTTCCAATGCATTTGACGCTTCGGAGATAGACTTGAATTCAAGGTTTCTGGAAATAGATCGGGTATTAACGTATTCTGTTTGGTCTCTCAATGGAGTGAACATTGGAACAACAGACAACGCTTTCCGCAAGTGGAAGTTCGATTTGAAATCCGCATTAAAACCGACCGGGAACATTGTGAAAATAAATTTCTGGTCTCCACATAAACGAACTGAAACTTACATTTCAAACGCTTCGCATCCATTACCTGGCGACGCCCTAAGAGCGGTTCATCGATCTCCTCAATATGCTTTCGGATGGGATTGGGCAATGTCACTGGTTGACAACTCCGTCGGCTCAATCAACATACAGCAATCAAACACAAAACATCCGCTTCAAATAAATAAACTAGATGTCATCACAGACCGCATCGAGTCAGGTACCGCAACAGGCAGGGTCAGGTGGGAAATCGAAGGCAAGTCAGATGAAAAACTGATTTTAAGGTGGGCATTAACAAATCCTGTAGGTCAAGTAGTCGCAGCTGGAAAACTGAATCATGGAAAAGGATTGGTTGAAGCCCATTTTGAAATCAAAAATGCCGATTTGTGGTGGACTCACGATCTAGGAACACCCTCCATGCACACGCTAGAGGTTGTTGCCGTGGGTCAAGGGAAACTGATGGGGAGAGAAAAAATTAATATTGGACTGAGAACGCTCCGACTTGACACAACTGAGGATGAAAGAGGTGCGAATTTCAAATGGATCTTAAACAACGTTCCCATATTTGCGGGTGGAGCCAATGTTGTCCCAGCGGACCTAATATTGAATCGCATTCGTTACTCAGAAGAAGTCCGATTGGTAGAAAATGCTGTTGCGGCAAACATGAATACGCTCAGAGTGTGGGGAGGAGGAAATTATGCTTCTGACACGTTTATGAATGCGTGCGATGAATTGGGCGTGTTGGTTTGGCATGACTTTATGTTCGCATGTGCCATGTATCCTGGCGATGATAAATTTCTGAATTCTGTCACTCAAGAAGCTTCATACCAAACCCAAAGACTGCGACACCATCCTTCCTTGGCAATGTGGTGTGGCAACAATGAGGTGAGCGAGGGTTGGGCGAGATGGGGATGGAAGGACGGCCTTACAAGTGACGAAACCGCAGATATTCAGTCCTCCTACGATAAGATTTTTGAGGAACTTTTACCTTCGATCGTTGCTAAATTTGATGACGCACCCTACTGGTCATCCTCTCCATCTTTAGGTCGAGGGGACACGGACTTTGTAAAGTGGGGAGATGCACACGACTGGGGAATATGGCACGACGGATATTCTTTCGATTCACTTTGGACAAGGGTCCCACGATTTATGAGCGAGTTCGGATTTCAGAGCTTCCCCGAGAAATCCACTTGGGAGACGGTGGTATCTGACGAACACTTTACACGTGAGTCCGAAGCGGTCACAGCACACGAAAAACATTCACGGGGATTTGAAATTATCGATGCTTACTTAGACAAAACGCACGGTAGCGGGTTTGAAGATCTCCCCTACGAGGAATGGTCATATCTCACGCAAGTGATTCAAGCCAAGGGGATTTCGGAAGGTGTAAAAGCCGCACGCCTAAATCAAGACTTCTGTTCGGGATCTTTGGTTTGGCAATTAAATGACTGCTGGCCTGTCGCCTCATGGTCTTCTATCGATGCGCATGGAAAATGGAAGTTACTCCATCACAAGCTCAAGACTGCCTTCGCTCCTACCCTCCTATTCGGCAGATGGAATACGGAAGGCCGGAAACCCATACTTGAAGTGGGGCTTGTCTCAAATCCCACGAGAAAAGAACCCAAAGATATTCCGGGAACTTTACGCGTTTCCGTTGTGGGGTTCAATGGCGAGGAAATCTCTATGAGTGAACATCCTTTCATCCTTTCCCCTGGCAAACCGATGTGGACAGAACTCGAGAACATTCTCAGCAGAAAAGTCGACCCCACACGATCTTTCATTCAACTCTCGTGGAGCGACGACACGTGCGAGGACAAGTCAAATTGCCAACATTCTGCGAGCGCTGTGGTTTGGGCTGTATTGCCGAAAGACCTCAACCTCGAACAAGCAGATATTGTGGTGCACAACGGACTGAAAATTTATTCCGAAAACAACAGCACGCAGTACATTATAGAATCTCCCGTCTTCGCAAAAGACGTTCAACTTACTTGCAACGCTTCAGGAAACTTCAACGTCAATGGGTTCGATCTTCTCCCTGGCGAAAAGAAAATCGTAATATTCACACCCCACAAACTAGAAACTTGGGCGCCTGAATATGCAAAGAGTGGAACTTCTCAGAAACCTCAATCTCGATTTTTGATTCAAGCAATAAGCCTTAATGCAATACTTGACTAGTTGTTGACCAGAGCTTTTACTCGCTCTTTTACTTGGCTCTTACCACAAGCTCGTCACAAAAAAGCCACGTAGGCTCAGTCGCTGCAGCGTGCCAATCAGGACACAATCCTGAGTTCACAGCCCGCATCTTGATGTACTGAGCTTTGATATTTTTCAATCTCCCCGTACTGATTGTCAAAATATCTTGCGCATCATTCTTGTCTAGGGAGGTTTTAAAAACAAGTTCAGAAATCACCTCGAAATTCTTTCCATCAGAGGAAACCGAAAACTCAACCGAACTTGGTGGGAAGATCCAAGCATCTTGATATCGATAGAAATTCGCAGACAAAGAATCCAGCGCCATCTCCTTCTCGAGATTTACAGTCAGCAAGACATCCTCATTTTGTACGGCTTGCCAAACCCCATCGTGAAATCCGATCGAGCCTATTCTTCCGTCTACCAATGCCATTTCTCCTCCTCCCGAATAATATGGGCTAGGCACATAGCCGAGCTCAACGGGACGGTATAATCCCGCATGAGAATCGAGAATAAACGCTTCATGATTTTTAAGCCTTTTACCTCTATACACAATGGAAGCACTTAACACCCCAGGACCATCAATCACCATCGACTTACCTAACACAACACTGTCTCCTTTAAAATGGGAATACCCCTTGATATAATCACCCTCAGGCGTGAGCGTCGCATACAATCGTTCTTCCTTTACAGCGAGAGATAGTGAGACCGGAATGGCCTCCATTCCATAATCCACACCGAGGATTGAGAGTCGTGAAAAGTGAGGCTCTAATCGATTTATAAAATGTGCATACGCTCCAGTTGCTCCCGTTATATCCGTACCAGACCAAAGAACCTCCGCGAGACCTATAGCTCTCGGAAACACTTTAGACTCCACCAACTCTTGAGGCGCATGTTCAGTCCACATATTGCATTCCCCGCCTAAGATTCTACCCGGCCCATCCGAAGTGCCTTTCGGGCGTGGCTGGAAGCTATAGACTTCTTCAAGATTCGTAGCGCTTAAGGGGTAATCTAAATAGCAATGACTTGTGGGAGAAACAATCACGTCAGTGCCAATGGAAACCGCTTCAATCGCGCCTTCCATCCCGCGCCAGCTTTGGACCATCGCTCCCTCAGGCAAACCTCCCTCCAAAATCTCATCCCAACCGATGATTCTCTTTCCTTTTCCTTCCAAAAATCCACCTATCCTCTCAATAAACCAAGTCTGTAGCTCAGCCTCGTCTTTTAAGTCTTTTTCTGTCATTCTTTTCTGACACTTCTCACAACTGTGCCATCTCACTTTCGGTGCCTCATCCCCGCCAATGTGGATCCTGTCAGAAGGGAAAAGATCACATACCTCTTCCAAAACGGTTTCTAAAAATGCGACCGTACTGTCATTTCCCGCACAATAAATATCTTTAAAAACGCCCCACTTGTTGGCGACTTCCAGTTGAGCCCCCGTGCACCCTAACCAAGGATACGCAGCTAATGCCGCCTGACTGTGACCCGGCAATTCAATCTCAGGGATAATCTCAACATGTCTTTTTTGTGCATATTGAATAACCTCTCTGATCTCATCCTTTGAATAATATCCTCCATGCGTCGTTCCATCCAGCTCGGTTCTCCATGCACCTACATCGGTGAGAAGAGGATACGCATCTATCTCTATACGCCAGCCCTGATCTTCTGTCAAATGCCAATGCAACACATTCATCTTGTGAAGCGCAAGGTTATCGATCGTTTTTTTAATGAACGCCACATCCATAAAATGGCGACAACAATCCAAAAGCAGCCCACGATGTTCAAAATCAGGCGAATCTTGAATGATGACCTCTGGAAGAAAAAAACCGCTCTCACATCCGCCATATTCACAGGCATTCGGCATCATCAATCTGAGAGTCGTAAATCCCCGAAACAGTCCCACCTCACTATTTGCAGATAAATGAATGACATCATCCGCGATTGTCAATTCATAAGATTCATCACCTTTTTCCTCAATTTCGTTAATCTCAAACACCAAATTAGCATTTGTCGGGAAGTCCCTAGTGACCCCAACTCCTACGCCCATTAACCAAGTCTCAACAACATCTGCGGAATATCCCAAATTTTCAAAACCTTGAACCCTCAAATCTTCACCCGAAAAAAACAGTTTCACATCCTCTCCTTCACCGATAAAAGATATCAATTTCGGCAACGGGATAAGTGCTTCTGTGCCTCCCGAGGGAATACTGTGAGTCGAACTTGGCGCACAAGAAATGAGTGCAACAGTGGACACCATCGTCACTAGACGGGCATTAAAATGCTTAAGATTCATATTCATTCCATTTTAGCACCCCATCACTTAGCAGAAGCGCCTTGTCAAAATCCACCGGATAGGTGCTTAAATCGAACAATCCGTCATCGACATTTGTCAATGTATCTGGGAGTGTTTTTAATCTACAAGAAGCATGTACAGCTTCAACTCCCGCTTCGCCTAGCGTTGCAATATCTTCTAATCTCACACCACCTCCAGCGATCACTTCAAGTCCCATTTGGGAAAGATCCCCAAGTAAGCCCAGTCCCAAACCAGCTGCCGGAGCACCTCCACTCGACAACACTTTAGTTATCCCGAAATCTTGCAAAACTTTTGCTGACTCTAAAGGGTTGGTTGACAAATCGAGTGCGCGATGAAACACCATGATTTCACTGGAAATCTTCTCGCACAGCATCTCAATTAGATTCTCATCCACATTTCCATATTCATCTAATCCTCCGACTACAACCATCTCTGCCCCTGCATCTAGACAATCTAAAGCTTCAGCTATAATTAATTGCTTTTCAGAAGCATTGTAGACAAAACTTCCCGCTCTAGGTCGTATCAATGCCCTCACTGGAATCCCGATGTTTGCACTCGCTCTAACAGATGCGGGGGTGGGAGTCAGGCCTCCACATTCCCAGTGTCCACAAAGCTCCACTCTATCCGCACCTGCTTCTTGTGCCAAAGCAACATCAACAGGCGTACTTACACAGATCTCAAAATTCATCTTTTGTTTGGACAAGGTTAGCTTGGGCTAGGTTAATTTGGACATGGTTCACCGAACACAGACAGAACAGATAGGACATCCGAAACAGTGACCGCTCCATCCGCATCAACATCCGCAAAACAATTAATATCGCAACCAAATTGGCCCAAAATCTCTAACACATCCGCGACAGTAATGACACCATCTACAACGATATCAGCTGGGCACGTATTTGCAATTGGAGGAGGTGCATCGACATCGTACCATCCACAAATCGGAGGATACAAAGGACACACTTGTCTGCTCGTAAAGCCGACAGTTACGGCCCTGGTTGTATCGTAATATTGAGTGGAAAACTGATGTGGAGTATGCCCCGCTCCTGGGAACACATGGAAACAGTTGTCCATTCCTAACAAATCAGTTTGGTTGTGAATAACCGAGCTGCCATCTACGATTATGACATTGAACCCCGACAATTGAACGTAACCTGTTCCAAAGGGGACCGTTCCATCACTTGTTCCATGTGTGCTTACCACTGGCGTGTTCCCAGCAGAAATCCAATCAGCATCACCTATCGCACCCGAAATACTGAATATTGAGAGTATGTCTGAGGAATATCCTGGAGAACCCGAGTCCCCTTCTATCCCACCTGACAAACCATTCGCATTAAAATCTACAGACGAAGGCACCTCTGACAAATCGTCTATATATGCTGTATGAAGAGCGATAAAACCTCCTGCAGAAGATCCTCCCAAAACAATCCTTTCAGGATCGATGCCCCAAGTGTTCCCATCTATTGCATGCGTTTTACGTAAATATCTCACCGCAGCTTTTGCATCTTGAACACCCCGAACAGCAGCCTCTTGAAGAGAGGACTCCAGGTCAAAGAAATTCGAGATTCCCAGTCTATAGCTTATGGATGCAGCAACATATCCCATTCTTGCCAAATCCTCACAAAGAGGCACCACGTCTGATCCATCATTAGAACCACCTATAAAGAAACCACCATGCGCGACAAGAACAACTGGCCTGTTCGTGACCACATCTCCTACAGGTTGATAAATATCCATGACCAAAGAAACATTACTCCCTGTTGCGTTAATGTTGTTGCCATAAAGGATGTTATAATCAACTGAGAAGTTATCAAAAACTCTGTATCTATAGCGAGCTCCATCACAACCTATACCCGTTTGGGCAGGAAGGTTAATTGAAAAGATAGTTGATAAAATAACCCAGAAAAATATTCTCATCACGATCGTTTAAATTGTTCTTTCGAACCAGTTATTTAGTTCCTTTTCAAGTTCGGGAATACTATCTAAAATGTAGTATTTGTTCTGAATCACATCCGCCCGAAAAGGAGTTGACATGACTTCAGCGAGATTGAAAACTTTTAAGTCATTACGGGATTTCCAAGCGTGGGTCGTTTCTCCATATGAAGACATGATCCCAGCACCGAATAGCTTTGCTTCACCTTCCTCTCTGATAAATCCAAATTCAACAAAGAACCAATACAGCCTTTGAAGTTGAGTGACTTGGAACTCGCGTCCATCATTTGAGAGAGCCGTTCCAACTTCACCAAATCTGTGCATAAAACTTCCGAAATCTGCATTCATTAAAGGCGGGATATGACCAAATGTATCGTGAAACATATCGGGCTCTTCAATGTAATCAACTTGATCTTTGCGACGTACCCAAGTAGATGTACAGAATTTTTTTTGCGACAACAGTTTGAAAAACTCGGAGGGAGGGATGAGACCAGGAACAATCTCAATAGACCATCCAGTCGCATTCTTCAATTGAAATGCCATATCCTCTACCATAGGGATTGACGTCCTGGTCAAAGTGTCCGACATCGCATCAAGGGTATCTAGATAAAGCTGGCTGGCTTTCCCCTGAAGATGAGCTTTCTGTCTATCGTATAGAAAATTCCAAGTCTCGTGTTGTTCTTGGCTATAATCTTCTAATTTCTGAGTGGGAATCATTGTATGCAAAAGGTACACACAATTTT